>Ga0182040_10000252_pt1 | contig 23807 bp, 27 predicted proteins | sample flu12Cox44000176_FD_125973 | JGI IMG/M metagenome (GOLD analysis project Ga0182040, IMG submission 125973) | Lab enrichment of tropical soil microbial communities from Luquillo Experimental Forest, Puerto Rico - flux8day.12C.oxic.44.000.176 | ecosystem: Environmental > Terrestrial > Soil >... | reverse complement strand
TTATCAGTCGATGGCAGATGATCGCTGGTGAGTCCCGCCTTGGCGGGATTCGCTGGAGGAAAGTCCGAACACCATACGGTAGCATGCCGCGTAAAATACGCGGGCACCGTGGTTGAAGAATCGCGGCGACGGAAAGTGTCACAGAAAAGACACCGCCGGTTCTTTGAAAGAAGCGCAGGCAAGGGTGAAAAGGCGAGGTAAGAGCTCACAGCTCGCGGAGCAATTCGCGAGGCACGAAAAACCCCATGCGGTGCAAGACAAAACAGAGGGAGGACAGCCGGTCCGTTTGATCCTCGGGTATCGTCGCATCATGGCGAATGAAGATTCGCCAGACGTCCGCCACGCCTCCGCGGGACGGGCGAGATAAATGATCATCCACGACAGAATTCGGCTTACCGCCATCCAAATATGAAGGGGCGTCTTCGGAAACGAAGGCGCCCTTCGCTTTCATACGCGAGAGCATATCTAGTCAAACGGCGAGTTAGACGCTGGATCTAACCTGTCGCTAAACAATCGTCCAAACAGCGCAGTAGATGCGAAACGGTTTCTTCGGTTTCGTCGCCCATGTTGGAGAGCCGAAAGGTCTTTCCGCGAACTTTGCCATAGCCGGGATCGATGACGAAATGATGCTTTTCGCGGAGATGTCGCGCAAGATCGAGAACGTCGACGTTTTTGTTGTTTTTGACGCACGTCAGCGTTTTTGACCGAAAACCTTCTTCAGCGAAGAAGTGGAAGCCGCTTTTGTTTACCCAATCGTGCACCAACGCGTTGGTGCGGACGTGACGCTCGAAGCGTGCTTCTACTCCTTCTTTGAAAATGTCCTCGAGCTTGGATTGCAAAGCGAAAATGTGGCCGATGCTCGGCGTGGTCGGCGTCATCCAATTTGCTTGTTGCTTTTTGAATTCGAGGAAATCGAGATAGTAGCCGCGATCTCTTTGTTTCTCAGCGCGGGCGAACGCTTTTTCGGAAACGGAAAAAAGCGAAAAGCCCGGTGGCAGCGCGAGGGCTTTTTGCGCGCCGGCTAGCATCACGTCGATCCCGAGTGCGTCCATGTCGATCCTCATTGCCGAAAATGACGAAACCGTATCGAGAATGAGCATGACATCGGGATATTTTGCTAGCATGCAGGAGATTTCCGGCAACGGATTCATCACGCCGGTCGAAGTTTCGTTGTGAATCAAGGTCACGGCGTCGAACTTTCCAGAGGCGAGCGCGCGCTCGACACCTTTCTGGTCGATGTGTTTTCCCCATTCGACCTGAAGAGCCTCAGCGTTTTTGCCACAACGCCGCACGACATCGAGCCACTTGTCCGAAAACGCGCCGCACATGCAGCAAAGCGCGCCGCGATTAACCAGATTTCGGACGGACGCCTCCATCACGCCCCAGGCCGACGATGTTGAAAGAAAAATCGGCTGTTTCGTCCCGAAGAGCGTTTGCAGTCGCGGATGAATGTCGCGGTAGAGATTTTTAAAATCTTCGCCGCGATGTCCGATCATCGGCCGCGAAAACGCGGCCATTGTTTTCGCCGAAACCTCTACTGGACCGGGTGTAAAAAGCTTGTCGTGCCGCTGCACCGCCCCAACTTTAGTCACTCGCCGTTCATTTTCGAATGAAACTGATGCCGCCGCTGCGTTCGAACATGGCGCGGCCGGAGAGAAGCAAGATTTTGAGGTTTGGATAAAAGTGAGCGTTTCGGGTTGAGCGCCGAGATCCAGGAAAACTCGGAAGGAGCTCCAAACTTGTTGCCATAAGTTCATGGCTCTGAGTTACACCTTTCGAAACGGCCTGCGGTAGGTTGCTGGCGACTCGGGAAACGCATGATCATCGCGGCGGGAGCGACATGGAGCCCCAAGGGCGATGGTTCGCCGCGCTTGCGCGGTAAACTTTCGCGTGGCATAAGAGCACGCTCGCGCGAGCCGAATCGGTCCGCGCAAGATCCGCAATCACATGCCAAATGCTCCGCCAACTACCGACGCCACAGTAGAAGCGCGCGTTCTCTGGTTGCGATACCAAAAGGAAATCGCGGCCGCGTTAACTGTCATTCTTCTGGCGATTATTGGCTTAACTGGCTACCACTTTTACACGAATTGGCGCAATTCGACGGCCTCTGAGGTGTTGGGCAATGCGAAGACAGAACACGACTACGAAGACGTGATCTCGCGCTATCCAGGAACGCCGGCAGGCGCGAGCGCGTATCTACTTTGGGCGCTAAAGCAGCGTGACGAAAAGAAATTCACGGAGGCAAACGCGACACTGCAGAAATTCATCGAAGCAAATCCGGATCACGATTTTCTTCCGACCGCGCGCCTGGCGATGGCCGCGAATCTAGAATCGATGGGAAAAGATGACGAAGCGCTCTCGATTTATCAGTTGGTGGCGAGCAAATACGTAAATACTTACAACGGACCGCTCGCATTAATCTCTCAGGTGCCTTTGTTGAAGTCGAAGAACCGCATCGAGGACGCACGCCGAGTTTGTGAAGAGATTCTGACGAAATATCGGATGCCTGGGCAGCAAACCGAAGCCTCCCGCGACAATCGAATGGAAACAGTTTGGGTTGGGGAGGCGATGCGTCAGTTACGTTCGCTTAAGCCGCCGGAGCAGCCAAAGCCCCAGCCTGCGGCCGCGGGCGCACCGCCGCCAGTGATTGCTGCTCCTACGGTTTTGCCGGCGGCACCGCCTCCTGCGGGTGCGCCTACACCAAAGAAGCCGAATTAGGGAAGCGGAGGCAGGCGCATCGCCTGCACTCAAGGGTTCGCAGCCGGGAAGGTCGCGACCACCGAGACAATAGATTATCGCTTCGAGAACTGGAAGCGTTTGCGAGCGCCGGGTTGTCCGGATTTTTTTCGCTCTTTCATTCGCGGATCTCGCCGAAGCAAGCCTTCGCTTTTTAAGTCGCCTCGCAAATTGCTATCCGCTTGCAAAAGGGCGCGCGCGATCGCGAGGCGCGCTGCGCCCGCCTGACCGGCAACGCCACCCCCGCTTGCGTTAATGGAAACGTCGTACGTGTTCACCATTTTCGCTGTCTGCAAAGGCTGAAGCACTATGTTCTGCAACGGCACGCGAGGAAAATAATCTTCGAAGTCACGGCCGTTGATCTCGATCTTGCCGCTGCCCGGTGTCATCCGAATGCGCGCGACCGAAGTCTTCCGGCGACCAGTGGCGATGAATTCCTGTGCTTGAGCCATAAGAACCTTAGGCGAGCTTGACAGATTTCGGTCGCTGAGCGGTGTGCGGGTGGGATTCGCCGCGATAAACTCTAAGTTTCCGGTAAACGGCGCGACCGAGGCGATTGTGCGGGATCATTCCGCGCACCGCACGCTCGATCAGTAGTTCAGGATGACGCGCTCGACGCGCGCGGACGTTTTCGGATTTGTGGCCGCCGACGTAGCCGGAAAAGCTCATGAAGTTTTTCTGTTCTTCTTTTTTGCCGGTCACGCGAACCTTGTCGGCATTGATCACGATGACGAAATCGCCGGTATCGACATGCGGAGTGAAAACCGTCTTCTCTTTTCCGCGCAACAAGTTTGCCGCTTTGACCGCGACGCGACCGAGAACCTGATCTTTGGCATCGATCAGCCACCACTTGCGGTCGACTTCACTGGTCTTCGCGGAAAACGTCTTCATCGGCGTTTGAAAAAGGGCACGGAAGCTACTGGTCAAGTAGTTGACTGTCAACCGACGGAATCCGGCCGTTCGGTGGTATCAAACGTGCTTTCTAGAAATTATAATGCCCGTCGGATTTCTAGCCGCCTCTGTCCTCCTCGTGTCGCGCGGCGGCTGATCATTGTGCTGAACAAATCGACCGACAGCTTGGTCGCGACAGTAATGACCGCAGCAGTCTGGGCGAGCGAATTGGCCGCTACGGCAGTTGGAGCACAACCTGGGGCGAAAATATTTTCTATAGTCAAGAAACCGCGCGCGGCGTTGTCTTAGCCCTCATAATTGATGGCGGCGTCCAATCACATGGCCATCGCAAGTTACAAAAAAGGCAGCTAGCCATTTCGGTGACACGAGATTAATTCGTTCTCGCGATGACAAAGACGGCCACTCAAAAAACCGCGATCACCCCCCGGCGCGACGAAGATTTTCCGGAATGGTATCAACAGGTCGTGCGCGCGGCCGAGCTGGCTGAGCCGAGCGATGTGCGAGGTTGCATGGTAATTCGGCCATGGGGTTACGGGATTTGGGAAAACATGCAACATCAGCTCGACGCGATGTTTCGCGCGACCGGGCATCGCAACGCATATTTTCCGCTTTTCATTCCGCTGAGTTACTTCGCGAAAGAAGCTGAACACGTGGAGGGCTTCGCGAAAGAGTGCGCTGTCGTGACCCATACGCGCCTGGAAGGGGGTTCGGACGGAAAACTGAAACCGGGCAGCGCGCTGACCGAGCCGCTAGTAGTTCGACCGACCTCGGAGACAATTATCGGCGCAAGCTATGCCAAATGGGTCCAATCGTATCGTGATCTTCCGATTCTTTTAAACCAGTGGGCGAACGTGGTGCGCTGGGAGATGCGGCCGCGATTGTTTTTGCGCACGACCGAATTTTTGTGGCAGGAAGGCCATACTGTCCACGAGACCGAACAGCAAGCGCGCGCGGAAGCGACGCTCATCCTCGAGGTCTACGAGCGTTTCGCGCGTGAACACTTGGCGGTGCCGGTTTTCACAGGCGCTAAATCCGAAAGTGAAAAGTTTCCGGGCGCGGTAGAAACGCTCACCCTGGAAGCGATGGTGCAAGACCGGAAAGCGATCCAGGCCGGCACGTCGCATTTTCTCGGACAAAATTTCGCTAAGGCGAGCGGAATCCAATTTCAGAATCGCGATGGTAAACAAGAATTTGGCTGGACCACGAGCTGGGGGATGACCACGCGCATGGTCGGCACCGTGGTCATGATGCACAGCGATGACGACGGTCTTGTCCTACCGCCTCGGATCGCTCCGACGCAAATCGTGATCTTGCCTATCGCGCCGAAGGAACAAACGCGCGCGAAAATATTGGAAACGTGCGATGCGCTTGGGCTGCAATTGCGAGGCAAACCCTTCCTCGACGCGCCGCTCGAAGTTGAAGTTGATCGACGCGACCTCGGTGGCGGTGTGAAAAATTGGGAATGGATCAAGAAAGGCGTGCCGATACGGGTGGAAATCGGTCCGCGTGATTTGGAAAAGAACTCAGTTGAAGTTTCACGACGAGATCAGCCGACCAAATCGAAGGAGTCTATGTCGATTCAGCGGTTCGCGGCCAATGCGCCGAAGATCCTGATGTCGATTCAGCAAAATCTTTACGATCGGGCGAAAGAATTTCAGGAAGCAAACACGCGTGTCATTGAATCAAAAAAAGAATTCTACGATTTCTTCACCGCGAAGAGTGCCAACAAACCCGAGATTCACGGTGGGTTCGCCCTCGCTCACTGGAACGGCTCGCGAGAAGTGGAGCAACAAATCAAGAGTGACCTGAAGGTAACGATCCGGGTAATTCCGTTTGGCGATTCCGAGCCGGGTAAATGCGTCTTCACTGGTCAACCGAGCGGAAAACGCGTGGTCTGGGCTAAGTCTTATTAGTTCGATCTTATTGACGCATCGCTGGCTCGTCGTTTATTTCCGCTCCTGATGCAATTAAAGCTCTATAGCCGCCAATGGTGTTCGTGGTGCATTGACGCCAAGGAATATCTGGAGGCGCGCGGCTATAAATTTACTGCGATCGATGTCGGTGAAGATCGACAGGCCTACGAGGAGATGAAGCAGTTCTCGGAGCAGACTTACGTGCCGACATTTGTCGCGGGCGAGCACGTGCTCGCGAATTTCGACACGGATCAACTGGAAAAGTTCCTGACCGAGCATCGAATCAACCCGTAATGCTCTTTAAGCTCTTCATCCTACTCGGCGTAGGAGTTCTCGCAGTCGCGCTCCGCAGTTTTCAAAGTTCGTTTTCCCAGAAGGCCGGTGCGATCGCGATCCTGAGCGTTTCTTATCTCCTGATTTATTTTGTCACTGACAGTCACGTCCTCGGCGCTGTCGCCGCGGCGACATGGTTCTTTTTGCCGTGGGTGGAAATTCTGACCCGCATTCGCACGTTGCGTCTGCCGAAAGAGAAACAACTTCGCCCGAAGTCGCCGCCATCCAGCGACACTTTCCCGACATTGAATGAGATCACGCACGAGATTGAGAACGAAGGATTCGTGTACGTCAACGACGCCGGCTGGGATTGGGAAGATTACCGGCAATTCTTCCGCCTTTTTTACAAAGCGGAGGATCGCACGCAGGCCACGATCTGCCTAAACGAACAACATGATCTCTCGTTTTATTATTTGCGAATCTCGTCGCGAGCGCGCAGCGGCATCATTTGGACGACGTGGAATTATCCGTTGTCCTACGGCTTGAAGTTAACGCCGCAGTTTCGAATCAACCGACAGCGTCCGGATCAAACATTTTGGCAGCTTTATCAGAGCCACTGCGCATTTCTGCGGAAAAATAATATCCAGATTGATACGATCGAAGCTTTGGATGAGGAGACAATTGAAAAAGAGATGGAGCGCGATTTACGTGAACAGATCGCCCACAACATTCACAAAGGTGTGCTCAAACAAACACCCGAAGGCGACGTGAAATATTCCTGGCGGGGAATGATCTATCTCTGGTGTCAATTTCTGCTCGATCTCGTCCGGCTCTAACTCATACCTTCATGATCTCAGCTTCTTTGTGCTTGAAATGATCGTCGATTGATTTGATGAAACGGTCGGTAAGTTTCTGAATTTCATTTTCCAAATGGCGCGCGTCGTCTTCGCTGATACCGCCGCCAGCTTTCAGTTTTTTCGCTTCATCGAGACCTGTTCGTCGGTTGCTTCGGACGCGGACCCGGGCTTCTTCAGCCATCTTGCCTAACGACTTCGCCAATTCCTTGCGACGTTCCTCAGAAAGTTCGGGAATCGGCAGCCGAATGATTTTTCCGTCTAGCGCAGGCGTGATGCCAATCTTCGATTCCTTGAGCGCGCGTTCAATGTTCTGAACCGTGCCGGCGTCGAATGGCTGCAAGACGAGCAGGCGTGATTCCGGTGTCGTAATTAGCGCGAGCTGTTTGAGTTTCATTGTCGATCCGTACGCCTGCACGTCGATGTTTTCCACCAGCGCGGGCGACGCTTTGCCCGTGCGTACACCGGAAAATTCGTGCACCAGATAATCGATGTTTTTTTCCATCGACATCTCGGCTTCAACAAGTATGTCGTCTCGGTCCACGCGCGTAGATTGTTACTTCGGCTCCGGTTCGCCGCAAACCAGCGTGCCCACTTGTCGTCCGAGCACCGCCTCGCGCAAAATTCCGGGCTTGTACATATCGAACACGACAATCGGAATTTTGTTGTCCATGCAAAGACTGAACGCGGTCGAATCCATTACCCGCAGTCGTTTGCTTAGCGCTTCAGTGAACGTGATCCGGTCAAACCGCTTTGCGTTCGGATCTTTGTTGGGATCGCGATCGTAAACGCCGTCCACCTTGGTGGCTTTTAAAATCACGTCGGCGCCGATCTCGCTCGCGCGCAGCGCCGCGGTGGTGTCAGTGGAAAAATACGGGTTGCCCGTGCCTGCGGCGAAAATTACCACGCGACCAAGCTCGAGATGCCGAATCGCGCGCCCGAGGATGAATGGCTCGGCCACGTTTTTCATTTCGATTGCAGTTTGCACTCGCGCTTCGACGCCCATCTTTACGAGCGTGCTGCGCAACGCGAGCGCGTTGATTACCGTTGCCAGCATTCCCATATAATCCGCGGTCGTCCGGTCCATTCCACGAACTGCGGCCGACGATCCGCGCCAGATATTTCCGCCGCCGATAACAATGGCGACTTGCACGCCAAGCTGGTTGACATCCCTGATCCGTTCCGCAATTTCGCGAACGACCGCCGGCGAAATGTTTTCCCGCGCCCCGCGTTCCTGAAGCGCTTCGCCGCTCAACTTGAGCACGACACGTTTGTAGGCAGGCGCCTCGGTCTTCATCGCAGCGGGAATGAAACAGGAGAACGCCGCGTTTTGAAAGCAAATTAGCGGATTGCCTGTCCTCGCAGAAAATCCGCAGCACTCATCCGACGCCTTCCTTCTAGCTGAACTTCGTTTAGCGACAACGCACGATCGGACGCTGCGATCACAAGTTCCGTGTCTCGGCGCAAAATTTTCCCCGGCTTGCCGCCAAGATCGAAAATCGACGCGGCGAAAATCTTCAGCCTTTGATGTCTAAACTCGGTAAACGGGCCCGGCCACGGATTGTAAGCACGAATTTTCCTTTCGATGACATCGGCCGGTTCGTTCCAATTTATCCGACCCGATTCCCGATTCAGTTTCGGCGCATAAGTCGCAAGCGTTTTGTCCTGCGGAACGCGAGGCGCCTCGCCCGCGGCGAGCAAATGCAGCGATTCGAACAAAGCATCCGGGGCGATTTGTGCGAGCCGATTATGCAACGATCCACCCGTGTCTGTCGGTAAGATGTTGATCTTGCGTTGCAAGAGGATGTCGCCGGTATCGAGGCCTTCATCCATGTACATCGACGTGATTCCAGTTTCGCGATCGCCCGCCGCGATCGCAGCCTGAATTGGCGCGGCGCCACGCCAGCGGGACAACAGCGACGCATGCAGATTGAGACATGCGATCTTCGGAATCTCGAGAACGGCACGCGGCAAGATCTGTCCGTAGGCCATCACCACGATCAGGTCCGGCGCGAGCGCGCGAATTTCATCGATCGCTTTTTGATCTTTGATCTTCGCGGGTTGCAAAATCGACATTTTGCTACCGGCAAGCGCCGCCTTAATCCGTGGCGGCGTGTTTTTTTTGTCACGGCCAACCGGTTTGTCGGGTTGAGTGGCGACTGCGACCAGATCGTGCTCGGATCTCTGCAGTGCGAGCAGCGTCGGCACACCAATTTCGCCCGTGCCGATAAAAACGATGCGCATCGCGCGCCTAACGAATCTGAGGCTTAAGTGGAATCCGTACTTGCCGACGAGGCCGCATCGCCTGGGCCATCATTTTTTCGCCGGCGGTCACTTCACGTTGGCCAACGGACGAACCACACTCGGTGCAGAGATAATCAAAGATCTCGCGATCAGGCAGGACTAAGAGCAGTCGCTCGCGTACTGGCGTCGTCGCCCGGCATTTTTCGCAATAGAGCGTGGACGCGGTAAAATTCTCAAACTGCTGCTGCGGCTCGTGCTGGTGCGGGCTCATTGCTTATCCCATTAACGCTCGCTAAAATGTCGAACAACACTTTCGCGGGTGGCTGCATCGCGTCAATGACCGTGATGCAATCTTTCGGATAATAACTTAGCACTGGCTTCGATTCCTTTTCGTAAGTATCGAGCCGCTTTTGAATGACTTCCTCGTTCGCGTCATCGAGACGATTGTCCTTCAACGCGCGTTTCTTCAAACGCCGGAACAACGTTTCGCGATCGGGACACGCGAGATGAAAAACTTTTTCCACGTCGATCATGTTTCGCATGATCTTCGCCTGGTTCACGTTCCGCGGAATCCCGTCGAGCACCAGAATATCGATGTCCGGTTTAAACTTGTGCGCATCGACCGCGGCATCGATCGCTTCCTTCCAAAGCTCGACCGTGATGTCGTCCGGGACGAGCTGACCTTTGCTCGAATATTCAAGAAATGCTTTGCCGAGCGGGGTGCGGGTGTCGATGGAGCGAAACACATCGCCGCACGGACAATGAAAAAAGCGCGGAATGCTGCCGAGCGTCTTGCCTTGGGTTCCTTTGCCGCTGCCAGGCGCGCCAAACAAAATAAACGTGCGGTATTTCATCGTGAAAGTGCTTCGTTATACCGGACTCGCGTCGAATCGGGAAGGGAAGTTATTTTGCCGTGGCCGGGTCGATATTGACGCGTCGTCCGCCGCGATCGAACCGGACGCTGCCGTCGACCAAAGCGAAAATCGTGTAATCACGGCCGAGGCCGACGTTTTTTCCGGGCAAGAATTTTGTGCCGCGCTGGCGGACAATGATATTGCCGGCGAGAACCATCTCGCTGCCAAATCGCTTTACGCCGAGACGTTTGCTGACGCTGTCGCGGCCGTTCTTAACGCTGCCTTGTCCTTTTTTGTGAGCCATGGCTTAGGTTTTTTTGGATTTGGAGCCGCCGGTGATGCTTTTAATCTTCACCCGCGTGAGTTTGCGACGGTGACCGACAGTGCGGTGATAACCTTTGCGGCGCTTGTATTTGAACGCGACGACCTTTTTGTCTTTGCGCTGTTCGACAACTTCGGCCGTGACCTTTCCGCTATCGCTGATCTTGCCACCGTCAATGTGCATCAACACTTCGAACGTGGCCGTTTTGCCCGGCTCAACGTCCAGAAAATCGACGTCGACTGTGTCGCCTTCCGCGACGCGATACTGCCGACTGCCAGTTTTGATAATTGCGTAGGTCATAAGATCTTTCCCGGGGAGAAAAAGCCGCGCAAAATCTCACAGAACGTGCCCTCTGACAAGCGGAAAGGACGGGCCTTCACCGAACCGCCACCGGCGATTGCGTCAATCGCCCCTACCTGAGATTATCAGCACGATTTCGCCCTTTGGCGGGTGGGATTCGTAATGCGCGAGCAATTCAGCCGCAGTGCCGCGGCGAAATTCCTCGAATTTTTTGGTCAGCTCGCGCGCAACGCAAACTTGTCGATCTTGCAGAATGTCGATTGAAGCCTTGAGCGTCTTCGTTAATCGATAAGGCGATTCGAAATAGATCGATGTTTCCCCGCGCGCGGCGCCTCCGCGCAATTCACGTTCGCGTTGACCCCTTTTGACGGGTAGAAATCCGCCGAAGAAAAATTTCTCAGATGAAAATCCCGAGCCGACCAGAGCGGTCAGAATCGACGACGGTCCCGGAATGATCGTGAACGGCAGCTCTCGTTTAATGCATTCGCGGATCAATCGGGCGCCGGGATCCGAGAGTCCTGGAGTTCCAGCGTCGGTGACGAGCGCAATTTTTTCGCTCGCGGCAAGTCGTTCGACCAATTGCGCGGTTCGCATCGCTTCATTGTGCTCGTGGTAACTGATCAGCGGTTTGTTGATCTTATAGTGCTTCAGCAAGATTCCGGAGCGTCGCGTGTCCTCAGCTGCGACAAAGTCGACCTCCTTGAAAACTTCCAGCGCCCGCAGAGTAATGTCGCCCAGATTTCCGATTGGCGTAGCGACGACGTAGAGCATGGCTTAGATAAAATCGGTTTGCGTCCCGCCGCAACGAGCACGTTCTTGCGGCGCAATGCCTAATTCGCCAGGTGGCCGTTGGTCACGAAAAATAATTCGGTTCGTCGTCGGCTTTTGCGTTCTTTTTCTAATTGCGCTGTCGATTCTTTATTTCTGCCAGCACGCGGTGGTTTATCATCCGCGTCCGTACGACGAGAGCTATGCCTATAGTTTGCCGGCCGATGGTGTAGAAATCCGGTATACGGTCGCGAACGCGAAATATGTCGCGTATTACGTTCCCGGGATTCACCCAACGCCGAAACCGCTTTGGGTGGCATTTTGTGGCAACGGTTCGCTCGCGCTCGATTGGACAACGATTCTGCGCCAATACTCGCCGAATGATGACGCGTTCCTCTTAATTGATTATCCCGGTTACGGGAAAAACGCCGGCTACGCGACGATTGCGAGCACACGCGCGTCCGTGAACGCCGCGCTGAAAGCGCTGACTGCGCGACTTCAGACGGATGAAGATCGCCTAAGGCTGTGCACGATCGGCCACTCGTTAGGTGCGGCGGTCGCGCTCGACTTCGCGGCTAATCATCGCGTGCAAATGGTCGTTCTGGTTGCACCGTTCACAACGCTGCGCGAGGAAGCCGCCACGTTTTTTGGTGATTGGATGGCGCGCAAGCTGATCGAAAGTTACGATAATCGCGCGAATCTTTCTGCAGCTAGGAGACGCAATCCCGATGCGCGCATCGCAATTTTTCACGGCATCAATGACGAAGTGATTCCTGTCAGAATGGGGCGCGAGCTTGCGCGCGAGTTTCCCTTTGTGGAATTCTTCCCGGTGAAAGGCGCGGATCATGTGAGCGTGCTCAATCACGCGCACGACGACATCATCAATTGGATGAATCGTTGATTCTGTGGAACGGTCCAAGCTGTAGAGCGGATTTGGTGAACCCTTTATTCCAGTTCGATGACCGCCGCTTCCCCCGGAGCGACTGTTTCTTTCAATCGGGCGCTGGTCGCTGGCACGGCTATTCGTCAAATGACGATGGCGAATTTAATCGCCACAATCTTGGCCGCGAATATTTGATCGAAGCCGCCCGCGAGCACGCGAAAGAAATGGCCGTATTCGCGATCATCCTCGCTGCTGCGACGTGGCCTGTGATTTATATGATCTTCACGGTTGTGCAGGTTTTTCACAAAGCTGCCCGCTAGATCGACAGCGCGGAATCTTAGCGCGGGCCGAGAAATTCGTCGCGGAATTTCGGCGTTGTTTCGGGAGCGAAGCCGTGGCGAGTGATGTTTTCTGTGACGACGCGGGGGACGACAAATTGCAAGAGATAATCCGCGCCGCCGGCCTTGGTACCACCGCCGCTCATCTTGAATCCGCCAAACGGATGCCGACCGACGACCGCGCCGGTGCATGAGCGGTTGATGTAAACATTGCCGGCAATTATCTCGGCTTTAGCGCGTTCGATATTCGCCGGGCTACGCGAGAAAAATCCCGCGGTCAAAGCGAACTCAGTGCTATTCGCGATTTGAAATGCTTCGTCGAGATCGCGCGCTTTAATCACGCTAAGCACCGGTCCGAAAATTTCTTCACACGCGATTCGATTCTTCGGATCGACATTCGTGAAGATCGTCGGGGGAATAAAAAATCCTTTTTCTGGAACATCGGCGCGCTGGAAAGCGAGGCACGATTCATTTTTGCCGATCTCGATGTACTCAAGAATGTTTTTGTGCGCCTTGCCGTCGATCACGGGCCCAACCGTGATTCCCGGTTCTTCCGGATTCCCAACTCGCAAACTAGCCGCGGCATTCATCAAGCGTTCCATCGCGCGCGGATAAATTTCTTCGAGAATAATGAGCCGCGAACAGGCGGAACATTTTTGTCCCTGATAGCCGAACGCCGAATAAATCGTGTCGACGATTGCTTCGTCGAGGTCCGCATCGGCGTCGATGATGACCGCGTTCTTGCCGCCCATCTCGCAGATCACCTGCTTGAGCTCGCGCTGACCTTCGCGCGTCTTGCCGGCACTCTCCCAAATTCGCAGACCGACTTCACGCGATCCAGTGAACGCAATAACGTCGACATCTTTGTGGTCGACTAGGTACGCGCCCATCACTGAGCCCTTGCCCGGCAAATAATTCAGGACCCCTGGCGGAACGCCCGCCTCCTCGAAAATCTCCATCAACATCGCGCCAACGACGGCGGATTGCTCGGCGGGTTTCATAATCACGGTGTTGCCGGTCACGAGCGCTGCGGTCGTCATGCCGGTCAAAATCGCGAGCGGAAAATTCCATGGCGCGATGATCATCGCGACGCCGCGGGGCCAGTAATGCTGATAACTTTCTTCGCCGAGAACGTGTTGCGTGAGTCGCGGTCGGCCGATCAGGCGCATCTGGTGCGCGTAAAACAAACAGAAATCCATCGCTTCGCGGATGTCGCCGTCCGCTTCCGCCCACGCTTTGCCGACCTCAAAGACTTCCAGCGCGGAAAGTTCGTAACGCCGGCGATGCAAGATGTCGGCCGCGCGTTCGAGCAATCGGCATCGCGTTTCAAACGACGTCCATCGCCACTTTTCAAAGGCGTCGCGCGCAGCTTTGACCGCGCGTTCCGCCTCCGGAATTCCAGCTTCGGCGACGTGTCCGACAACATCCTCCGGCGAACTAGGATTGATCGAAGCGATCGTTTTGTCAGTCCAAACGCGGTCGCCATTGATCACGAGCGGATATTTTTGTCCGAGCTGCGTGCGCACATGCGCGAGCGCTTCGCGCATGCGGTCCTGGTTTTGTTGATAAACGAAGTTCACGAGCGGCGCGTTTTCATAAGTATCATCCGGCCGCGTGTCGAGGGAAGTGCTGTCCTCGCCAACATCCATACGGCGGGCGCCGTTCCAACTTTGCGTGACGAGTTCGGCCGGATCGCGCAACAGTTCTGCCTCGGAAACATTGTCGGAAAATTTCGCGCGCAAAAAGCCCTCGTTCGAAGTGTTCTCGAGCAAGCGACGAACGAGATATGCCATTCCGGGCAGGAGTTCGCCGACCGGGCTGTACTCGCGCACGCGATAACCCATTTTGACGAGCGCGCGTTTCACCGGACCTGCCATTCCGTAGAGCAATTGAAATTCGAAACGACTGCGATCGATCCCGAGCTGATCGGCCAGCGCTTGTGCGTACGCGATGCTGCGAACGTTGTGCGAGCCGAACGCCGCGGTCACGATTGACTCGTTCTCGAGCAAGATTCTCGTAAGCACTTCGAAATTGAGATCGCTCTCCGGTTTTTGGAGGAAGACCGGACAAGCCCAGCCGTTCTGGAGCGATCTTATTTTTTCGAAATCCCAATAGGCGCCTTTGACGAGCCGAACGGCGAAGCGCGTTCGACGTTCACGGCCCCACTCGAGCAAGTCCCGCAGATCGTCTTCGGCGTCCCGCAAGTAAGCCTGAATCACGATTCCAACATGCGACCAGTCGCGAAATTCAGGTTCGGTAAAAAGCGTTTTGAAAAGCTCTAGCGTGGAATTTTTGTGCACGTAACTTTCCATGTCGAAGTTGACGAACGCGCCGAGATCGCGCGCACGACGCAGAATCGGGCGTAGTTTTGGCGCTAGATGCGCGATTGAATCCGCTGGATCGGCCGGATTCATTTGAGAATAGAGCGCCGAAATCTTGACTGAGAGATTAACGACCGGGAATAAGTCGGCGTTCTTGCCGAGTGGATCGCTCCAGCCGCGGGTTTCACGTCCGAGATGCTCGAGTAATTCGAGGCAGCGCATCGCGTATTCGTTCGCCTCCTGCTCGCTCACCACCGCTTCGCCGAGAAGATCGACAGTGAATCCGATTCCCTGTGCGCGGCGTTTGCGCAGCGTCTTTATTACGTCCTCGGGGTTTCGTCCCGCAATGAACTGCCGAGCCATGCCGGAAACGTTCCAACGCAGGAGCTGGCCGCTGATGAACGGCACGATTTTCGCCGCGCGCACGCCGGTTCGAATCAATGGTGCGTAACCGTTGCGCATATCGGCAAAATATTCGTCTAGGTGTTGGACGATATCGGTGCCGCGATGGAGCGATGCGAGAACATCAACCAAGCGAAATAGTTGCACTTTGAACTGCTCGTCGCGCATTGAGAGCGCCATCATGCGCTGGTAGAAGCCGGCCTTGCTAAAAAGCGGCTCAGGATGCTCGTCGACCAATTCGAAAATGCGTTCGCCGCGTCGTCGGACCTCGGCCTGCAAAGCGCCCATAGCCAAAAACTAAACGCGCGTTCATCAGAGGTAAAGGCGAACGAATTCTTGAGGCGACAAAGAAATCGTGGGGATATGATCACTTTGAGAGGTCAATTCCGAAGCGGCGGTGTGAAAGGCCGCTGCAGAGCAGCTTAGATTCGGGGCAATATTAGAGGCATTTGCATGGCGACCCTGTGGGTCCTGTGGCTCGGGTCCGCTCAGGCAATTCCCCTTTTTCGAGTGATTGCAGTTTGCTGCTAGCACGGAACTCGATTAGCAAGATCGACATGCAGTTCAGTGGGGGGCATCACCAATTCGCGAGTGATAACACCGCGGGAATTTGTCCCGAAGTATTGGCGGCGGTCGAAGAGGCCAATCATGGCGCCGCGGAACCTTACGGCGCGGATGAAGTGACCGCTCGTGTTCGCCAACTAGTCCGCGATCTTTTTGAAACCGATTGCGATATTTATTTAGTTTCGAACGGAACAGCCGCGAATGCGCTCGCGCTCGCTCAACTTTGCCAGCCGTTTCACAGCGTCGTTTGTCATCAAAATGCGCACATCCAAACAGACGAATGTGGCGCGCCGGAATTTTTCACACGCGGCTCCAAGCTCCTGCTCGTCGGCGGCGCTGGTGCCAAGATCGACATCGACCAAGTCGAAGCTGTGATTGCGCGTCAACCCGAAGTGCACGCGCACAAACCACGCGTGGTCAGCATTACTCAGGCAACCGAATTCGGCACGATTTATAGTAGCGATGAAATCCATGCCGTCGCTCAATTCGCGCGAAGGCGGCAAATGTTTCTGCACATGGATGGCGCTCGATTCGCAAATGCAATTGCCGCGCTCGATTGTTCACCGAAAGAGATCACCTGGAACCTTGGCGTGGATGTTCTCTGCTTTGGCGGGACAAAGAATGGCGCGGCCGGCGCCGAGCTGGTGATCTTTTTTAACAAAGAACGTTCTCGCGAATTCGATTATCGAGTGAAACAAGGCGGCCAACTCGCCTCCAAGGGACGGTTTTTAGCGGCGCAATGGCTTGGTCTTTTAACGGATGGCGTTTGTCTCAAGAACGCACAGCGTGCCAACGAGATGGCGCGCAAACTAGCGGATCGCCTTCGTGCCGCGACGATCGACATCGTGCTGCCAGTTGCGGTAAATGCTGTGTTTGTCCGTTTGTCTGAAGAGCGCGTTCGCGTCTTGAATTCGCGCGGCTGGTATTTTTACAAATTCATCGAGCCCGATGTTTATCGTCTGATGTGCTCGTGGGCGACGACTGATCGGGATATTGATCGGTTCGTTGGCGAACTGTTGCGCTGAAGGAAAGCAGTCTTATAGAAACGCGATGAAGTGGAGCGTATGCGGGAGTGCGCTGGTTGCAATGGCATTCGTCGGTTGCGGCATTGGTCGCGTCATTACCGCGCCGGTGCGTTATGTTTTTAGCGGACCGGAGCCGACGCCTGCGCGAAGCACGTCGGACGTGACAAATCCCGGGCACCCTGTCGCGGGATCGGCCCGTGCAACGCCGCGAGTTGCAGCAAACAAACCGTCGCCGAAGCCTTTGCCATCCCGTCAGCGCAGCGCAATTTTCGGTAGCCAAACCCGTTCCGGGAAAGCCTGGTTTGGTTTTTAATCCATTTAATGCCAACGGCGGCTACATCGACGTGAGCGGCTTTGTGCCGGGCAGCAAGGTGAAAGACCCCGAATCCCACCAAATATTTATCGTCCCGTAACCCAGCGCCTATTCCGGCGATGGCAATGAACGTTAGCAGACCGCGCATGTCATATTTCGCAGCATGATGCGAGCTAGCGCTTTTTGCCGCAAAGTTAGGCCAATGGTAATTTTGAGGATGTTTTCGTTGCGGCCCCTCTCGGTCGCGGCCTCCGCGATTTTGTTGGCGCACTCTGCCTTTGGCCAAACTTATCAGGGCAAGGAGTTGGTCAAAGCCACGCTGCTCGCCGACACTTATGCGATCGTTCCCGGCAAACCTTGCAACGCCGGCTTGCTGCTGCGAATGGCCCCCGGCTGGCACACCTATTGGAAATTCTCCGGCGACGCCGGCCTTCCGACTGAGATCAAATGGAATCTACCGCCGGGCTGGAAAGTTGGAGAGATCCAATGGCCGATTCCTTTGAAGACGAACGATCCCGGCGACATCCAAACTTACGGGTATCAAGACGAGGTCATGCTCATTCAGGAAATCACCCCACCGGCGAAGATCGATAGTTCGCTAGTGAAATTGTCGGCTCAGGCCGATTGGCTCGTCTGCGAAAGAATCTGCATTCCAGGTAGCGCAAACCTTGAACTCGAGCTGTCTACAGCTACGTCAAGCGAACCGAAAAATACCGACCTTTTCGCGCGCTATCGACGCTTAGTTCCACAAGATTTTCCCGCCGCGCAAACCGCGAGCTCAACTTGGAGTCGCACCGGCAACGATCTTCATCTCAAAGTTACGGGCGAGCAGATCGCGAATTATCAGACGCTCGATTTCTTTCCGTTGCCGCAGGGCAATACTGTTGTCGGTCATCCGAGCGTCGAATCGCGCCAGGGGAACGAAGTCACTTTTAAGATTCCAATCGAATCTCTGGACAAGAATTTGTCGTCGATGCCGGGTCTGATCGTCTTTTCGAAGTTTCCGAACGGGAACGAGCGAACGGCGTGGCGACTCGGAGCGTCACAAGTCGCAGCTGCGACCCAACCGTCTCGAACTTCACGCGGACTTCTCGGGTTTCTCTTTTTTGGTTTTATTGGCGGATTCATTCTGAATCTGATGCCATGCGTTTTGCCGGTTATCTCGCTCAAGATATTTGGCTTCATCAAACATGCGGGCAAAGATCGACGAGGAGTTTTTCGTAACGGCGTCGCGTTCATTGCCGGAATTTTTGTCTGGTTCGTTGGATTGGCGCTGTTGCTCATTGGGCTGAAAGCGGCCGGTCACCAAATCACGTGGGCGGCGCAATTCACGAATCCATATTTCGTTCTCGCTCTTAGCGTAATCGTTCTGGTGTTCGCGCTCGATCTGTTTGGCGTTTTTGAAATCGCGTTGCCGCAAGCGCTGATGCATAAGATGCTTCACTCGGCCACGCGCGAAGGCGAAGTGGGCTCGTTTTTTCAAGGTGTGTTCGCCACGGCGCTCGCCACTCCATGCACCGCACCGTTTCTTGGCACCGCCATCGGGTTTTCGTTCACGCAGTCGCCGCTGATCATTTTATTAATGTTCGTGGCGGTGGCTGCAGGTATGAGCGCGCCTTATTTTCTGCTCAGCGCGCAGCCGGCGTGGATGCGGTTTCTGCCGCAGCCCGGGCCATGGATGGTCAACGTGAAGCAATTTATGGGATTTCTGCTGCTCGCTACGCTGGTGTTCCTGATCTACGTACTCGGCGCCCAACGCGGACTCGAGGGCGCGATCTGGGCGAGCTGCTTTTTGTTGATCGTCTCCGTCGCGTGCTGGATGAAAGGGGCGTTCATCGTGCCGGCGTCATCAGCAGCGAAACGAATGACGTCGACGGTAATCATGCTCGCGCTTCTGCTAGGCAGCGGCGTTTATTTAATCGGGGACAAATTTCGCGCGGCTATTCCCGACCTCGTGCAAATTCAGCAGGGCGACTGGCAACCGTTTACGCCTGAGCGTTTGCAGAGCGAACGTGATCAGGGCCATGCTGTGTTTGTCGATTTTACCGCGGCCTGGTGTCTCACCTGCAAATTCAACGAGAAAGCGGTCCTCGAAAATTCCGAAGTGCGTGAAGCGTTCCAACGCCACGGCGTTGTGAAATTGAAAGCCGATTGGACCAACGGCGATCCCACGATCACGAAATTGCTTCAACAATTCGGCCGGCCAGGTGTCCCATTATACGTGCTTTATCCGGGCAAATCGCAGGAGCCGGTTGTTTTCCCGGAATTGCTCACTAAAAATATTATTCTCGATAAACTCGAAACGATAACAGTCGCTTCACGATAATTTATGAAAACAAAGCTAATCTTCATCCCACTTACCACACTCGCAGCTTGCGCGCTTTACGCGTCCGACCTCCCACCAGTTGGCAGCGCTGCGCCCGACTTCTCGGTTCCGGACACCAACGGCAAGACGGAGTCGCTTTCGGAATACAAAGGCAAATACGTCGTGCTCGAATGGTTCAATCCGGAATGCCCATTCGTAAAAAAGCATTACGGCAGCGACAACATGCAAAAACTCCAGGCTGAGTACACCGACAAAGGGGTCATCTGGCTAACGATCGATTCCAACGCCCCTGGGACTGAAGGCAATCTCAGCGCAGACCAGGCAAAGAGAGTCATGAATTCGTGGAAAACCAGACAGACCGCGCTCCTTCTCGACCCTCAGAGCAAAGTCGCGAAGCTTTACGGCGCAAAAAACACGCCAAACATGGTCGTGATCAATCCGGACGGAAAAATCGTTTACGAGGGCGCGATCGACAGCAAAGCCACACCCAATCCGGCCGACATTCCGAGCTCGACCAATTACGTGAAGAACGCGCTCGACGAATCACTCGCCGGCAAACCGGTCTCGAACGCGCAAACCAAACCGTACGGCTGCTCGGTTAAGTACAATAAGTCCTCATAAATCTGTAGCGGCGGTCTGTGACCGTCGGGAAAAAATTGTTCTGGAAACGGCGATCACATCGACCGCCGCTTTTGTTTCACCCGCTTCGCGCCAAATCGCCACGCCATCCGCAAGATCCACATTGGCGTGAGACGAGCGAGGAACATCGCGAGTTTCATTATGGTGCCGGGGATTACGAGCGGTTTGTTCGATTCGATCGCGGCAAGCGCGTCGCGAACGACTTGTTCGACTGAAACGTAAACGGGAGACCGCGCGGAGTCCGGTTTTTCACCGGGACGTTGCGCTTGTTTTTGGAATTCGGTGTGTAATGGTCCGGGACAAAGCGCAGTCACCGTAATGCCGGCGCCGCGAACCTCTGCACGCAGTGATTCTGTAAAACTGGTCACGTAAGCTTTGGTTGCGGCGTAAACGTTGAACTCAGGAATCGGCAGAAATCCCGCCGATGAGCTGACGTTGAGAATCGCGCCGCTTCTTCGCGAGATCATTTGCGGCAAAAAGGCGCGCGTGAGCGTGGTCAACGCGACAATGTTAACCTGCAGCATTTTGTCATTTCGTTGCGGCGGCGAAGTCGTAAACGGCCCGACATCGCCAACTCCGGCGTTGTTAATCAGGAAGTCGATCTCGATCTTATTTTGCTCGAGCCAGCGAATGACTTCGTCGACGTGTGATTTGCGGCAGAGATCGACAACGCGCACGTGAACATTCAATTGCGCGTTCCGGTTTAGGATTTCTTCACGCAGCTCGTTCAATCGTTGCTCGCGTCGCGCGACGAGGACGAGCGTTCGGGCGCGCGTCGTGAGCTGGCGAGCAAATTCACGCCCGATTCCAGCCGAAGCGCCGGTGATCAACGCGTTGCAGCCATCAAGCTTCATTCTGTCTAACCTTCACGAATAATGCTGTTGGGATCCCGCCGAGAATTCCGCCAATGTGGCCGGCCATGCTGATATCAGGGAGAAGGGAGACAGCGAATCCAACCAGCAGTACAACCCACAATAATCTCCGCGATCGATCGCTGCCGTTTTCGCGGTGGGAAATTAGTAACGCAGCGCCTAACAAACCGAAGACTCCGCCGGACGCGCCAACTGTCGCGCCATCTTTTGGATACCAGCTGTGCACCAACAAAATTACCGCGGCCGAGCAAATCACGCTGACAAAATAAATCAGCGCGCCGCGACCAATGCCGACTTGTTGCTCCACAATCCGACCGATCCACCAAAGCACGCCGACATTGAGAAGCAGATGCAGCCAGTTGAAGTGCAAAAACGAATACGTCGCGATTCTCCAGAGTTCTCCATTCAGTTGCCCGTTATCTGGAAGCGCGCCCAGCTTCAGCAAGGCGGCATCATTCCCAACGCTGTTCGTCGCCAGCTCAATCGCGAAACCTGTGACGATTGCAATAATTAACGAAATGGTTCCGCGACGGCTGTCGATCATTCATTTGCTTGAATCTGCCAGTCAGGTCCCGAGCACAATAATTTTCTTCGTGCACTTCGTGTCCTTCGTGGTTGAAGTTCCGGTCGTATGAAAGTCCTCGTGACCGGCGGCGCTGGATTCATCGGCTCCCATTTGGTCGAAAAATTACTCGCGGAAGGTCATGACGTCGCCATCCTCGACGACTTTAACGATTTTTACGATCCGAAGATCAAACGCTCGAATATTTCGGCGGTCGCAAAAGAGATCGCGGTGCACGAGATCGATCTTCGCGATGGTAATGCGGTCGCGAAAGTATTTCGAAACGAAAGACTCGACGCGATTTTTCATCTCGCGGCGCGCGCGGGCGTTCGGCCATCTATTCAACAGCCACAACTGTATTACGATACGAATGCCTCGGGCACGTTGCATTTGCTGGAAGGCGCGCGGACGAGCCGAGTCGAGCAGTTCATCTTTGCGTCGAGCTCTTCAGTTTATGGGGCAGCGAAAAAGGTTCCGTTTTCAGAACAGGAACATCTTACCCAAACATTGAGCCCGTACGCGGCGACGAAGATTGCAGGCGAGTTTCTCTGCTCGACTTATTCGCATCTTTATAAAATGCGGATCGTGGCGCTGCGCTATTTCACAGTTTATGGCGCACGGCAGCGGCCTGATCTAGCGATTTACCAATTCACCCGAAAAGTTTATGCCGGCGAACCGATCGACCAGTTCGGTGATGGCACAACCCGGCGCGATTACACCTACATCGACGACATCATTCAGGGAACCATGGCCGCGCTGAAATATAGCGGAACGATGTTTGACGTTTTCAATTTGGGCGAGAGCGAAACGATTCAGCTCAAGGATTTGATTGCGGCGATCGAAGAAGCGCTTGGGAAGAAAGCGAAGATCAATCGTTTGCCGGAACAACCGGGTGACATGCCGCTGACGTGCGCCGACATTTCCAAAGCGCGGAAACTTCTCGGTTACGCTCCAAAAACAAAGTTCGAAGACGGTCTACCGCGGTTCATCGATTGGTTTGGGAAATCGCGCGCTAAGGAATAATGCTTTCGTTCGATCAGCGTGCGTGTTTTATTGGCGGTCAGGCGAAATCGGGAACGACGCTCCTCGCTGCGCTGCTGGACAATCATCCCGAGCTGCTCGTTCTGCCGCAGGAGACGGCTTACTTCCCGACAGCTCTGACAAAATATCGCGACGGTGGTCGCCGCGCACAGTTTGATTATCTCACGCAAAAATCGTTTTCGCGTGTGTTGTTCGGCGGCGCAGCGAAATGGCGCGAACACGAATACAAAGATTTCCCGCAGGAGAAATTTCTTGAGATGTTCGAGCGAATCGCATTCGATCCGGTGAACGCGCCGCGTGATTTGCTCGCGTTGATGGTCGAAGCGTATGCGCAGACAATCGGTGTGCCACTTGATCGCATAAAACGGTGGATCGAGAAGACGCCGGCGAACCGAAATCATGTCGATGAAATCTTCGCGCGATTTCCACACGCGAAGCTTTTGGTCACGCTCCGTGATCCGCGCGCAATTCTCGCTACGCAGATCGCGCTTGAGAAAACGCGTCAGACAAAGCGGTTCTCGGTCTACTACGTGATCGCCCACTGGCGGGTGGCTGCGAAATTGGCGCAGCGCGTGCGCGCCGGAGATGTTCCAGGATTGTTCGTGCAGTTCGAACAACTCGTGAGCGAGCCGGCGAGCGTTACGAAAACTGTCTGTGCTTATCTCGACATTGCATTTAATCCCGAAGTTGTTTTGACGCCGACAAAGGTGGGTCAGTTGTGGGGCGGCAATTCTGCCGCGCAGATCGCTTTTTCAAAAGTGAGTGCCGAGCCTGCGTCGCGTTGGGAAAAGGAGCTATCGCAAGACGAAATTGGCTGGGTGGAATGGCATTGCCGCGACCTTATGCGGGAGTTTGGATACGCCCCCCGGCTCAATGCGCGATCGTTGCGGCATTTTACGAAATCGATTCGGGGCGAGCGACCGCGCGAGTATCTAAAATCGCGCGCCTATTCGCTCCGAGACGCCTGGATCGATCGCTAGAGCTGCCATTTTTTGCCTACTTGCCAAGCCTGCGCCCTTCGCGGATAATCAGTTTAGATGTCGGGAATTTAATTCTGGGCATCCGTTTCATTGAGGCTAAGAGTATGAAGCGAGGTTCGTCATCTTCGCGATCTGATTGGCTGAGCAAAACGGGCTGCATCCTGAGACGATTCTATTTCCGACATGACGAGGCGGAGTTTCCAGCGGCGTCGCAGACTGATTGCATTTTGTGGACCTTTCGGGATTCGCGCGCCGCGGACCGTGCATCACTGGATGCGCTCCGCCCATTGAACAACTTAAAAATTGAGGATCAACATGAACTCGCATTCATACGGGAGACGCCAGCGCCACGGGCGCGCTCCGTC
>Ga0182040_10000244_pt1 | contig 24020 bp, 14 predicted proteins | sample flu12Cox44000176_FD_125973 | JGI IMG/M metagenome (GOLD analysis project Ga0182040, IMG submission 125973) | Lab enrichment of tropical soil microbial communities from Luquillo Experimental Forest, Puerto Rico - flux8day.12C.oxic.44.000.176 | ecosystem: Environmental > Terrestrial > Soil >... | reverse complement strand
CAGGCTGGTTCGGGACTAGGATGTCAGCGGCGGAAATCCATTGGGCGCAGTCAGCAGAGGCACTCGCCAGGATCGGCTCACTCAGGTAGACTCGGGCTACTATGAACAACGTATCGCGCCGTGAACTGTTAAAAGACATCGCCAAGGGAGTGACTATGGCCTGCGTTGCCTCGCTTCCCCCTGCGCCCGCGTGGGCGCAGGCAATTCATGCAACACCTCGCAAGGGGCGAATCAAGCAGTCTGTTTCGCGCTGGTGCTACCAAAAAATTCCTCTGGACGAGCTGTGCCAGCGGAGCGCGGAGATGGGTTTGAAGGCGATTGACCTGCTGGGTGTGGAGGAGTGGGGCGTGCCACGCCGCTACGGGCTGATTTGCAGCATGGGGTATGCCGGCGGCGGGGATATTCCCAACGCTTTGAACCGGATGGAAAATCACGCGAAGATCGAGGAGGCTTTCCGCAAAAATATTCCGATAGCCGCAAAGGAGGGCGTGCCCAACGTGATCACATTTTCCGGGAATCGCGCGGGCCTGTCCGACGAGGAAGGGGCAAAAAACACGATTGCCGGGCTGAACCGCGTAAAAAGAGTCGCGGAGGACAATGGGGTGACGATTTGCCTCGAGCTGCTGAACAGCAAGGTGGATCATCACGATTATATGTGCGACCACACAGCGTGGGGAGTGCAGGTGATGGAAGCGGTCAACTCGCCACGCGTGAAGCTGCTTTATGACATCTACCACATGCAAATCATGGAAGGCGATCTGATTCGCACGATCCAAAAAAACATCCAGTGGCTGGGACACTTTCATACGGGCGGAGTGCCGGGGCGGCATGAGCTGGACAACACGCAGGAAGTGCACTGGGATGCGGTAATGAGAGGGATCGCGGCGACCAATTACAACGGGTACGTGGCGCACGAATTTGTGCCCACGCGAGATCCGCTGACTTCGTTGCGAGAAGCGGTTGATCTTTGCGACGTGTAAAGAGGGCGGTGACCGAAGCCCTCGGCAGCCAACCGCAGGGTGGGTAGTGCAGCAATTGCCCGTGGCAACGGGCGCTACCGTGACAGGCCAGCATTTTTGCGGCAACAGTAACTCATTGTAATTGCCGCTGTTGGCGCTGTAAGTATTCCGGTGCGAGTTTTATGGCACCCAGATTTGGTTGATCCGGTCTTCGATTCGACCATTGAGCGCAACTTGGCGGGTTCATTTCCATCGACAAGTGGATAAGTCACCGTAAAGCGCCTGTTATGACCACGGGACTGCAAAAGGAGCGCAATCCGAATGCCGGTGGCAGCTAGTATGCCTTGTTGCCAGAATCTGCCCACAGAACGACCACGGACCGAGGTCCAACGTGGTACGTATCTTCAGGAATCGCCGGTGCCGCGTGCCATTCCGCTATATCTTGGGGTGCCTCTAGAAAGGTGTCGATCCATCGTCTCCATCGATATGGCCTGGTCGCGTCTACGCGCGGGAGCGCAAAGTCAAGAGGTTCCCAGAATGCATTGAAGATAAAGTGGGCGAGCAAATTTTCCTCTGATAGCTCCACGCTGAGAGCGACACTGTGCGATTGATGAGTCCAGTCCGGTTGGTTGAGTCTGACTCCATGCCAGCCCTTAACTCCGTTTTTGATCAACTGGGTCAAAGGTATACGGTGGCGCTCTGCGCCGCTATGTCGCAACAGCCGTCTGGCGATCAACAATTTCACAAAACGGTGGACATCGGCGTGTTTTGTGAGCAAGGACCAGTCGAACCAGCTAATTTCATTGTCTTGACAATAGGCATTGTTGTTGCCGTGCTGGGTTCTCTGGCACTCGTCGCCCATCAAAAACATTGGAAGGCCAAGAGAGAGAATCGTGACAGTGAGGAAATTCTTCAACTGGCGATTTCGCAGTTTCTCAATGGCAGGGTCGTCGCTCGGGCCCTCGACACCACAGTTCCAACTCCGATTGTCATCGGCGCCGTCACGGTTATTCTCGCCGTTGGCCTCGTTATGCTTATCGTTGTAGGAAACCAAGTCGTTCAGTGTGAATCCGTCATGACATGTTACGAAGTTCACGCTCTGTTCCGCCTCGCGTTTCTCATGGCCGTAGATTTCATGGCTACCAAGGATCCTGTCGGCGAAGTGATTTGAGGAGCCGTCCTCGGCACGGAAGAAGCTTCTAACGTCATCGCGAAAGCGACCATTCCACTCTTTCCAGCTGTCTCCGACAAAACTGCCGACCTGATACAGCCCAGCTGCGTCCCATGCCTCGGCAATCATCTTTGCGCCTGCGAGAATTGGATCCGACTCAATGTCCCACAGCACAGGAGGGTTAGACATTACGCGGCCTTTAGAGTCTCTCGCCAGGATCGAAGCAAGGTCGAAGCGGAAGCCGTCCACATGCATCTCCTCTACCCAATAGCGGAGGCTATCCACGATCATGCGGCGAACGATGGGATGATTGGCGTTAAGTGTGTTTCCCGTGCCGCTATAGTTTGCATAACGCGACCGATCTTCTTCCAAAAGATAGTAAGCGCTGTTATCGAATCCGCGAAAACTCAGCGTAGGTCCGCGATGATCGCCTTCTGCGGTGTGATTGAACACGACGTCTAGGATCACCTCGATTCGGGCTCGGTGCAGAGCCTTGACCATGTCGCGGAACTCGTCTATAGGGCCCAGCGGATCCCGTCGAGAGCCGTATGCCTGGTGCGGCGCGAAGAAAGATACCGGCGCGTAACCCCAGTAGTTGACCCGGCCGCGCGGGCAATCCTGCGGATCGAACTGGAATACCGGAAGAAGTTCAATAGCCGAGACACCGAGATCCTCAAGGTACGGAATCTTCTCGATGAGTCCACGAAAAGTGCCGCGGTTTTCCTCGGATATCCCTGAACTCGCGTGGCGAGTGAACCCTTTAACGTGCATTTCGTATATGACCGTCTGGGATGACGGCAGCTGAAGGGGTTTGTCTCCTTCCCAGTCATATAGCCGTGGATCTACAACAACGCTCTTCATCGCGCAAGCCGTGTTGTCCCCGGCGTTCGACGCAGCGTCGCGGTCGTAGTTCTTGGGGACAACGACCGCACGGCCGTAAGGATCAAGAAGAGTTTTGCCTGGATCAAAGCGCAGGCCGTTGGCGGGTTCGAACGGCCCATGGATTCGATACCCGTAAATCTGCCCAATCTGGACGGCCGGCACAAGCACATGCCAATAGTGGTAGGCGCGGTTTGTCGCAGGGTCGATGCTGATAATACGCTGAGGTCGAGCATCGTCCTCTCGGTCAAACAACAACAGCTCCACACTCGTAGCTTTGCGCGAGAAAACGCTGAAGTTTACACCACCCTCGCAGATTGTGGAGCCAAGGGGAGCGCTGTGTCCGGTGCTCGTGGCGCGAGCGGTGGCCGCCTGAGGGACTCTTTTTGCGCGCGTCGCGCGTCCGGCGGCCTCAAGAGGGCCGTGCAAGTCACCGTCAGTACGGTGCATACCTTATACCCTCTGCTTGGCGGCTAGGCCGTGTGCACTCGCCAATGGCGCGCCTTGTCAAAACTGTCCACAAACGCCCGATAGCGACGCGCAATCTCACCCACGGCAGCGTCCCGGGTAATCTTCTGGGCCCGCCAATCCACAAGCGGCTGCCAAAATACGGTGCGACCGACGGCAAATCCAACGAAGCCAGTGGCCCGCGCTGCCGTCTCAAGCCACTCGTGAACTTTTTCAGCGTCTTCGCCTCGGCCCAAAACGATGCACCCAACTTTGTCGCGACCTCCCCGATGTGCAATGGCTACGATTCTCTCGCAGTCCTCGCGACGGTCGAGCCCTTCGATCTTCCAGACGTCCGCTTCGACGCCTGCGTCTTGCAGTTCACGGATGGCCTGGACCATCAGCCCTGGGCGCAGTTCTAGGTCGTAAGCCTTCGCGTCTCCCTGCAGACGCTCGAGTTGTGCCTCCTCCGCCGGAACCAACAGCTCGAACATCAAAAGGCTCTGGCTGTTGCTGTGAAGAAAGTCGGACAACAGTCTTAAACGCGCAGCTTGCCGCTGGTTCAAGGCTTGATCGCTTTCGGGGTTGTAACGCACCAGAACCTTGCAAAATGTAGGATGGAATGCTTCGATGTGTTCCGCGAAATCGTCGCCGTACTCGAAGTCGAACTCATTCTGGGCGCTCTTTTCCGCTGGACAGGCGGTCATGAAGCCATGCTCCGACGCGTCCCGGAGTATGGCGGCACCGAATTGCTCATCCACGAGGATGCCCGCCTTTTCCTTAGGCACGCCGGCCGAGACTGCAGCTTTGAAGCCGTCATAGATCACCTGCTTGGCGGCAGCGATCTGGGCTGTTTGGTTAAGCGTCAGCCTCCCCTTCCAGCCGAACATCTTTGTTTGGAAGGAACCACGGTGGTCGAAAGGGAGAACAAATAAGTCCTTGTCAAATCCCAGAGTCATTTTGTCGCCTCCTTACGCGGGGTACCTCGGTTAGGTTGTCCGGCTTAATGTTCGATCCTAGGCTGAATCAGCCAGCAGCTTTCTTAAGCACAGCGGTCTTGGATGTAATCTGCGAAATCAACTCCTCCCAGGAATTCACGAACGACTTGGCGCCGTCGTGTTGAAGTTGAGCTGCTAGGGCGTCGACACTGACACCCGCACTGGCGAACCCGGACAGCACTTCTTCGCTGTCACCGCCATCGGCTGGCAGAATTGACCCAAGTTGCTTTTGATTTGCCAGCGCGTTCAAAGTCGCTTCGGGCATGGTATTCACGGTGAACGGTGCAGCAAGAGCCTTGACGTACAGAACGTCGGATGCGGTGGGATCCTTCGTTCCGGTGCTGGCCCACAAGAGGCGCTGTGGATAGGCGCCAGCGTTGTAAACGCGGTGCCACCTAGGTGAACTCAGCAAGGTGCGAGCCGCCTTATAGGTCGCCATGGCAACCGCTATGCCGAGCTTATTATTCAATTTGCGCGGAACCCTCCCGCTAACTGCGGCATCCCAACGGCTGATGAAGACGGAAGCCACCGAGCCGACATTGGGATTGAGGCCGGCCTCGATCCGGCGCTCAATGCCCCGGTGGAACGCTTCGGCTGCCGCCAGATACTGATCAGTAGAAAACAAGAGTGTGACGTTGATCGGGATTCCGGCGAAGATTGCTTCTTCAATTGCAGGTAGTCCCTCTTTAGTTCCGGGAATCTTGATGAGCAGATTCGGTCGCCTCGCACGGGCATGGAGGTCTTTGGCGGCCATCAAGGTTTTGGCTGTGTCGTACGCCAGCAGCGGAGACACTTCCAGCGAAACCCATCCATCCACACCATTGGTACGATCGTAAATAGGGCGAAAAAGATCAGCGGCGCGCGTTAGGTCTTCCAGGGCCACCTCGAAAAAGAGAGCCTCGCCGGATTTACCCGCAGCGAGCTTTTCGCGAATCGTCGGGTCGTATGCAGTGCTGTTCTTGATGGCGTGATTGAAAATCGTGGGATTCGAAGTGAGCCCTGTCACCGATAGCTCGTCGATGTACCGTCTAAGCGTTCCGTTGTCAAGCATATCGCGGGTAATGTTGTCGAGCCAGATGCTCTGGCCTAAATTGTGAAGTAATTGTGTCGCTTTCATTCGTCACCTCCGCGAGACTCGTAACGGACTCGCTTACGGGTCTTACGGCGCAGCTGTCTTAGCCGCGGGCATAGTTTGCGCCCCGCGCAGGCGATGGGAAGATGCCGTCAGGTCCCGGAGGCGCTGGAAAACTGGGGTGCTCAGCATGTCCTCCGTCAAACGCCAACACCAGTTTGCTTCCGCAGAACCAGGCAAATTCATCCGTGCCCCGGCACCCAAGTTAAGTAAGTCTTGCACCGGAGCGATGGCGAGCGCGGCGACAGAACCCCAGGCCAATCGGAGTAATTCGCCGGCGATTTTGCGGCCATCACAGCCGGCTTGATTCAAATAGCGCCGGACTTCTCCCTGTGCCGTTTCGGAAAGGGCTTCGAACCAACCACGAGTTGTGTTGTTATCGTGCGTTCCGGTGTAAACCACCGTGTTGGTTGAAAAGTTTGCTGGAAGATGAGGGTTATCAGAGCGTGCGTCAAACGCGAATTGAAGCACTCTGGTGCCGGGAATATTGAATTCGTCACGCAGTGCGGAGACGTCGCGTGTGATCAAGCCGAGATCCTCGGCGATGAATGGCAAAACGCCGAGTTCCTTGCGAACCGCATGGAAAAACTCTGCGCCCGGTCCCGGCACCCACTGCCCGATCCGAGCCGTTTGTGCGCCGGCAGGTACGTGCCATGCTGAAGCGAATGCGCGGAAATGATCCAATCGAATCACATCCACGTGCGCAAGCGCGGCACGGAAGCGATCTGTCCAAAACCGAAAACCGGTACGGCGAAGGGCGTCCCAATCGTAGACGGGGTTGCCCCATAGTTGTCCGTTTTCGCTGAAATAATCAGGGGGTACCCCGGCGACAAATCGCGGACGGAATCCTTCGTCAAGCAGGAACACTTCAGGGTGTGCCCACACATCACTTGAGTCGGGGGAAACAAAGAACGGAAGGTCACCGATTAGTCCGATGCCCCGGGAATGTGCATATTCCTTGAGTTGCTGGGCTTGCCGAAATATCAGGAATTGAGCAAAGCGGATTTTGTCGATCAGCTTCGACAACTCTCGCCGGGCCTGTGTTACAGCCGCTGGAGTTCGCCGAACCAATTCTGTCGGCCAGTCGCGGTAAGAAAGACCGTGGTACTTCTGTTGTAAAGCGCGAAAAAGGGCGTAATCCTCGAGCCAGTGCGCCTCGAGGTGGCAGAACTTCTGGTAAGCGGGACCCAGATCCTTTCGCACGCCTGCGCTGAAATTGCCCCATACTTGGTCGAGCAGTCGGTGTTTGAACTGAATTACTGCGCCGTAATCGACGAAGTCCGACGGAAATGACTGACCTTCACACGCAAGGTCATGTACCAATCCATCCTCGAGTAGGAGCTCCGGGCTGACGAGCAGTCCGTTGCTCGCAAAGGATGACAGAGCTTGATAAGGAGAGTCGCCATATCCGGTTGGACCAAATGGCAAGGCCTGCCACCAGCTCTGACCAGATTCGTGCAGTCGGTCTACCCACGCACGGGCTGCTGGCCCCATGTCACCAATGCCGTAGGGTGATGGGAGAGAAGTGACGTGAAGCAGCACGCCGGAGGCTCGATAATCCGGGAGGAAGGGCGGAAGATTTACAGACTGGGCTTGGCCTGTCATTCGTTTTCTTTCTGCCGGCAATCGCCATTACGACAAAGCGTTATCCACGATGCGCTGCGCCTCGTTGACCAGTGCGTCCAGGTGGCGCTCGTCTCTAAAGCTCTCCGCATAGATTTTGTAAACGTTCTCGGTACCGGAAGGCCGGGCGGCAAACCATCCACTTGCGGCAATGACTTTTAGGCCACCGATCGGGGCATTGTTGCCTGGGGCGCGAATGAGCTTAGCGACGATAGGCTCGCCGGCGAGTTTTGACTCTTTGACGTCCTCGGACGACAATTTCTGCAGCTTTGCTTTCTGTTCCGGCGTGGCCGGCGCGTCAATCCGCGCGTAGTAGGGCGTGCCGAACTCCGTGGTTAGTTCGCGGAAGTGCTCGCTTGGGTCTTTGCCTGTACGAGCGGTAATTTCGGCTGCCAGCAAGTCCATGATGAGGCCATCTTTGTCCGTAGTCCAAACGGAACCGTCGAAGCGCAGGAAACTCGCCCCTGCGCTCTCCTCTCCACCGAAACAGTACGAACCATCGAAGAGGCCGTCCGCGAACCATTTGAATCCAACCGGAACTTCCGACAATCGGCGATTGAACTTTTTCACCACGCGATCGATCATGCCGCTGCTGACAAGGGTCTTTCCGACCGCCGCTCCAACGGACCAGAGTGGCCGGTGCGTCAGCAAATACCGGATGGCCACGGCCAAATAGTGATTTGGATTCATCAATGCCTCGGTAGGCGTTACGATTCCATGCCGGTCTGCGTCCGGATCGTTACCGAACGAAAGGCGATATCGATCTTTGAGGTTGACCAAGCGCGCCATCGCATATGGACTTGAGCAGTCCATCCGTATCTCTCCGTCGTGATCGACGGTCATGAATGAAAATGTTGGGTCGAGCACTGGGTTTGTCACGGTGATGTCTAGCCGATAGACGGAGCGGATGGGCTCCCAGAACGGTTGCGCCGCGCCGCCGAGCGGATCCACTCCCAGCTTTATGTCAGCGGAGGAAACTGCATCCAGGTCCACCACATTCCGCAGATCGTTGACATATGGGAGGACGAAATCATCCGCGTGGGTGGTGGCTGCTTTCATTGCCGCTCGGAAGGGCACGCGATTTACGCCTGCGTTGGCCTTCCGAAGCAGCTCGTTCGCTTGTTCCTCGATCCACCGTGTGACTTCCGTATCTGCCGGCCCCCCGTTGGGTGGGTTGTACTTAAAGCCGCCATCCCGCGGCGGATTGTGCGAGGGGGTAATCACAATTCCATCCGCGAGATGATTTTTTCGGCCCCGGTTATATGTCAGGATGGCGCGCGAGATGACCGGCGTGGGCGTCACCCCATCGTCTTTTTGGAGAATAGTCTCCACGTTGTTGCCGGCCAGCACCTCTATCGCCGTGCGTTGGGAGGGTGCCGAAAGCGCGTGGGTGTCCTTCCCTAGATACAGAGGGCCGTCCAACCCATGACTTCTCCGGTAGTCGCAAATGGCCTGGGTAATCGCAAGAACGTGGGCTTCGGTGAATGTCCCATCCAATGGAGTACCCCGATGCCCACTCGTCCCAAAGCGGATCAATTGATTCGGGTCTGCCATATCGGGGTGCCGCTCAAGGTAGGCCCGCTCTAAATGAGCCACATCCACCAGCAACTCTTCTGGTGCTGGCTTTCCAGCAAGAGGGGAGAGGGTCTTTGCCTTCTTGAAGTCACCGATTGATGGTCGTACCCCTACCGCACGGGACATGGTTTGACCTTCCATATGTCGGCCGCGTACTCTTTGATCGTTCGGTCGCTCGAAAACTTGCCAGAACTCGCGACATTCAAGACGGCTTTGCGCGTCCAGTCGGCTGGATCCCTGTAAAGGGTAGCCAACTGCTGGTCTGCCTCCAGATAGGACTTAAGGTCCGCCAGGTGCATGTAATGGTCGTAAGTTAACAGCGCGTCGCGCAGCGGCGCGAAAACCCCCGGCTCATTGCGGCTGAAATAGTCGGAGAAAATCATGTCCAGTGCCGTTCGCGTTTCCGGTTCGTTGTCGTAGTGCCAGCGCGGGCTGTACCACCCACGGCTGCTGACCACCTGGTCCGCTGTCAGGCCGAACAAGAAGAAGTTATCCTCGCCTGCTGCTTCGGCCATTTCGATGGTCGCGCCGTCGCGAGTCCCGATCGTCAGCGCACCATTCATCATGAACTTCATGTTGCTTGTGCCGCTCGCCTCGTAGCCAGCGGTGGAGATTTGATTGGACACATCGCTAGCCGGAATCAGCCGCTCGGCCAGAGAAACGCAGTATTCCGGCAGGAACAGAACCTTGAGACGGCCTCGCACGGCTGGGTCACCATCAATCGTACCGGCAAGATTGTTGATGAACTTAATGATCAGCTTAGCGAGCCGGTAAGCTGGCGCCGCCTTGCCGGCAAAGAAGAAGGTGCGCGGGGCCATCGCAAGACTTGGCTTTTCCCGCAGGCGGTTGTACAGCACCACGATGCGCAGAGCATTGAGCAGTTGCCGCTTGTATTCGTGAATACGTTTGACCTGCGAATCGAAGATGGTGTCCGGATCCAGGGCCTGTCCGGATGTGGTCTTGAGCCAGTTGGAGAATTGTGTTTTCGCCTCGCGCTTTGCCTTCCGGACAGCGTCGCGAAAGCCGGTATCCTCGGCGAAGCGTTTAAGGTTGTGGAGCTGATCAAGGTCGCTAATCCATGTATCGCCAATGGCGTCGGTGATCGTTTGAGCTAGCGCCGGATTCGCGAGCAACAACCAGCGTCGCGGAGTCACGCCGTTGGTCTTGTTATTAAAACGCTCTGGAAACAGCTCTGCCAGGTGCCTCACCGTCATCGTCCGCAGCAATCCGGAATGAATCGCGGCCACACCATTCGTGCTGTGCGAGCCTACGATTGCGAGATTCGCCATGCGAATCTTGCGCTCAGCGCCCTCTTCGACCAAGCTGACTTGCTCGATGCGCCCGTCGTCGGCAGGGAAGCGATTGCGGACTTCACCAAGCAAACGCCGGTTGATCTCGAAGATGATTTCCAGGTGACGCGGAAGCATCATTTCGAACCACTTGAGTGGCCACTTCTCCAAAGCTTCGGGCAGTAGCGTGTGATTTGTGTAGGCCAGGGTTTTCTGTGTCAAGTCCCAAGCCTGGTCCCAGCCGAGATGCGCTTCGTCGAGCAAAATGCGCATCAATTCCGGAACCGCCATGGCCGGATGCGTATCATTAAGCTGGATGGCAACCTTGTCCCCGAGGCCAGCCCAGTCGGCGTTGTTGCGACGGTAGCGGCGGACCAGGTCGGCCAGCGAACACGCCACGAGGAAGTATTCTTGGAGGAAGCGCAAGCCTTGTCCCTTGCTTGTGGAGTCATCGGGATAGAGAACACAGGTTAGCGACTCGGCTCCGAGAGTCCCCGCCAGGGCCTCTGCGAAAGCGCCACTGCTGAATTCCTGAAAATCGAAGTAGTTGGACGCAGCGGCCGTCCAGAGCCGCAGCGTATTGATCGTCTTTCCTCCGTAACCCACAACCGGGCGGTCGTAGGGGATGCCAAGCAAAGCGGAAGGACGATGAGGTATTGCCCGGAATGTACCCCCATCCAATTCAAATGAACAATTCAACTTCACTTCCACGGCCTCATCAGGACGGGCAACCTCCCACGCGTCTGGCCGACGTAGCCAGTTATCCCCTTGTTCGTGTTGCCAGCCGTCCTGGATCGTTTGTTTGAAGATGCCGTATTCATATCGCAAGCCATACCCCATGGCCGGAAGGTGCAGGGTGGCCATCGAGTCAAGAAAGCACGCTGCTAGGCGTCCCAATCCTCCGTTCCCGAGGCCAGCATCGGGCTCTTGTTCGAGCAGGGCGAGCAAATCAACATCTTTTTCTCTTGCGGTTTGCTTTGTAAACGAGTGAAGCAGAAGGTTGGTGACGTTGTTGGCTAAGGACCTGCCGAGCAAAAACTCCATGGAGAGGTAATAAACGCGCTTCGGATTCTCACGTTCGTATGTTTTCTCGGTGAGCACCCACCGCTGCGAGAGAATGTCACGTATAGAGCGTGCCACAGCCTCGTAACGCTCCCTGGCGATGATCGCATCGGGGGCCTTTATGTTGTCGAATAGTAAGTGCCGCTCGTACAGCCCGTCAGCTCCCATGAACTGAATCGGGCCACACCCGTATTGCTTGAGAAGTTCTGACGCGTCCGCTTGCGCGGCTTTGGCACCGGCTGCCGCGGTGCTCCTGGTACTCATCGTAGTTTCCTTTCTGGAGTTGTCCTCCGCGGTGCTCCCAATCGCCGTTCGTCGCGACCTTCACGGAATCGCGGGTGCGGCTAGTTCGGACTCCATGTCCACGTGACGGGTGTCGTTCCAGAATCGAATTACTGGCCTGGAAAGATCGTTTTCGTAGCCCAATGCACTGAGGCTGGCCGTGCTTAGCATGAAGTATCTGCTACTGGCTGTTGGTTCGATCCCGAGCCACCGAGCGGCCAATACGCGAATGAAGTGTCCACTCGTAAAGAGCAAAACGTTCCCGGAGACTTTCCGCACTCTGCTTACGACGCGATCCGCGCGCGTGCCGACCTGCTTGGGTGTTTCGCCGCCAGGGCAACCGTCCGTGAACAGGTTCCACCCCGGGCGCTCCCCCCGAATGTCGACACCACGGCGGCCTTCATATCGGCCATAGTTCCACTCGACGAGGTCAGGATCGATATGGGCGACGGCGCCAAACCCAGCCAGTTCGCAAGTCTTGCTCGCTCGCTGGAGCGGGCTCGTGAACACTCTTGCGAAAGTCAATCCCTTGAGACGTTCTCCGAGTCGCCGCGCCATGTGTTCGCCATGCTCAGTGAGGGGGAGGTCGGTGAGTCCAGTGTGCTGGCCCGACAGACTCCAGGCGGTTTCACCGTGCCGCGCCAGATAAACTATGGGAAGTTCGTTTTCCATCGAGTTCTCTTTCCGACGTCTGGGGTTGCGACGCGTTCCGTTCGCCAATTTCCGGAAGCGACTCCAGAAGATTTGCAAAAATCGGTACGCGCAAGTCGCCGACAACAAGCCTTGTCAGGTCCGCAATTGTTCAAGAGCCGACAACCGCTCCGATTGCGAGACATTAAGTTGACTTGGGATGCATCGGACGGTGTCGCGGGCGATCAAGAGCTCTTCGTCGGTTGGAATTACAAATGCATGCAGATGGGAATCATTCGTACTGATCTGGCCTTCTGACCCTGCGAGCTGCTTGTTCCGGCTTTGATCGAGGATCAATCCTGCCCATTGGAGACCATCGCAAATGCGAGCGCGAATGTCGGGAGAGTTTTCTCCAATCCCACCGGTGAAGATAATCGCATCAGCACCACCCATACTGGCGAGAAACGCTCCGACGTATTTTCTTGCCCGATAACAAAAGATCTCGATTGCCAGGCGCACCCGGCGGTCATCTTGATGGCTTAACTCCTCGAGCAACTCGCGCATATCGTTGGTCAGCCCGGAGATACCGAGCAGCCCTGATTGGGTGTTGAGAAGAGCCTCCACTTCGTGCGTTGACAGACCCTCTTTCGTGGCAATGAGGTTCACGATTGCGGGATCGATATCCCCAGAGCGTGTCCCCATAACCAGACCTTCCAAGGGCGTCATGCCCATGGAGGTATCTACCGAGCAGCCGCCACGAATGGCTGCCGCCGAGCAGCCATTGCCAAGGTGAAGCGTGATGACGTGGGTCTGTTCCTTGGTTAATCCGCGCAGAATGCTGTACCGCTCCGCCACAAATCGATGGGAAGTGCCATGGAACCCATAGCGACGGATGTGGTGGCGTCGATACAGGTGATAGGGCACCCCGTAAAGATAGGCGTGCTCCGGTATGGATTGATGAAAGGAGGTGTCGAAAACCGCCACTTGGGGCAGCTTTGGGCCGAATACTTTCCTGGCGGCTTGAATACCCTTGATATTGTTGGGGTTGTGCAGCGGAGCCAAATCGATACATTCTTCAATGCCCTTTAACACCTCGTCCGTAATCAAGGTTGATTCGGCAAACAATTCACCGCCGTGAACTACGCGATGTCCAACGGCATGGATGTCCGCGGGAGAGCGGACTTCCGTGATTCCCGCCGCCTCCGAGGCTATCCATCGCACCAGGAACTCCAACGCGGACGATATGTCAGGTAGGGAGGCGGTGAATTTCTGCTTTTGGCCGCGGTGTGTTTGGACCGCGATGATCGCTTCCCCCCCGATCCTCTCCATCTGTCCGCGGCACAACCGCTCATCGTTGCCCCGAGCAATTCGGCCAAGGTCAGTGGCAAACAGCTGGAACTTCAAACTGGAACTTCCCGAGTTGAGTACAAGGACGTTCATGCACTTCCCTTCGACCGCCACCGATTGTTATTTACCCATTCCTCGCCGGCCGCACTAGGAAAGGCGCAATCGAGACAACTAGTAGGGCCACCGCCAGCCCGCAACGTCTGGCTTATCTGTGCCGTGCTCGTAGGCGTAGTTCTGGCATGAAATCTGCACGTTACGGAACTTTTCCATAGCGTGGGCGCCGATCTGCTGCAGCCTCGGGACGCGCTTAATAACGTCCATCGCGAGGCTGAAACGATCGATTTCGTTCTCGATCGCCAGCTCGAGAGGCGTGTTGATGTTGCCTTCCTCCTTGTAACCGCGAACATGCATGTTGTTATGGTTAGTCCGACGGTACGCCAATCGATGAATAAGCCACGGATATCCGTGAAAGTTGAAAATGATCGGTTTGTCGGCGGTGAAGAGCGAATCAAAATCTCCATCAGATAGGCCGTGAGGATGTTCCTTACTCGGTTGCAATTTGAAAAGATCAACGACATTGATGTAGCGGATCTTCAGGTCGGGAAACTCTTCTCGCAGCAGAACAATAGCCGCTAGGGTTTCTTGGGTTGGTATATCGCCGGCCGAAGCCATCACCACGTCGGGCTCCCGGCCCTGGTCATTGCAGGCCCAATCCCACATGCCAATTCCCTTGGTGCAGTGCGTGACCGCGGCGTCCATGTCCATGTATTGAAGGTGCAATTGCTTGTCACAGACGATTACGTTCACGTAGTTCTCGCTCTTCAGACAATGGTTAGCCACCGACAGTAGGGAATTGACATCGGGAGGAAGGTAGATGCGCGTGACCGCGGAACTCTTGTTGACCACGACATCCAGAAAGCCTGGGTCCTGATGGGTGAACCCATTGTGATCCTGCCGCCAGACCGTCGAGGTAATTAGCATGTTGAGCGAGGCGATCTTTTCGCGCCATGAGAGGTGATTACAAATGGAGAGCCACTTGGCGTGTTGATTGAACATCGAGTCTATGACATGGACGAAGGCTTCATATGAGGAAATGAACCCGTGCCGTCCGGTAAGGAGGTACCCTTCAAGCATGCCTTCAACGGTATGTTCGCTGAGCATCTCCATGACTCGGCCATCGGGCGCCAACTCGCCACCGTCCGCGTCTTCCGGAAAGTAATCAGCGATCCAGAACTTCTTGCTGACCGCATAGATGTCATTCAGCTTGTTTGAAGTGTTTTCGTCGGGACCGAAGACCCGAAAGTTCTTCATGTTCAACTTCATGACATCCCTAAGAAACGCGCCCAGCGGTCGGGTGTTCTCAGCTTCCGCCGTCCCGGGCTTTTCTACCTTGAGGGCATATTCGTGGAAGTCCGGAAGGCGCAAAGCCTTCTTCAGTCGCCCGCCGTTAGCGCGAGGGTTGGCCCCCATGCGGCGCGCACCGGTCGGAGAAAGTTCTCTGAGTTCACCAATGAGCCTTCCCGTCTGATCGAAGAGCTCTTCTGGTTTGTACGCGCGCATCCAAGTCTCTAGCTCGCGGAGCCGTTGTGGGTTCTTTTTGACATCGGCCATCGGCACTTGATGTGCCCGCCAAAAACCCTCTAATCTGTGGCCACCGACCTCTTTTGGAGCAGTCCAGCCCTTCGGAGACCGCAACACGATCATCGGCCAGCGAAGGCGTTCGGCCTTGCCATTTCTGCGAGCTTCCTGCTGGTATTTCCGAATTTCCGAAACGCAGTGCTCTGTGGTGGCTGCCATCGCTTGATGCATGGTTTCGGAATCCGAGCCCTCCACAAAGTAAGGTGTCCAACCGTAGCCCCGAAAAAGGCTCTCCAGCTCCTCGTGACTGATCCGCGCGAGCAGCGTCGGGTTATTGATCTTGTATCCGTTCAGGTGCAGGATCGGTAGCACCGCACCGTCGCGAATGGGGTTAAGGAACTTATTGATGTGCCAGGAAGTTGACAACGGTCCGGTTTCTGCTTCGCCGTCCCCGACCACCGCCGCGACGATCAAATCCGGATTGTCGAAAGCGGCTCCACAGGCATGCGAGAGCACGTATCCGAGTTCGCCTCCTTCGTGGATTGAACCGGGAGTTTCCGGCGTGCAGTGACTCCCGATGCCCCCCGGAAAAGAAAACTGTTTGAAAAACTCTCGCAGCCCTTCTTCGTCTTCGCATTTGTCTGAGTAAATCTCCGAATAAGCTCCTTCTAGATAAACAGGCGCCAGAACACCGGGAGCGCCATGGCCTGGCCCCGCCAGGAAGATCATGTCTAAGTCGTATTTCTTAATGAGGCGGTTTAAGTGGAGGTAGACAAAGGCTAGGCCCGGACTCGCTCCCCAGTGTCCCAAGAGTCGATTCTTGATGTGCTCCGCCTTCAGAGGTTCCTTAAGGAGAGGATTATCCTGGAGGTAGATCATGCCCAGCATTAAATAGGTGCAGGCCCGCCAGTATGCATGGGTCTTGCGCAGTTCCTCAGCATTGAGAGGCGCCCCCGAAATGGTTGATCTTGCTGGGCCGTAGGCCGTGATGAGCTCTCTTGCCTTTTCAGTCGCCGTTCCTGGTGTCATGACACACTCCCGCGTTACACCGCGGAAAGCATAGAGTCGGCCTGGGATTTGCGCCGCTGGCAAAACTGACAGGCCGACACCGGCAAATAACTCTCGAGCACGATGTGCGCAGAGGCAGAAATGGTTTGCGAGAGGAAGACACACCGGCCGGGGCTAGGGCAAAGGGAACCGCAAGATTCCAGATACCGATGACGATGTTGCGGACCAGTTCACCCACCGATATCGCGAGCTGCAAGGGGAACCGCGGGATATTCGCTAAAAATTAAAAAATAAGGCCTGGTTCAATTCGCGAACACGGCACAGCAAGAAATCTTCACATCTTCCTTATTCGGTAAGCACCGGCGTCCAGGACTTGTCTGGATTGAAGCGCTCCATTTTTATGAATTCACCGAGGGTGCTCGGTCCAAAATCCTTCTCGTAAACGACGCCGTCCTGGCTAACGATGAAGGTCTTCACTCCGGTCTCGCCGTACTCGGCTGGAGCAGCGACCAGGCCAAAGCCCCCAATCATCACCCCTTTCACTACGTAATCGATTTCTCCGAGAGGCGCGGCAGGTCCCTGACCTTTTAAGATCTTGAAGAAATACCCATGGTACGGCTCCGCACTGGAGGAGTAGCCCTCTTCGAGCGCGCGGGCAATCTTTTCGCCAATCGGACCGGCCCAACTACCGTCTGCGTTTTGCCAAGCCAACCCATCCTGTTTCCCGGGGGTGCTTACAATGCGCTGGGCGTACTGGTTCACCGCGTAGCCTTCGCGTGGCTGCAGTGCATATTCAACCTGCGCTTCGACGTAGCCGTGGCAGATGTCAATGGCATCCAGTTCATTGCTGCCGATGCGACGGTTGAACAGCTCCTGGCGGCCTGCTTTGGCATCGAAATACCATTTGCCACCCAGCTTTACCAATGGGGCGGGGAATGGCCAGTCTTCATTGCCCACCAAAAGAAACGCCCGGTTCCCGGTCTTTGGATCGGTAGTAACGCTTTTCTTTTCACGGGCCTGCGCAGCGAAGTCGGAGGCTCGCTGACGGTCTTGCGGGTACTCACCCGAGAGAACGATATCGTCGCCATCAGGACCGAAAATTTCTTCGAGCGCGCGTACGTCAAACTTCTCGGCCGCATCAACAAGTGCATCGGCAGCCTGTTGCGGAGTTTGGAACGTTCTCGCACTTACGCCAGTCGAGGCGAGAACCGTTTTGGACGCAGATTGTTGGCCAGCGAGGAGCACGGATGCCGCCAGAATCGCATACACCATTGCGCAGACGACGGTCCCAAGAAGGCTGAAGCGAGACTGATTTGCAGAAAACGATTTCATAGTAAAGCTCCTCCTATGATTAATCCACGGCCGTTCACCTGCGCCGACCACCACCACGAACGCCTCCGCCTCGGAAACCTCCACCCCCACCTCGTGGTCGCATACTCGAGGCGCCGCGGCTGCCCCGCGCTCGGTCCGTTGTATCCTCGAGAGCCTCTAGACCTGCCAGCCGGTTGGCGAACCCACCGCCGGCGCGATTGCTGGCCAGATTGCCACCTGTCGGGCAAGTTGTTGCCGGGCGCTCGTTTGGCGATTGCCGAGTGAATCTCCAGCGATTTCGTTTCGGATTCATGGTTGGATGCCTCGGGCTAACCGCCAGGTGAAACTCGACGACTCGAGGAAGACGCCGCACAACCTTGTTTGCTGGGTAGTGCACGAGACCTCCACTCCGCTTTTTTGAGATTAGGTTGCGCTGCCTCCTTGTGGCACTGGCAAAAATTACAGACCGACGAGGCATGCCTAAGGAAGCCGAAGACATTATTTTTCGGGCTTTACGCAACAGTGCGGGGAGCGCTAGAGAGCTTCGACCGTACATCTTCTGTCGGAAAACGGGAAAGAAGCGCACAAGCTGCGCGCCCCTTTTTTTGTCCGGAGCCGCAACAACCTCGCAGAACAGTTACACTTTTTTGTTCCCGCCTATACGATTCGTTGGCCGGGCTGTCATTTCTTACAGTGTTCCGCAGCAAAAAAGGGTTCTACGTTACGGCCTCAAGCTCGAACCCTTGGGAGAGATCGCGATGCGGGGTCGGTCAACGACTCTTAGGCAGATGCTCCCGGAGTTTAGCGACTTTTTTGTGTGACTCGGGAAGGTGCTCCCGGGGCAATTCGCGGCACCCAAAAGTGCCCTACCCCCGGCCGTAAGTGTCGTCGCCTCGGAACAGGTCCAAAATTTGACGCCTATCGAGTCTTACAGTGAGAGCCCTCGAAACAAAGTGGCGCGCCCCGGGACGCTTCATCATGAGATTTCGTAGCCCCGGCGTAGCGCTCGTTTGGAGCGTGGTCTTTGTGGTTTCCCTGCTCTGCAGTGCCGCCAAGGCACAGCAGCCGGCGCCGAACACGCCGAGCCCGCAAACGCCCAAAACGCAGACAACGGGACCGTTGGAGAGCAGTTGGCCACGAACCTTTGCTAACGGCAGCGACACCTTCATCATTTACCAGCCTCAGGTGGACAAGTGGGATGAAAACCTCATCAGCCTGTATTGTGCCGTCGAGGTGCGGGCAGGCAAAGAAAGCGCAGCCAAGTACGGAGTGGTTTGGTTTCAGGCGCGGACCGAAGTGGACAAAGTCAACCGGGTGGTGACGCTCGACCAGGCGAAAGTCACCAAGGTGAAGTTTCCGGTGGCGCCCGAGAAGGAAGCGGACCTGACGGCGCTTTTGGACAAGAAGTTGCCGGGCGCCACCAAAACCATTTCGCTCGACCGGGTGGAGGCGGCCCTGGATGAGGACAGCGAAGCAGTCAAGGGTGTCGATGTTAAGAACGACGCGCCCAAGGTAATCATCGCGAGTAAACCTTCACTGCTGGTGCTGATTGACGGCATGCCGCAGATGGGAGATGTGCCCGGCTTAAAGCTTCGGACCGTGATTAACACGAGATCGATCATTCTTCACGACGACAGCAAGCAGCTCTACTACCTCCGCGTGCAGGACTGGTGGCTCGAGGCCAAAGAGCTAGAAGGATCGTGGGAATACGCCAACAACCTATCTGACGATATGAAGAAGGCTGAGGAGGTTGTCAGACAGAACGAGGCACTGAATCCCCAGCGCGAACAGATCAAACAGCAACCTTCGCTGAAAGGAACCGGGAAAAAAGCGGAGTTCGCGGAGATCCCGGTGGTGTACGTTGCCTTCGGGCCGACGGAGCTGATCGAGATCAAGGGCGATCCAAAATATGATCACATAGCCGGCACCGGCCTAGAATATGTGAGCAACACCAATGGCAACATTTTCCGGCTTGGTGGCGAGCACTACATCCTGCTCTCGGGCCGCTGGTTCAAAGGCGCGACGCTCGACGGACCTTGGACTTTCGTAACTGCGGCGGACATGCCCCCGGACTTTGCGAAGATTCCAAGGGACAATCCCAAAGCCATAGTGCTGGCCTCGGTGCCGGGAACACCCGAGGCGAAAGAGGCATTGATCGCCAACGCAATCCCGCAAACGGCAACCATCACTCGTGCGGAGGCAAAACTCACCGTACAGTATGACGGCGAACCGGAATTTGTGCCGATGGAAGGCACACCGATGAGTTACGCCAAAAACACGAGCGCCGCTGTCATCAAAGTTTCTGACGACAACTACTACTCGGTCGAAGCAGGAGTCTGGTTCAAAGGTTCGTCGCCTGCGGGTCCGTGGATTGTGGCCGACACCGTGCCAGCACAGATCTACGACATTCCTCCCAGCTCACCGCTTTACTACGTCAGCTATGTGAAGACTTACGGTTCGACTCCGGACGTGGTGTACGTCGGTTACACGCCAGGGTACTACGGCACGGTGGTCTCGGCCACCACCATGACCGTGGTTTACGGTACAGGTTGGTATTACCCGCCCTACATTAGTCCCATCGCGTGGTACGGCTGGCCCTATACGTACGGTGTGGGAGCAGGGTTCACCTATAGCGACGCCACCGGTTGGAGCTTCGGCTTTGGCTACGGGTATGGCTACTATCCGTGGTACTACCCGTGGTGGGGACCCATGGGCTACTACGGATGCTGCTGGTATCCCTATTACGGATGGGGCGCCTGGGGTGGTGCCGCGATCGCCAATGTGTACGGGGTGTGGGGTAATACTGCGTATTCGCGTACCGGCGCGGCGTGGGCCAATCCTTACACCGGGAACTATGGTGCTGCCACGCGCGGCGCTTATCACAATACGGAAACGGGCAGGAGTACTCTGGCCGGGCGAGGGTACAACACCAATATCTATTCGGGGAACACGTACGGGTATCGCGGTGGCGTCACCTACAACCCGAACACAGGCATCGTAGCAGGGGGCGGAGCTGGCTTTGTGGGCAACATTTACACCGGCCAAGGCGCGGCCGGGCGCGGTGGCTTCATTTACAACACCAACACCAACGCCGGCATTGCCGCGGGAAAGAACAACGTCTATGCAGGCAAGGACGGCACCGTGTTCCGCTATAACCGGGATAGCGGCAGTTGGTCGGTCAACAACGGCAATGGCTGGAAACCCGTCGGCAAGCCGGAGCCAAAGCTGCAGAACCAACAGCAAATGCGCAACAAAGGCGCCCAGCGCACTCAGAACTTCAACTCGATGCGCGGTTTCGGCGGAGGTCGCATGCGTGGAGGAGGCAGGCGGCGTTAAGGCGGAGAACAGCGGGCAAACCAGCATAGTGTCGGTCCCATCCGCACACGGGCAATTGGTCTCGTCACTCTGGACGCATCGCTCTCTCCTGGCAAACGCGCGAAGGCTCAGGACCTCCCAGGGAATGTGAGGGTGCCCTTCTTGTCGTGTGGTAAACGATAGCCAGGTTTCTCACCCGCCAGACGGTTGACACCCGCCATGCACTTGAGAGGATCGGAAACGATGTCAGGTCACCTGTCGGCGTGGATTGGTTTCAGCGTGTTCGTGATGGCGATGTTGGCGCTGGACCTAGGAGTCTTTCGCCGCAAGTCCGATGAAATCAATCTGAAGGAAGCTCTGGGTTGGAGCGCGGCGTGGATCGGGCTGGCGTTAGCTTTTAACGCGGGTATCTGGCACTGGCGTGGCGGTGAAAAAGCGCTGCAATTCTTCACCGGCTATCTGGTGGAACTCTCCCTGAGCGTGGACAACCTGTTTGTGTTCTTGCTGGTCTTTGGTTATTTCAGAGTGCCCGCTCGACATCGGCACAAAGCTCTCTTCTGGGGCATCCTCGGGGCACTCGTCATGCGGGCCGTCTTTATTGCCGCCGGAATCGCTCTTATCACGAGATTCCATTGGATTATCTACGTTTTCGGCGCGTTGCTGGTCGCCAGTGGAATCAAAATGACATTGCAGGGGGACAAGGAGATTCATCCTGAAAGGAATCCCGTGCTGAAGCTGTTCCGCCGCTTCATGGATGTTACATCGGAGTATGAAGGCGGTCGGTTCTTTGTTAAGCAAGGTGGACGGATTTTTGCCACCCCCCTGCTCCTGGTGCTGTTGATCTTGGAAAGCACCGACCTGATCTTTGCAGTAGATTCTGTTCCTGCGGTGTTGGCCATTACGAACGATCCATTCATCGTCTTTACCTCAAATGTTTTTGCCATTCTTGGACTCCGCTCGATGTTTTTTGCTTTGGAAGGAGTCATGAAACGCTTTCGCTACTTGCACTACGGGCTTTCCGCAGTGCTGGTTTTCGTTGGCGGGAAAATGTTGCTGGCGGGCTTTTACAAAATTCCCACCTGGATCTCCCTGTTGCTCATTGTCGGCACCCTCTCCGTCTCCATGATTGCTTCGCGATCGGGCAAGCGGAAGGCGGTGGGTCTGGAAGCTAATTGAAGTTGTCTCCGTAACCGGTTTTCTGAAGTTGCTCACAGATGCCCGACCACTCGCAAACGCCGCCGCCGGACGCACTGCCCGAACGCCGAGAGCCCAAGCGCATTCCCTTTCGTCAACGTCTCCCGCAGCCATCGATGGAGTATCAATCTGCCTTCGGAAAGTGGTTGTCGCGCGGCGAATCCGTGGATCGCCAAGCCGGCCGGCAGACCGCCACACATCCCTGGTGGAAGGTAATCTGGCTGACCGGCGTGGACTACTTCTCGACACTCGGCTACCAGCCGGGCATTGCGCTGCTCGCGGCGGGCGCATTGGCGCCCATCGCTACCGTAATCCTCGTCTTCGTAACATTGCTGGGTGCCCTGCCAGTCTACGCACAGGTGGCAGCGCGCAGCTACGCAGGACAGGGCTCGATCGCCATGCTCGAGAGCTTGCTGGAAGGCTGGAAGGGGAAAGTGCTCGTTCTGGTCCTGCTTGGTTTTGCGGCGACGGACTTCGTGATCACCATGACATTGTCGGCCGCCGACGCCGCCAAGCACGCCGTTGAGAATCCAATCCTCCAGCCCGTGCTTGGCGAGCGTCAAATGCTCGTCACGCTCGTTATCCTCACTCTCCTTGCCGCGGTTTTCCTGAAGGGGTTCAGCGAGGCGATCGGCCTTTCTGCCGCCGCTGCGCTGCCGTACCTCGCCCTCAACTTCGTCGTGCTGGTGCGGTGCATCTGGGAAGTGATTGCGCACCCCACACTGCTCGCGGACTGGCGCGCCGCGCTTGCCGTGAAGGGCGACGTCTCGCTGTTGATCGCGGGCGCGGTCTTAGTGTACCCGAAGCTGGCGCTTGGTTTGAGCGGCTTCGAGACGGGAGTCTCCGTCATGCCCCTGATCGACGGCGGCGAGGCGGATCGGGCGTACAACCCACGCCAGGGCAGTCGACCGCTAGGTCGCATCGCCAACGCCCGCAAGCTCCTGCTAGCGGCGGCCGCGATCATGAGCGGCATGTTGATGCTGTCGAGCTTCGTCACCACGCTCCTCATCGCCCCCACCGACTATCAGCACAGCGGCAAGGCGAGCGGGCGGGCCCTTGCGTTTTTGGCCCATCGCTACTTCGGCGTCGTCTTCGGTAGCGTCTACGACTTGTCGACGATGCTCATCCTCGGGTTCGCTGGCGCGTCAGCCATAGCCGGCCTTCTACACCTGATCCCCCGCTACCTGCCGCGGTTCGGCATGGCCCCGCAGTGGGCCGAGCACTCTCGGCCGCTCGTGCTGGTGCTGTTAGCCGCCGGCGTCGTCATCACGCTGATCTTCGGCGCGGACGTGGAGGCACAGAGCGGCGCCTACGCCACGGGCGTGCTCGTGCTGATCCTGTCAGCTGCCTTCGCGGCCACCCTCGCGCTCTCGCGCGAGAGGCGCTACGTGTTGGCTTTTTACACCGGGATCTTCTGTCTGGTATTTGCCTATACGCTGGCGGAGAACTGCCTAGAGCGACCCGACGGTTTGATCATCGGAACGGTCTTCACACTGCTCCTGATGCTGGCGTGTGCCGTCAGCCGCTCGATACGCTCGGTGGAGCTCCGCATTCCGCACGGATATTTCGCGGATGTCGAGAGCTGGCGCATCGGGCCGGAGCTGACCGGTAAAAAGGTGCACTTGGTTCCGATCTCGAGCTCCTCGGCAGAGGCTCGCCGCAGGACGAAGGCTGAGATCCTGCGGCACTACAACGTGCGCGGACCGTTCTTTTTTCTTCACGTCAATCTGCTCGACAATCGCAGTGAGTTCTCCGCGCCACTCGAGCTAAGCCTGCAAAAGGAGGGCAACGACTATGTCGGGGAGGTCTCTGGGGCCGTCGCCGTTGCCAACACCATTGCGTTCGTCAGCGAACATATTGACCCAATATCAATCTTCATTGGCCTTACGCGGCGTGGCCTGATGACGCAGGCCGTCCGATACCTCCTGTTTGGTGAGGGCGAGACTGGGCTGATGGTCTACGCGGTACTCTTGCGCTACTGGAAGTGGACTGCCGATGAGGACGTGCGCCCCGTCATCTTCCTGAAGTCTGAGTAGGCCGCACGCGTCGATGGCCGCCCGGACAAGATTGCAGCCGAGCGCTGCGGGAAGCATAGCGTGAACCTGTTCCTGATGCGATCTAGCAGCATGGAAAGAGCAGGTCACGGCAAAGGCGAGGCGGGTGCGGGCATCTACTCATCCACAGAGTGCAGGGAGGTGTTCCAAAAAAGGATTGTTCGCT
>Ga0182040_10000239_pt1 | contig 24339 bp, 14 predicted proteins | sample flu12Cox44000176_FD_125973 | JGI IMG/M metagenome (GOLD analysis project Ga0182040, IMG submission 125973) | Lab enrichment of tropical soil microbial communities from Luquillo Experimental Forest, Puerto Rico - flux8day.12C.oxic.44.000.176 | ecosystem: Environmental > Terrestrial > Soil >... | reverse complement strand
CGCTGCCATCCTTCAGGTAGTTGTAAGTTGCGTCATCCTCGGTGACCATCCCAAGCAGGGCGATCATAGGAAAGTCGTAAGAGTTGGCAAAGGATTTCGCACCCGCCGGGAAACCGTTATTGGCGGGATTAAAATTCGATCCGCTCTTCACCAACATGCCTGATACGTCCAGCCATGAGGCGTTGGTCACGCCGTCGCTGAACGAGTTCCGGGTGCTGATTCGAGGGTTGCGAATCCGCGAAACCAAGCCCCCAAACTGCAGCGTGTGCTTTCCGCGTGTCCAGGAGAGATCGTCCACAAAATTGTGACTTGGAATCTGAAATGCCTGCGACCGCGTCACTCCTTGGCTGATCCCGCGCATGATGATATAGGTTTGGTTCGAATCGCCAGCGTTTCCAATGCTTTCGCGGATGTATCCGTACCGGAAATTGTTGACAAGGTTGTTGGTAAGCACCGAAGAATAGCTCGCGACGAATCCCCTGCTGTAATCGAGGAGGGTGCTTTGCGCATTCGTGTAGTCGAAAAGGCTACCAGCCGGTGAGGAGGGCAAATATTGGTGCTGCGGATTCGATTCGTTGGCCAGTGCGCCGCTCCAAGAAAGGCGCTGCTTCGCATCCCTGGTAATGTTGTAGTCTAGTCTCGCGATATACCAATTCTTTGTATCTGAAAGTGGTGCGCTGAAGCGGAAACCCGAATAATTAAATCCATCGCCTACGCCAGTGTCGTTCGCATGCGGGAAGCTGTTGAAATACGCTAGCGAAGCTAGGTTCGGACCTAGTTTCAGCGGATCCATCTGCTTAATCCGGGTCGGGTCAACTGCGAAATAACCTGCCGGAACAGCGTAGGAAGTCCCGCTTACACCCACGGGTGCCCCTGCTGCGCCTGCGGCAACTCCTGGGCACTGCGAGCCATTCGCGCAAAGGTAGTAAACGACTCCGTCCCGAAGCGTATCAGTAGGGATCGTGCGGAGCTCACTGGTTTCTTCCGCGCGACGCGCTCCCTCAAAGTTGGCGAAGAAGAACAAACGGTCCTTCACGACCGGCCCCCCTACCGAGCCCCCGAAAACGTTGCGTATGAGTTTCGGAGGTACGTTCGGGTTCCCAGCCCCCAATTCCGCCAGCTTCACGAAGTAGTCGTTGGCGCTCGTATAGGTATTGCGATGATATTCATAGGCCGAGCCATGGAAGGCATTCGTTCCGCTCTTGGTAACTAGGGCTACCTGCGCGCCGGAGGAGCCACCCTGGTCCGCGTTGTAGTTCGTGGTCGTCACGCGAAACTCTTGCACAGAGTCCAGCGTGACCGGCAACACGGACTTGAAGGCGTGACCGCCCGAGTCATTGACGGGCATGCCGTCCAAAGTGATATTGCTTTGGTCGCTCCTCGCCCCGTTGACGGCGCCATTTCGCGTGTCGGTGTCGACGTTGATGTCCGAACGATTGCCCGTGTATAGAACCCCTGCCTGAAGGCTCAGGAGATCGGGCACGTTGCGCCCTTCCATCGGGAGCTGCTTCACTTGGTTCTCGTCGAACGCGATACCCAGAGTCGCATCGGTCGTATTCAGCGTCACCGCCTGTGCCGAAACTTCCACAGTCTGAGAAGCGACACCCACCTCCAATGTGACGTTGAGCGTCGTTGGAAGATTGACCAGCAATTGCACATTCTTGTTTTCGAATCCGCGGAAACCCTGCATCTCCACCCGCAAGGTATAGCTACCCGGAGGAAGCGCCACAAACTCATATTCGCCCGAACTGCTGGTGGTCGTTTCGCGCGTCAGCGCTTGGCCGGCGTTGGTTAAACTGACTTTTGCGCTGGTGATGACTGCCCCGGACTTGTCGGTGACCACACCCCGGACCGACGTTGTTCCCACTTGCGCCCAAGCGCAGGTTGTACCAAGAAAGAGGGCAACGAACGAAATGAGGAGATTGCCCTTTGGGGAAGACCACTTCATAAACGACTCCTTTCGCGCACCGTGATTGAACTAGGCCCGGGGCAGACGAAAGGTGCCGGAATACAAACTCACATCAGGCTGTTCTTGACAATGCCCCCGCGCAAAGCTAAGAAGGCAACCTCTTTCTGCCACTCGACTTTAGCAACCGTTGAGATAGCTTTTAGGACAGATTGAGCCGTTCTGTCAAGTCAACTTGTTTCGATTCAATGCAGCTCTTTCTTGCATTCTCCTTTCTGAGTTGGAGGTTGGAGCTGTTCGTGGATTTTGCAGTTCCAAGGCTGCCCTCGTGCAAATCTCTAGATTGACGTTTTCGGTAGGCTCTCCAGTTCGGCCCGACAACGCAAACCATTAAGAGAAAAGCCGCCGGGAAGCTTTGCGCTTGCCGGCGGCGTTAATTAGACGTCTGGATTGTGACGGTACCTGTCGGTGATCGGTCTAGACATTCATCAGGGTCGAGATGCCGCCTAGAACGAGTAGCGCGCCCCAACCTGCATCACGCGGGGGTTGCCTTGAATTTGAGGTAGAAAGTTAGACCAATTCGCCGGGGGATTCAGGTTCCGCAGAGCCGGATCGCGGGCCACGCCGAAGCCCGTACGACTGGTATCGACAGCGGCAAAGGGTTGATAGTTGGCGACGTTAAACACGTCCCAGCGGAGCTGTAGCAGGTGCTTTTCACTCCAAGGCATTGTCCACGACTTCGCCAGACCCAGATCCACATTCATGTATCCGGGCAAACGAAGGTAGTTTCGGGGCCCGGTTTCGCCAGGGTAAGCGTTGCGGAAGCTCTGGTAAATTGCTTTTTCGTCGCACGCGCTGCCGCCAAATAGCTTAGGCGTGCCGGTTCGGTCCGGGCATGTCTGAAACGGGGCTAAGGGAGTTACCCTGGTCTGCACGTTCCAGTTGGTGGCCCACCGCGCGTCGTCGTAGGGCGATGTCACGGGCAACCCCGTATTCCAACGGTAGATGCCGGAGATCTGCCAGCCGCCGACAATAGCGTTCAACGCCTTATTCTCTGTGTTCATCAGCGCCTGGCCCCTTCCAAAGGGCATCTGCCACACGGCTAGCGCGTTGATGACGTGACGGATGTCGAAGCTCGAGTTGGCGTAGCTTGCCCCTTGACGAAGGGGATTCTCGATAAAAGCCGCGCCAGCATAGCCGCCCGCTCCTTGCAATCCGGAGGCATCGTCCAGTGAATGCCCATAAGTGTAGTTCATGTCTAATGTCAAGGTCCTAAGCCGCTGCCGTACGGTCACGGCTAGGGCGTTGTAATTGGAATTTGCAATCGTGCTCCACGCGGACAGCGCGCCGTATTGCGGCTGCATAAAGCGCGTAGTTAACCCGTTACGGAACAGCACGCTGTCGATATACGCTTGCGTGTCCGTCCAGTCATTGCCGGCAAAGAATGCAAACGGATTGGATGGCTTGCTGCGGCTTTGCATCCCGTAAAACAGTTGTGTATTTGTCCAGGTGGGGTCAAAACACGGCGAGGACGCGCTGCTCTGACAATCGGATTGGACACCTGGATCGGCATTCATAATGCCTACGAGGTTCGCGGGGAAAAGGTCGTCAAAGAAAGGGATCGAAGCAACTTGACTTGTAGCCACGCCAGGCTGTTGACGTTGCTTTTCCAAAATGGTTGCTGCCGTGTACCAGTCCATACCTGTCTTCGGGTCGACTACATCGTTGAAGGCCGCAACGTCACGGCGCGCCAGAAGCCCCCGGGCCGATCGCCCGATGTAGGAGACAGAGAGCGTAGTACCTGCCCGCATTTCCCGCTCGTACGTGAGATTCCAGACGTACTCGGTGGGGGCATGTAAATTCGAATCCACGGAGGTCTCGATTCGCTCGCCCTCGTCAAGCGGCTGCGATAACGGGAACTGTAGGCTGCCAGGCACAACGACTTTAGGAAGCGAGCGAATGTCCTGATTGTAGCCAGTAAACAAGGGAGCTATGTTGGTACCAACCGTATCGTAGGTATTTGCGGGGGTGGTGTAGTTTGAGGTGAAACCGAGCGTGTTGTTCAAGTCCCAATCCACCGCTAGCGCTTGGCCGTAGTAGTCGTTGGTCAGAGCGAAGCCGCCACGGATCACCGACTTGCCGGCATCCCCAAAGAGCGCATGCAGCAAGCCCCCGGAGTAATGCGGCGACCAGGCCGCAGCGATACGCGGCTGGAAATTGTTTTTGTCCCAGTTATACATGGGCTTGCCGCCATTGGCGGGGCCGGAACGGTCGATGACGATGGGAGCAATGAAGTTAGTCCCTTGAGCCGAAGCGGCAAGGCGCTCCTGGAAGTAGGTTCCGAGCGGTACCGTCGGTTGAACTTCAAATCCCTGCGTTTCGTAGACCGGGCGCTCTAGGCTATAACGAAGCCCCAATGTAAGGGTGAAGTGGGGCCGAATCTTCCAGGCGTCCTGGATGTATTCCTCGTATGCCTGGGTCGCAAAGTTCCGGACGCTTGGAGCTCCGGCATTGAGCAGGCCTCCGTCCTTGGCAAACGTGAAGTTGGCCGTGTATTGGGAGAACCGGCCGATAATCGCCGTGGCCGCGTTTTGAGTCTCGATGGTGGAATTCAGCGACTGTCCGCAGGTGGGCGGCGGGGGCACCGTGTTACAAGGAGTCGAGTCGCCCGGAAGATGGTTTGCCGTCAAGTAATCCTGGAATTGGGTAGAAACGTGGTCGCCGCCCCCAAAGTAAAACGAAGGGTTAGTAACCGCGTTGTCGAATGCGTTTGCGAAACTGACGCGCGCATTATTAATCTTCCGGATGTTGGCACCAAACTGAAAAGTATGACGACCGTGAATCCAGGATAAATCGTCCGTGAAGTTGTGCACTGGCGTCACGCGCGTAAGAGTGTGCGTTTGCCCATTGGGCTGAAAGACAAAACGAAAAGTGAAGTCATTCCCGTTGCTATCGCCGCCTTGCGTGAATGCCTGGCGCGTCAGCCCGTAACGGAAATTATTCACCCAGTTGTTTCCAATCGTCCAGTTGTGGCCAACGGCTATGCCGTACGGATGGCTCCAAACCTCGGGTGCAACCGCGCCTGGCAGCCACTGGGGAAGAATCTGATGATCGTTAATGTAGTTCAAGCGGACAAAGAGATTTTGCTTACTGGTCAGGGTGTAATCGAACCTGGCGCTGTGAGAGTTGAGCTTTACGGGCGTGGGCGCGTTAAAAAGGAAACCTCCCGTGTTCAGAGCATCGCCCGCTGCTGTGCTGTTCGCCGGATATTTGGCCGCAGCGTCGGCAAGAGCGCTCAGCGCGGCATTGTTAATACCAGTTGCCGAATACGCTTGTTGATTCTGGCTGAGGTTCAACGAAGCGTTCTTAGGATTGGCGCAGGTCGGATCGACCGTTTTACTTTGGCAGTATGTATAGTTAATGATGCCTTGCCCGAGGCCGGCTAACGGAACAACCCTCGTCTCAGGCTGAGCCTTGGCATCGCGGCGGCCCTCATAGCTGTAAAAGAAAAACAGCTTGTTCTTCAGGACCGGTCCGCCCAGGGCTCCTCCGAAGGTATTCCGGACCAACGGAGTGCGGGGCACTCCAGCGGCATTGCTAAACCAGTCGTTGGCCTCGAAAAGAGTGCCTCGGTAGAATTCAAAGACTGCCCCATGCCAGTTGTTGGAGCCTGACTTCGTAACAAGGTTAATTTGCGCTCCGGAGGATCGGCCCTCATTCGCGTTTCCATTGGCTGTGGTGACGCGGAACTCTTCGATGGCCTCGGTATTCAAGCGCAGAACCGGCCCCGTCGTAATATTGCCCCGATCGGTGTCGAGCTGCCCAATCACGAGATCATTCGTGGTTCGCGGTATCTCGGTATTCGCGGTTTGCGCGTTATTGATATCCACACCATCCAGCGTCACGTTCGATTGATCGGCGCGCGCCCCGGTAACGTAGCCTTCTCGCGTGGAACCTGCCTGCAAGCTAAGCAAATCCACAAGGTTGCGAGCCTCGAGGGGAAGCTGCGTAATCTGCGTCGTCTCGAAGACGCTGCCGAGCGAAGCATCCTGTGTATTGATGACCACAGCCTCGCCAGCCATGCGCACTTCGACTACCTGGGCTATCTGCCCAATCTCCATTTGCACATCGGTTTCTGTTTCTTTTCCAATCAGCGCTACGACATTGTCGACGATGGCCTTCTTAAAGCCCCCGGCTTCCACTTCAATTCGGTAGTCGCCTGGGGTGATCAGGTCAAAGGTGTACGTTCCCGTGTCCGTCGACTTCATGGTGCGCGTGGTATTCGTGGCCATGTTGGTGAGCGTCACCTTGGCGCCCGGGATCGGCTTCCCCTGCGGATCGGTGACCGTCCCGCTAATGCCGGATGTACCCGTTTGGCCCCACGCTGCGGAAACGCAAAGCAGCATGCCCACACAAAGAGCTAATGACTTCTTCATAGTCAACTCCTTCGCGCACCGTAAATGTGAATGGAACCAGAGCAGGCGGGGACACTTTGAAAAAGCACGGCCGGACCGGCGAATTGCCGTCCACGACTTCAGGCTATGCTTGAAAACACTTCGGGCAACCTTCCTCCGCCACTCAGACCCATTGGTATACCGATAGCTTTAGGGCAGCGGGAGATTTCTGTCAACGAAACTTCTTCTAAATTCTTTATCAAGTCGATTGAATTGGTCACGCGAATGTAGGGAGGAACCATTTAAGAGTACTAGTTCTAGAGCTAGGCCAGATGAAGTAATTTGGCTTCGGTGATGGCGGGAATCGCCCGAATGGGTTCCAGGATCGCGACGGAAACCGTGCCGTCCAAGCGCACGAGCGCGGCAGCCTCCGCACCGCGAACGGCCTTTCTTCCCAGGGCAAACGTCGCGATGTTCACGCCTAGTTTTCCGAGCGTGGTTCCCACCTGGCCGATGACGCCGGGCTCATCGCGGTTCCGCAAGTAAAGAATGGTGCCCTCAAGATGAGCCTCGAGGGGAATGCCCTCTAGCGCTAGCAAGCGCGGTGACCCGTCATGCAAAACCGTGCCCTCCACGGTAAACCCGCACGCCGAGCCTGTCTTTTCCGGCAGCGCCGAGACTTCCAAGGTGTTCGGGAAGCCGCGCTCGCGCCTTCGCGTTTCTTCCTCAACGCTTAGGCCGCGCGCCGCGGCTATCGCCGGCGCGTTCACCACGTTGACCTTCTCGTCCAAAACCGCGTTGAGCACGCCGGACAGCACCGCGCTGCGAAGCAAGTGCGTGCCAGCTTCCGCGACCTCGCCCGCGTAACGAATGCGAATTCGGGCGGGGCGTGCAGGCGCCGCTTGCGAAACCAGCGACCCGAGCCGCTCCGCCAGTTCCAGATAGGGCCGCACGCGACGGTATTGATCAGCCGACAGCGCGGGAAGATTCACCGCATTGCGGATAATTCCTTCCGCAAGATAATCCTTGATCTGCACTGCCACTTGCGTGCCGACTTCCTCCTGCGCTTCCGCGGTCGAACCCGCCACATGCGGCGTGGCAATCACGTTCGGCAGTCCGAGCAAAGGCGAGTTCTTCGGAGGTTCTTCCGAGAACACGTCCACTGCCGCGCCGGCAAGCTTGCCGCTCTTTAGCGCCTCTGCCAGCGCGCCTTCATCCACCAATTCGCCGCGCGCAGTGTTAATGATGCGCGCGCCTTCTTTCATTTTCTGGATATTTGTTGCGCTGATGAGATTCTCGGTCGCCGGACTAAGCGCGGTATGCAGAGAAACAAAATCGCTCTCCACCAGCAGCCGGTCAAGCGGCACGAGTTCCACCGATATTTCATGCGCCGCCGCTTCGCTGATGAACGGGTCGTAGGCCAGCACGTGCATATCAAACGCCTGTGCGCGCACAGCCACTTCGCTGCCGATTCTCCCGAGACCGACAAGGCCGAGCGTTTTCCCGCGCACTTCGGTTCCCGCGGCGGAGGATTTTTCCCAGCGCCCCTCATGGATAGCCCTGTCCAGCCGCGGCACCTGCCGCGCAAGCGACAAAAGCAACGCGAAGGTATGCTCCGCCACGCTCACCGAGTTTCCACCGGGCGTGCTCATCACCAGCACGCCGCGCTTCGTGGCTGCTTCCAAATTAATATTGTCCACGCCCACGCCGGCGCGGCCCACGGCGCGCAGTTTAGGGGCTTTGGCGAGCAAATCCTCGGTGACTTTGGTCGCGCTGCGCACGATTAACGCATCGGCATCGGCAATTTCCGCTTCGAGCGTCTCTTTTGTGGTCAGCACGGTGTTCCAGCCGTCCTGTTCCTTTAGCAGCTTGACACCTCGCTCACTGATTTTGTCCGCGACGATGACTTTCATTCCACCTCTTGGAGCGGCGCAGCTCGACCCCATATCCGCTCAAGAACAGACATGAATTTGCCAAGCGGTATAAGAAATCCAAGGTAGCGAGTCCCTTCGCGTCTGTCAATTCGGTACAAACCCTAAGAAACGTGACCATCCTGTCCGACGACGCCCTGCACGTCTGCAAGGTCTTGCGTCTCTGTTATATTGAAGTGACTCAAGGAGCCGGCGATGACCCTTGCTGAGAGAATTCAGAGCGACCTGGTCGAGGCCATGCGCGCCAAAGATGAACTGCGCCGCAGCGTCCTGCGCGGAATCAAATCGGCCATCAAGCTGAAAGAAGTGGAAAAGATAAAAACGCTTGATGAATCCGAAACGATTCAGATCCTGCAAACGCTCGTTAAACAACGCAAGGAATCCATCGAGCAGTTCACCAAAGGCAACCGCCCCGAGCTTGCCGCCAAAGAAACAAAGGAACTCGGCATCATCGAGTCGTACCTGCCTGCCAGCGCAAGCGAGGCGGAGATGGACGCGGCGATTTCCAAAGCCATTTCCGAGACCGGCGCGAATTCCATGAAACAAATGGGCGCGGTCGTGAAAGCTGCCAAATCGGCGCTGCAGGGCAAGACCGTCGACGGGAAAATCCTGAGCGATCGCGTGCGCGAACATCTTTCGAAACGCGGGTAAGAGATCCGGTCCGGTCAGTGCAGGAGCAGAATACATGACGGAACTTCCCTCGCTCGACATGAATTCCCGCGCGCTGGCGATTCTGCGCATCGGCGTCGGCTGCTTCTTCCTGATCTTCGGTGAATACAAGGTTTTCGGCACGCAATTCACGCTTCACGGCGGCTTCCAGTATTGGATCAACCGCTTTCTCGAGGGCGGAGCTTACCCGTTCATGGCGCCGGTGCTTCGCGGGTTCGTGCTCGGGCACGCCACGCCGATTGCATTTCTGGTGGCTTACGGAGAACTTGCCATCGGCATCGCGCTTATATGCGGCATTCTGGTGAGGCCTGCCAGTTTCAGCGGGCTGATTTTTATGCTTACGCTGCTTTTTTCTTCGGATTATCCCGGTGCCGGAGCGCCGTTCTGGCAATACTTCGGTGCCAGCCTGAGCCACTCGGTGTTCCTGCTTTGCTTTGTCGCCTTTCTAACTGGCCGGGCCGATACTGTCTGGTCGGTTAAGACTCTGCGTGAGAACCCTTCAGCCAAGAATTGAGAACGCTTCAGTGGCTAGCGAGCTTGAGGACCGCCGTGTTTCTTTCATCGCTAGCGATGACGCGATAAAGCCCTTTCAGATCCTCCACCTTGCTGACCGGCACGCTTAGTTCCTTCACCTCAAACGTTCGGGTGTACTTCAGAGTGTTCCTGTCGGCTTCCGTTTTGCTGTGATAGCTGGCAAAGCTGTAATCAACGTCCACTGGCGGCGGCAGATCATCCACCATGTACCCCTCAGGTAACGTAATTTCAAAAGAGTCCGAATCCCTTTCCGGTCCTCTAAATATCACTGGAAACTTTCTGGGCTCCTTCTCTTCAAGTAGATCGCTAGAGTGAATCCCCATTACTCTTGGCCGTACAGCAATCAAGTTGCCTAATTGCTTAGCATAAGTCGGAGCGACAAACGTAAAGTTGTAGCCAAATGGCAGTTCTGTCGCGTCCAAGTTCGTCATTTGAGCCTTCGTAATTTCGAACATTCCAATGGAATGTGCAACTTCTTGCTCGATGCGCTTTACACGGTCTTTGCTGTTTTGTACGGCCAGCTGCTCGTAACGCTCGTATTCTGCGAAATCCCCTCTTCGCGTGACGGTCATTTCTCCGCGAAGTGTTCCTTGGGCATCCAGGCTCAGGCGTCCCGTATGGGCAATTCCGTTAGTTGCGGCAGGAAGTTGCGGCGTGCGAATTAGTTCGCCGCCTTCTGGCGTGACAAGCAATGCGTAATTTCCCTGCAAATCCCCGCTGAGCTGCCCGATGGGTGTTTTTTCATTCGTCGGATCAAAAATCAGCAGCCGGCCAAGCTTCGGGTGCTCCAGAACCGCTTGATAGCGTTCGTCAGAAATGCCGTCCGGAAGCTTTATGGCGAGGATGACATGGTTAAAGAGGTACATCATTGGAGGGGTTTCAGGACCGACAGCTCCCCGCTCCGTATTAATCATCACGTAATAGGAATTGATCCCCGCCTGACGGAGCATGGCGCTCATCAAAGTCGCTTTGTCTTTGCAATCGCCATAACGGTGACTGAAGACGTCAGCAGCAGCGTGCGGCTGGAATCCGCCGATGCCAAGTTCAATGGCGACATAGCGAATATCTTTTTGAAGAAACCCTGCAATTCCCTGCATTTTCTGCTGGGGATTTTTTGACGCAAGGGTAAGGTCTGCCACTTTTTGGACAATTTCTGGCGTCACCTCGCGCTTGCTGTTTGCAAGTGTTGCCTGCCACTTGCCCATGTCGTCCCAGGTCAAGAAACCGCTCCGTTGTCCGGCGCCCGGGCCCACGAAGGATACGATCATCTGTCCCGCAATCCCGCGAAAGGGGGGCATCCCTCGCTCGTGCCGGATGGGTTGAACGTCGTTGATCACCCACTGCCACCGGTTGCTGCCGGCCGCAACTGGCTCGACCCTTGCATGATTGAGCCAAACCGCTTTGTACTCCCAACCCGGCGGCATCTGGAGCGTGTATCTTGCCTCTCTTACCGGAATGGCTTCCTGGAACTCCCACCAATCCTCAAGCACGTAAGGACGTTGCGAATACTCGATCTCGTACCCGACCACGTTGCCCGGCTCTGCGGCCGGAATCCTCAACATCCGAACCTTTATATCGGATGCCAACTCGCCACCCATTACGGCAGGTGAGCGCTCAACTGCATCCTTGTCCTTGACTTCATAATCTTTGCCCTGGGCCGGAATGCACCACGCACGCATGCTTCCGATTTTCGTCTCTCGACCTACATAGGCCCACGCGACACCGTAATCACGGCCTTCGGGCCGCAAAATCTTGTACGCCCGCCTCTCGATTGCTTTTACTTTTCCGTCCGGCTGCACGGTCGTGATGTCTTCTGAGTACAGCAGAATCGCCTCATCTTTTTCGTCGTGCGCGGTAAGGGCAGCGCTGGCCGCCGCGTGCATCCAAGCGGGCGCCTCCGCGCTTGCGGATGACGCGAGCGCAGCACAGTGCGTGGACAAGACCAATCCTATAGCCGCTTTTCGCATTACCGGCATGATGATCTCAATTACTGGCCGCTGCGCCATTGGGCTGCATAACCACCTGTTGTTCATCCTCGCTCTTTACGAACTGAAAGAATCCTCTTAGGACCGGATAAGTGTCCTTCGGTACTATGAATAAATCGGATCGCAGCATTCGCTGAATGCGGACGGTCCCGTTGTTCTTCTCGACCTTCAGGGAATACTCCGCGCCTTTCAAGTCCTTGTCTTCATCCTTGGGAACACTTTCCACTTGCCATCCTGTGGGCAACTGAATGTCTACGACGTCCGTAGCCCTGTAAGGGAATCGAAAATAGACCGGCCAGACTCGATCGGCATGTTCGAAGATGTGTTTCTCACTGGCAGCGAAGAGCGTGGCCGGAAGTATGGCGCGCCTGCCGGCAGGGGAGGCCCAGCCTGGCACTTTTAGATTGAACTCAGCAGTCAAAGGTGCTTCCGAGCTGTTCCATTCCGGTTGTTTGATTAATTCGACTTGGGTGCCAATTGGGATAGATTCCTTGACCTGATCTTCCAGAAACTTCTTTCGTTCCGTGTCGTCTTGATTCCTTTCCACCAGCCTTCGCCACTGGCCTTCAAGTCCCGTGTATGTTTCTGTCAGCTTTCCCTCGAGGTCCCCATCCGTCGTTAGTTTAAGGTCGGCCTTACGCTCAATCCTCGAGTCATTGCTGGGCGGCAAGGGAGTCTCGATCCAGGTCCCGCCTTCCTTGTCAAGTTTTATCCCCACAGTCCCGGTCTCCATCCAAGGCAATAACCCAAACGGTGTAAACGCTGCACCGGGATCGAAGTACCTGTCCCGGCCATTCACCTTGACAAGAACCACATTTGCATCCAATTCACGCCCGTTTATCCGCTCCTTGCGAAAAAAATATTCGCTCCGGCCCGAGACTAGACATGGATAGGCTTCCAATCCTGCTGCCCTCACCAGTCCGAGAAATAGCCAAGTAATATCCCAGCCGCTGCCATATTGATATTTCCATAGCTCCTCGACGTTGCTTATTTCCTTTACGTTTTCATGCTTCCGCTCTTCCGCTGTCATTCGCGGCTGGTAACTGAGGTTTTTGATCTGCTGCGTGCGCGCGTAGATTTTTCTCAGCTTTTCTTCCGGCGCGTCCCCTGGAGCGATAATGCCGGCAACTGCTTCCTCCATCGCTTTGCGCTTATCAACGAAAGCTTCCACCTTGCTATTGCTTTTCTTTCCGAACTGTTTCCAGTATTTGTCCACATTTTGCTCTGGGGCTTCATCGTGATAGACGAAATCCACTCGAAACTTCAGCTCATTGGCAGGAGGCATGTGGTCTTCCGTCACAAATCCAGGCACATTTTGCGTCGTCAGACGGACAATGCCGTCGGACCCCTCCTTCGGAGGGTCGGTACCGGCAGGCAGGCCCGCGGGCCAACTCCATTGAACCGTCCATGGATATCTCGTGTAGGGCTTGAGCGTAAAAATAGCCCGCTTGGTGAACAGCTCTTCACTCAGGATCCACTGAGAAGAAAAAATGTAGTTGTCTTGAAAATCGTAATTCCAGTGGTACTCGATGATGCTCCCTACCTGCACGTCGGGCAGCGTAAATGTCTTTGCCAAGAATTTTGTGCCCTTGCTCTTCTCAATTGTTTGTTCGTAAATCTTGCCGTCGTAGTTGACTATGGTTCCGTCGGGCTTAATCGTGCGTGCGCGAATGCCGCTTATGTTCTCCTGGCCTTTCCGAAAGGCAATCTCCACGTTCGCTTGACGCCGGCCGTCCTCCGTCAGTATTTTGACTCGCACATAGTTGTACTCGGTCCCCGCGCGGTTCGAATCATTCCGGTCCACCTGTCGGTACAGATAGATCGCTGGCGCGCCAGGCGCCTTCGGCTCGCTGGTCATTTTCAATTCTTCGGGGGTAATCGGCAGCCACTCATCGCCCTTGCTTATACGAGCGCAGAACAACATCGCAACCGCCAGGAAGATGACCGCTATCGAAGAAAGGCGCACGATGAACCTCCGTGGTGAAGCCGGGAAACGAGCACAGAGGGACCGTCTGGGCAAAACGAAGCAGCCTGGAGGATGCCGGGCAGAATTTCCCCGGCCGACCGCGATGTTGAAGGGGCCCGTCCCATGACCTGTGCTACCGACCGGTGTTACGTGTCGGGAGGCACGATACAGCGCACTAACACAAATAGTCAATAGCGAGCAAGTTTACGAATTGGACACTCTAGCGGACCGAACCGATTCTCCTTTCCCGTCTCGTCAGGCTGCGGCATAATCCCCGGCACGGATGCAGCCAAATTGGACTTCCATCCGGGGAGGATTCGGTGGGCGAACAAACTGCAGTTCGCGAGGGAGCCTGGAGTTCCACCGCGCCGCCGGGAGAATTTCGCACCTACGTCTCGCCAGCCGACAGCCTCAGCGAATTCACCGTCCGGGCGGTGGTCCTTGGCTCGCTGTTTGGCCTGCTGTTTGGCGCGGTCAGCGTGTATGTCGGCCTGCGCGCCGGGCTCACGGTTTCCGCCTCGATTCCCATCGCGGTGCTCTCGATCAGCATCCTGCGTGCGTTCGGTCGCTCAACGATCCTCGAAAACAACATCGTGCAGACCACCGGCTCGGCGGGAGAATCCTTGGCCGCGGGTGTCATGTTCACGCTCCCGGCGCTGATTTTTCTGGGTTTCGGCTCGGAATTTACCTTCTGGCGCATTTTCCCGCTGGCGTTGCTGGGAGGCTGGCTCGGCGTCTTGTTCATGATTCCGCTGCGCCGTCAGTTGATTGTCAAAGAGCATGGCAACCTGACCTTTCCCGAGGGCACGGCCTGCGCCGACGTTCTGGTGGCTGGCGAGCGCGGAGGCTCGTTTGCCGGACGCGTCTTTTGGGGACTCGGCCTGGGCGGCGTGTACACCTTCCTGATGAACACGGTGCAGGCCTGGACCGGCCAGCCGGAAGTGCGCCCGCGCTGGTTTCCGGGAGCTTCCTTCCGCGCCACCATCACCTCGGAATACCTGGGAGTGGGCTACATCATCGGCCCAAAGGTGGCGGGAATTCTTTTTGCGGGCGGCGTGATCTCCTGGTTGCTGGTGATGCCGGCGATTCAGTTCTTCGGACAACTCGCGGGAAATACGCCTATCTATCCCTCCACGATTCCCATTCCGCAGATGACTCCTGACGACATGTGGCGCATGTACATCCGCCCCATGGCTGCGGGAGCCGTCGCCGCCGCCGGATTGATTACCTTGATTCGAACCATGCCCACGATCATTTCCGCCTTACGCGCCGGCCTCAAGGACGTTCGCGCAGAAGAAACGAACCTCGGCGCGAATACCGCCAGCCGCATTGAGCGCGACATGCCCATGAGCTGGGTGGTGGCCGGCTCCGCGGTGATCATCCTCTTGCTCTTCGTGCTCTTGACGATAGCGCCCGTGAAAGACGCGCACACCACCTGGTACCAGAATTTGCTCGCGGGCATTCTCGTGGTGGTTTTTGGATTTCTCTTTGTCACGGTGGCCTCGCGCATCAGCGGTTTGCTGGGCAATTCCTCCAATCCCGTCAGCGGCATGAGCATCGGCACGCTCATGGCCACCTGCGCGATTTTCCTCCTTGCCGGCTGGACAGCGCCAAGCTACGGTGTTCTCGCGCTAACCATCGGCGGATCGGTTTGCATTGCCGCGGCGATTGCCGGCGCGACCTCGCAGGATTTGAAGACCGGCTATCTGGTTGGCGCCACGCCCGTAATGCAGCAGTGGGGCCTGCTAGTGGGCGTGACGGTTTCCACCTTTGCCATCGGGATCACGCTTGGCCTGATGAATAAGGGCCTGGAGAGGTACATTCCCACCGAGATTCCCGTCAATCTGGCAGCGCTGCCTACCGGCGTAAAAGTAGAAAGAGCAACCTTCGAACATCTGGGCAAGAACTACGTCCTCATCAATGCGCTTGGTTCCGGCCAAATTCCCGATGGCGAGTATCTCTACGACCCGGGTTCGCAGCGGATCGAACTCCAGTGGGCTCAGGGAATCGGGAGCGATAAGGCCCCTGCTCCCCAGGCCCGCCTGATGGCTACGGTCATTAACGGCATCCTCAGCCAGCGATTGCCGTGGCGGCTGGTCTTGATGGGCGTAGCGCTGGTGATTGCCGTGGAGATTCTCGGGATACGATCGCTGGCGTTTGCCGTGGGCGCCTATCTCTCGCTTGGGACCACGGCGACCATGTTCGCCGGCGGAATGGTGCGCGTCCTGGTCGAGGCCACCACGAAGAAAAAGGAAGAGAGCGAGGCCAGCCCGGGAGCGCTTTATTCGAGCGGATTGATCGCCGCAGGAGGCGTGTTTGGCTTGCTGGGCATCGTCATCAACTTGCTCGAGGATCCGGAAATTTCCAACCGCGTGCCTCATTGGCTTACGGCAACGCTGGGGCTGCCCTGGCGCGCGGACCTGTTTGCCTTCGGCCCGAAAGTTCTCGGCCCGCTCTCGACGAGCAACCTTCTCGGCTTGATCATGTTTCTGATTCTTGCGGGCTCGCTGTTTTACTTTGCCCGCAAGAAGCTCGATTGAAATAGAACTTCTCGCTTTGACTTTTGACCTTCGACTCGTCGGCACTCAGCGCATCTTTGACGATTGCTTTTCCAGACCGTAGACTAAGTACATGGCAACCCGATTTGGCGCCCGCCGGTACAATTTCGACTGGCGAAGCTTTATTACCCCCGGTGTAAAGCAAATAGTGCTTTTGTGCACAGGAGTTTTCCTGCTGCAAACGCTGGCCATGCTCTTGAGCCCGCCCTTGTACCTTTGGATGTTGAAGTGGTTCGGGCTGATACCGGCAGCGGTAACGCTTCGCCTCCCCCCGCGCATCTGGCAGCCAGTCTCCTACATTTTCTTGCATGGCGGTTTGTGGCATTTGCTGATCAATATGCTCATGCTCTGGATGTTCGGCCGCGACCTCGAGTTGACTTGGGGGAAGCGCCGTTTTCTCAATTACTTTTTTCTCTGCGGAGTGGGCGCAGGTCTTATTGAAGTAATCGTTAAGACCATTCCAGTGTTCTTCGGTGCTCAGCCGTCCCTGATTCCCACCATCGGTGCTTCGGGAGCGATCTTCGGCATCCTGATGGCCAATGCGGTGCTCTTTCCGGATCGGCGCATCTGGTTGATACCTTTGCCGATCACGATTCCGATGCGCCCGTACGTCGCGGTGATGGGTGCCATTGAATTTTTTTCAACGATCGGTTCTGGTGGCGACAACGTCAGTCACATCTGTCATCTCGGGGGAATGCTGGTGGGCTACGTTTATTTGCGCCGCGGCTCTTTCCTCTACAGCTTGCGCAACAGCGTTTCCGATTGGCAACACCGCCGCAATCGTCGGCGCTTCGAAGTCTACATGGGCAAGCACCGCAAAGACCCGCCCTCGCGTCCCGACAGCTGGGTGAATTAGAAGTGCTTCGTTTTGCGACGGAGAGTTCCCTTCACGCTTCCCCGCCGATGACGTGAAACTTGACGAAGTTCGTTGTGCCGCGGATTCCCATCGGCGTTCCGGCCACGATTCCAATGACGTCGCCTTTGCGCACCAATCGCTCTTCGAGCAACCGCCTCTCGGCAACGGTCGCCAGTCCATCGATATTGCGCAAATCCTGAATGTTTCTTGGATACACCCCCCAGATCAGCCCCAAGCGCCGCCGGGTTTCTTGTTCAGGGGAGAAGGCGACAATAGGCACCAGCGGCCGATAACGCGAGATCAGCCGCGCGGTGAACCCGCTGTGCGTGAACACCGCGATCAGCCTCATATGCAGTTCACGCGAAGCGTGGCACACGAGTTCGGCGATGGTCCCCGGCACTTTCAATTGCTCTTGCTGCGCGGGCCGCGGAAATTCCCGGATGCTTCCTTCCGCCTCCTCGATGATGCGCGCCATCATGCTCACGGCCTCGACCGGATATTTTCCCGTGGCCGTCTCCGCGGAAAGCATCACCGCGTCCGATCCGTCGAAAATCGCATTGGCCACGTCGGAAGCTTCCGCGCGCGTTGGCCGGGGATTTTCCGTCATCGATTCGAGCATTTGGGTCGCAGTAATCACCGGCCGCCGCAGCTCTCTGGCCCTGGCAATGACCGTTTTCTGCACAACGGGCACGCGCTCCGGACTCATTTCCACGCCGAGGTCGCCGCGGGCCACCATCACCGCGTCGGCTGCGCGCAGGATGGCGTCCAGGTTTTCGATTGCCTGCGGCTTTTCCAGTTTGGCGATCACCGGCGTATCTTTTCCGGCGCGGCGGACCAATTGTTTCGCGAGCAGCACGTCCTCCGGCCGCCGCACAAAACTCACCGCGATGTAATTCGCCCCGTGCTTGAGCGCAAACCGCAGATCCGCGCGGTCTTTCGGCGTGAGCGCCGGAACGCGGAGCTGCAATCCGGGAAGGTTGATGCCCTTATGCTGGCCGAGTCCGCCGCCGTTCACAATTTCGCAGATCACTTGCCGGTCGCGCACCTGCTCGACGCGCAGGTCGATGAGGCCGTCCGAAAGGAGAATGCGGTCGCCGCGATGGACTTCCCGGAGCAGGCCCGCGAACGTGGTGCTGACCCGCGTCGCATCACCGAGAATTTTCGCGGTAGTGATGGTGAACCGCTCGCCACCGCGCAGCATCACCGGCCCGCCGCCGGCCAGCGCCCCGGTGCGGATTTTCGGTCCCTGCAGGTCGGCCAGAATCGCGATCGGCTTTTCGTGCTTGCCGGAGGCGGCGCGAATCAGCGCGAAGTGGCTTGCGTGCTCTTCGTGTGTGCCGTGCGAGAAATTCAACCTTGCCACATCCATCCCCGCCGCGAACAGCCGGTCAATCATCCGCGGGGAACAGCTGGCCGGCCCGATGGTGCACACAATTTTCGAATGGCGAAAATTCATTGGTTCCTTCGAGGATGCACTCTAAACTTCCGGTTTTTATTATTGACCGGAAGCCTGGTTACGGTGATTTTCTTTTTGGATGGTTCGGAACACCTTTTGCTTTAGTAACGGGTAACCGCAAACTCCGTCACAATTTTCGTCAGCACGTCCACGCCCTTGTCGAAAGACGCCAGGGGAATTCGCTCATCATCACCGTGCATGCGCTTCAGGTCCTCATCGGCCAAGGGGAACGGCACTAGCCCGTAAGCCTGAACGTTGTGCAGCCGTAACTGCGCGGAATCCGTTAACCACGTCGACTGAAACGGCAGCGCCGGGGCGCCGGCAAATTCCCGCGAAGCCACCTGGCAAATCACGTTGTAAAAATCAGACTCCAATGAGGACTGAGGCGCGGCCAGCCCGGCGTTCGGCTGGACTTCCAGCTTCACCGCCGGATCATTTACCAGCTTGTTCAGCTCATTCACAACCGTGTTGATAGAGTCTCCGGGCAGAAGCCGCACGTTCAGATTCGCACGGGCTTCTGCGGGAATGACGTTGTTGGCCACGCCGGCGGATAGGACCGTCGGCGCAACGGTATCCCGCATCATCGCATTCCACAGCGGGCTAAAATCGGACACCACGCGTTGCGCGTGATCGCCGCGGTCCGGGGTATCCATGGAACGGATCCACTTTGCGATTTCGTCGTCTTCGAGCGGCGCAATCCCCTCGAAGTATCGCCGCACAATCGCGGTGAAGTGCACCGGCGAGGAATAGCTCCCAATCTTTGCGATGGCGGCGGCCAAATGGACCACCGCATTGTCTTTGGTCGGCTGCGAAGCGTGGCCTGAAGTTCCGCGAGCGACCACCGAGACGTTCACCGCCACTTTCTCGCTCGCCTGCACGCCGATGTACTGCACTTTGCCGTTTTTCATGAAAACGTTGCCACCCTCGTTGATTGCAAAGCCCGCGGCAAACTTGTCCCAATATCTGGAGATGAGCATGCGGATGCTCGAGTCGCCGCCGCCTTCTTCGTCCGCCGTGGCCAGGAAGATCACGTCGCGGTTAATGTGCGCATTCGCCCGCTTCAAGCCAACGAAGACCGCGAGATTCGCCGCAAGCATGCCTTTGTCGTCGACGGCCCCGCGGCCATACAGGTAGCCGTCCTTGATCACCGCGCCGAACGGATCGACCGTCCACCGGGTCTTCTCAACCGGCACGGTGTCCAGGTGGGCCACCAGCAGCAGCGCTTTCGAGGGGTCCGGCACGACCGAACTGCGCAGGCGGGCCACCACCGCGCTTCTTCCCAGCGCCAAATCCAGAATTTCCGGCTTGATCCCTTCCTTCTGAAGCACTCCGGCCACGTACTTGGCGGCGAGCTGCTCACTTCCCGGCGGGTTGGACGTATTGATCCTGACCAAATCCGTCAGCCACAGGAGGGCGTCCCTGTGAATCCCCGGAGCGTCAGCGACTGCCGATGCACTGACCGGCGCCGCCTGGGGAATTCCCGGTGTAGTGGCCGGAAGACTCGACACCAACATGAGGGCCGCCAGGCCCGTTAGAGTTCCCACCAAACGATTCCCATTCACCAATCCACCCTCCTCCAGGAAATGGCCTACGTCTCGCTGAAACCTCTAAGCTAACGTTTTACGTCCAACGTGCTTCATACTAACATGCGGGTATAAGGACCCGGCCCGCTCCGTACCATAGCGTGGCCTAAGCTCAAACCCGCGGTGCGGAGCCGTCGGGTTCGATCGAAACCAGAATCCAGGCGGGCTCTTGTTTTTTCGCCCGCCAACGAGGTATCAAAAAAAAAGATGAGACGAATCACTTCGCTATTGTTTACGGCTTTAGCGGCCTTCTTGATCGTGCCTCTTTCCGGACGCCCCGCCCTCGCTCAGGCGCCGACCGGCCCGCAGGGTGGCCCGCCTCCGTCTCAGCAGCAACAAAAGCCCACCCCGCCGCAAACTCCCGCTCCGAGCCAGCAGCCGCCGTCCTCCGACATCAGCATCAGCGTGGATGTTCCCGTCGTGACTCTCGACGTGGTGGCCGCCACGCAGCATGGCGATCTCATTCCCAACCTTAAAAAAGAAAACTTCCGCGTTCTCGATGAAGGCGTGCCACAAGCCATTACCAATTTTGCTCCGACCGACGCGCCCATCACCATGGTCGTGCTCATGCAGTTTAGCGGAAATGCCTACGGCTGGTTCGCCGCTTACGCCAGATACTGGGCGGACGCCCTTTTCCCGAACCTGCAACAAAAAGACTGGGTTGCTCTCGAGACCTTCGATATGAAGACACGCATCGAGGTGGACTTTACGCAAGACAAAGACGAGGTCCGCAACGCCATTTACCACCTCTATTTCCCGGGTTTCAGCGAATCCAATGTCTTCGACGCGCTGATCGAGACTACCGAGCGGCTCAAAGACGTAAAGGGAAAGAAATCCATCCTTCTGCTCGCGAGCGGCGTGGACACTTTTTCCAAGCACACCCTCGATCAAACCATGAAGGCGCTGCGTGGGAGCGACGTCCCCATCTTTTGTGTCGGCTTGGGAAAAACCTGGACGAATTATCTGGAAAGCCACGGCTCTTTCGGAGCGCACATGGATTATCTGCAAGCGGAGAACCAGCTTCGAACCTTTGCCCAGGAAACCGGAGGATTTGCCTGGTTCCCGCAATTCGATGGCGAGATCCCCGACATTTTTCGCAGCGTTGCCGCTTTTCTGCGCCACCAGTACAGCCTTTCCTTCACGCCTTCCGGCGGTGCCAAGGATGGAAAATTCCACAAAGTAAAAGTGGAGCTGGTCGCTCCCGACGGCGGCCCGCTGACGATCCAAGACCAGAAAGGCAAGAAACTCAAATATCAGGTTTACGCTCGTGAGGGTTATCAGGCCAGCAAACCAGGCGTCGGCGACTGAGGGCTTTCGCAACACGAAATTCGAAAACCAGAAATCCGGCACTCCTATGGTTGTATGCCGGCCTCGGTTTTCGAGTCTCGCATCTCCGGCTAGTATCCGCGCGCCAAATCCACGCGATTGAACATTTCCCTTCCGTCAAACCACCGCTCCAGCAGTTCGACGAGCAACGCCGCTTGCCGCTTCCACAGCCGGTCGCTCAACGCGCTGGTGTGCGGTGTAATAAAAAGATTCGGCGCCCTCCACAAAGGGCTGTCTGCCGGCAGCGGCTCGGTTTCCGCCACGTCGATGGCCGCTCCGCCGAGTGCTCCCTTTTCGAGCGCGCAGATAAGTGCCTTTTCATCCAACAGCGAACCGCGCCCCACATTAATCAACCGCGTCCCGCGCTTCATCTTCGCGATCTCCTTCGCTCCGATGAGATGTTTCGTCTCCGCCGTTTCCGGCGCGGCAATCACCACGTAATCCGCTTCCGGCAGCGCTTCATGCCATTGGGAAGCCGAAAAGATCTTTTCCGCGTAGGTGCCGTCCCCCTCGCCGGAACGCGTCACTCCCCACACCCGCATTGCAAACGCCTTGGCGCGTCTTGCCAGCTCGCGCCCGATGGAGCCGTAGCCCACAATCAGCAGCACTTGCCCATTCACCTCGGCCAGATGCTGGGGCTTGTCCCACAACTCCTGTTGCGACCAGACCGCTTTGTCCTGTTGTCGCACCGAGTCAGGGAAATTTCGTGCCAAGGCCAGCAGCAGCCCCATCGTGTGTTCGGCCATCGGCACGGAAAATACACCGCTCGGGTTGGTCACCACGATGCCTGAATCGCGCAGCTCGGGATACATCAGTTGCGCCACTCCCGCGGCGGTCGAATGCAGCCACTTAAGCTTCTTCGCATCCTTCAATTGTTTCGCGCGCAACGAGTAGCCCACGAAAATATCCGTGTCCGGCAATTCCTGCGGCAGTTGGTCGTAATCCGGCAGGTGCAGGACGCGCATCTCCGGCCAGCGCTTCCGAATGGCTTCCGCCACAAGCGGCTTCGGCCGCCATTCGGTAAACGGGTGCCACACGCAAATCACCAGTTTCGTCTCGGCTGGTCTGGTTCGCTTCATGGGCAGGTTAGGAAACCATCCGCAAATCCGTGCCCGTCATGTCCGCCGGTCGCGGCTGCCCGAGCACGCCGAGCATCGTCGGGGCAATGTCCCGGAGCGACCCGCCCGGCTTCAATTCCACCTTGTCCTCTTCGCTCACCAAAATAAACGGCACCGGGTTGGTCGTGTGATAGGTGTGGGGCCCGCCCGTTGCCGGATCGATCATCGTCTCCGCGTTCCCGTGGTCGGCGGTAATCATCCACGCGCCTCCCCGCGGCTTCATGGCCTGATAAATCCGCCCTAGCCCTCGGTCCACGGCTTCCACAGCTTTAATGGCTGCTTCCAGTTTTCCCGAATGCCCCACCATGTCCGCATTCGCGTAATTCATAATAATGGCGTCAAACTCGCCCTTCTCGATGGCTTTCACTACCGTTTCGGTAATCCCTGCCGCGGACATTTCCGGCTTCAAATCGTAGGTCGCCACTTTCGGCGACGGCACCAGAATCCGTTCTTCTCCGCCAAAGGGCTTTTCCACGCCGCCATTAAAAAAATACGTCACGTGCGCGTACTTTTCCGTTTCCGCCGTGCGCAAATTCTTGTACTGCAATTCCGCGAACACTTGCGCCAGGATATGCTCGAGCTTCTCCGGCGCAAGCACGTACCTCAGCCACGGCCAGGTCTTTTCATACTGCGTCATGGCCACGAGGAAAAGGTTCTGCGGCCGCTTTTCGTCGACAAACTTATCGAATCCCGGCTCCTCGAGCGCCCGCGTCATCTGCCGGGCGCGGTCCGCGCGGAAATTGTAGAAAATCACCGCGTCATCGCTGCGAATCAGCCCGACGGGAACATGAGCCATTCCGTCAGCCTTGGTGACCACAACCGGCTTTACAAATTCATCCGTCACGCCTTGCTCGTAGCTCCGCTCGAGCGCAGCCACGGGATCGCCGGTTTTCGTATCTGCTTCACCGTGCACCAGCGCGCGATACGCCATTTCCACGCGCTCCCAACGGTTGTCGCGGTCCATCGCGTAATAGCGCCCCACCAGGGTAGCGATCTCGCCGACACCCAACTCGCGCATTCTTTGCTGCAATTGCCGCACATAATCGCGCCCGCTATTGGGCGGCGTGTCGCGCCCGTCCATGAAGCAATGCACAAACACTTTCTCCACTTTTTGCTGTTTGGCCATCTCGAGCAGGGCGAATAGATGATGGATGTGCGAGTGCACGCCGCCGTCGCTCAGCAACCCCAGGAGATGCAGTTGCCGCTGCCGCCCACGCTCCATCGCCTGCCCGAACAGCGGCACGCCCTCGAATTGCCGGTTGGCGATCATCAGGTCAATCCGCGTGATGTCCATGTGCACGATGCGACCTGCGCCCATGTTCATGTGCCCCACTTCGCTGTTGCCCATCTGCCCTTCGGGCAAGCCCACGAACGGCCCGGAAGTCTGAATCAGTGTGTTCGGAAATTGGCGGAGCAGTTCGTCATAAGCCGGTTTCCGCGCGAGGGCGATCGCGTTTCCTTTCCTCTCCGCGCGGTATCCCCATCCATCGAGCACGGTCAATACCATCGGTTTCGGTCGTTTTGCCATGGCGAACCAGAATACAGGAGTTCCGCTTGCACTGTCATACCGCGTGGTAGCAAGTGTGGTGGCTAAGGCGGCCATGCATTGTTGGCGGGAGCTGCCGGGGCGCGTTTGCGTCCATCAATCGGCAGGGGGGAAGCGGCTGCGCTCCATCTACGAGCAAATACCGTGGCAGTCGCAGCGTGAATGAAGCCGGGCGCCAGGAAAGAAAGGCACGAGAACAGCGGAAAGGCCTGCCCCACGATTCCAAAGAAAGCAGTTACTTGGGCTCGGCGAGGGCGAGGTAGGCGCCGAGGCCGATCATGCCGAGGCCGGAGGCGGTGCGCTGACGGCGACGGAAGCGGACGCTGTTTTTCAGCTTGCGCTCGAGGGGAGAGGCCATGCCGACGACCACGAGGTCGGCGGCGGTATTGCGGCTGACGGAGATCGCGCCGAGCAGGGCGAATTGAACGAAGACCTGGCCATGGGCCGGGGCGACGAATTGCGGGATGAAGGAGAGAAAGAACAGCGCGGTTTTCGGATTCAACACTTCGGT
>Ga0182040_10000235_pt1 | contig 24512 bp, 26 predicted proteins | sample flu12Cox44000176_FD_125973 | JGI IMG/M metagenome (GOLD analysis project Ga0182040, IMG submission 125973) | Lab enrichment of tropical soil microbial communities from Luquillo Experimental Forest, Puerto Rico - flux8day.12C.oxic.44.000.176 | ecosystem: Environmental > Terrestrial > Soil >... | reverse complement strand
TGCATCGCCTTTCCTTTTTTCTTCATAGGATCCTCACGCTAAGACTACCTCCCAAGGTCAGTCGGCCGTCGCGACCCTGCGACCTTCGATTCCTCCGATTTTGTGATGGAAATCGTCAGGACTAGGCACTTCACGCCGTTGCGCTGATCGCGAAACTTGGGATTCGCGAATTTATAGTCCTGAGTGAAATCGAAATTGTGCTCGATGAGCGGAGCGCGGACAAGGGCGCAGTAGCCGACACCCGCCGCGAACCCGAGGATTGAGGAGAGGGAGGGGGCAGAGAGAAAATCAGGCACAGGAGAAGCTCCGATTTCCCGAAGCGATGTGTGATCGATGTGCTGAGGTCCTGCAAGCGCACAGTACAGCTAGTGTCGTTGAGGTCTTTGACGCACTCATGCGCGAAAATTTCGTCTAGGTTTGCTCGCTTGTTCGTGACGGTATCCTTTTTGCTCCTACTTGCATTCTGGTGGAGTCATTGCTTAGATCACGTCGCATCGAATCGCTTCAGGAATCCACTGAAGGAGCGGGCAACCATGAAAAATGGAGACAAGACCGTACTAGTAACAGGAGCGACCGGGCGGCAAGGCGGTGCGGTCATTCGCCATATGTTGCCCAAGGGTTGGAAATTGCGCGCGCTGACTCGCAACCCCAACAGTCACGCCGCTAAGCAGTTGGCGGGACAGGGCGTCGCACTTGTGCAAGGAGACTTGGAGGATCCGGCCTCCCTCGAACGCGCCGCGCGCGGCGTCTACGGCATCTACAGCGTTCAAGATTTCTGGGCCGTTGGCGCCCGGCGCGAAGTCCAGCAGGGCAAGAACTTGGCCGAAATCGCCAAGAAAGCGGGCGTCACCCATTTTGTCTTCAGCTCTGTGGGCGGGGCCGAACGGAATAGCGGCATCACCCATTGGGAAACCAAATGGGAGATCGAGCAGTATATTCGGCAGCTCGGCCTGCCGGCGACCATTTTCCGTCCGGCCGGATTTATGGAAATCTACCACATGCTGGAATTGGAGGTCCGCATCCTGAAAGGCAAGTTCTTGGATCCCGTGCGGCCCGATAAGACCTATCAGTCGATCGCTACGGATGATATCGGCTCCTTTGTGGCTTTAGCCTTTGAACGTCCCAAGGAATTTATCGGCATGGAGCTGGAGATTGCTGGAAGCGAGCTGACGCCCCCCCCAGACGGCAGACGTTTTCAGCCGGGTCATGGGCAGACCCGTGAAATATGGAAGCCTTCCGATGTTGGCGGTCCGGCTTCTTCTAGGCAAAGAGTTTTATGAGATGTTCCGTTGGTTCAATAAGTCGGGCTTTCAGGCGAACATCCCTGAACTTCGCCGCCAATATCCTGAGGTCCATCTTCATACGCTGGAAGAATGGCTGCGCGAAGACGGCTGGGACAAACGCGGGTTGCGATTCCGTGCTCCAAAAACTAACTGAGGAAGCCTATCTTGTTGGTTCGAGGCGAAGTAGCGGGCGCCTGACCATTCATTGTTTATGAGTGCGGTCCCCGTGCCAAACCCGAGAGCTACGCGGCTTCTGCCGCGAGCTATCCCGCAGGAAGACAGCAGCTACTCAGGATTTAGCTTGAGGGCAAAGAGCGAGAGCAGAAGGCCGATGGAGTCGATGGCGTAAAGGGCTAGAAAACGAGGTTCCGGACAAACGTGAACGAGTGGTTTCGCAAGCCCAAGGCGGGCGGTGAAGTTAACGGGTTGCGTGAAATCGGTACATTCTCGCTGGGGTTCAAGATGCTTTCCGGACCGGCGCGACCACTTCGGCGGATCCACGTCAACGTCCGAAACAACGGAACAATGCGCCAACATCTGCGCCACGTCCCTGCTCTGGGTAACCGAGGAGAATAATGACCAAATCTTCCGATTTGGTCCAAGGGACGTTGGACTTGCTGCTGTTGAAGATTCTCGCGCCGGAGCCGCTAAACGGCTACGCGATCAGCCAGCGGCTGGAGCAGGTTTCGGGCGACGTTTCGCGATCTGCAAATTTCATCATTCCTGCCCTTCCTGCCGACAACCTGCGCCTCGACCGCCCGCTGGTTCTTTCAGGGCTCGCCCGCTTCGCTTCGATAAGCGCGAAAACCACCCGGCCTTGACAGCGCGGCTTTCACCGGACGGCTGGCAGGGCAGCTTCTATCCCCTTTGCATGAAGCCGCGAGCTTTTCTGAGCTACTACGCGACCGAATTTGTTTGGCATAACAGGTCAAGAGGCTGGCGGATCGCCGATTCTCAGTACAGCCTTCTCGATAATTTGACCCAAGAACGCTCTCAGGTTCCGCTGGTGAACTGGACCGCCTGATGTGGTACGGCAGATTTCATAGCGATCAGAACAGCGTAGCCAAGTTGGCCCTGCTGAACGGCGGTGAGCGCACTCTGGGCCATCCGTTTGGCAGATGTAAGGTCAACACCTGGCAGAGCGAGTCTCTTTAGACCGACAAGGATTTCTGCACTCAGTAGCTTCATGCGGATCTGCTGAACCATTTCGCTGAGTGTTCGATCGTGAAGCTCCACTCTTTGCAACTCAAGAGCTGCAGAACGCAGGTAATCGGCATAGCGGTCGACAGGCTGAGCGTCGGCGATGCAGGCGATCCAGGCGAGTAGGCCATCCAAGTCCTTGGAGAGCGTGGGGCCGCGCGTGAGGTCGCTCAGGCCTACGCGGCCGCCTGGGCGGAGAACGCGCGCGAATTCGCGAGCGGCGTCCCTTTTATTGGGAAACGTACAGAAGGCGCATTCGCAAATGATTGCGTCGAACGATTCGTTGGGGAAGGGCAAACCCTCGGCGTCACCGCGCTCAAATCGCACGAGAGACGACAGCTTTTTGGCAGAGGCGAGTTCACTCGCGTCGGCGACATTTTGACCGCTGTAATCGATGCCTACAATACGAGAGCGAAAGCGCTCGGCCAAGAAAAGAGCGCTGGTACCTTTACCGCTAGCCACATCGAGGACGTGGCTGCCAGGCGCCAGAGTTAGGAGCAAACCAACGCGTTCCGTGAGCTTCAACCCTCCTGGATGGAATGAATCTCCAAGAAGCATCCGGGCCATATCGCTCGCGTACAGTTGAGCGCAACACTGCTTGAGGCTTGCGGCGGCGTCCGAATTCGGTTTCACAGACATGCTTTTGGTATGGGGCTCCTATCCGAGGCCAGCCTTGCTTTCTGTTGGTTAACTTCAGGGACCGACGTCATGTCCTGCCTCCCATCCGCCAAAGGATGTGCGAACCAGGACGCTGTGGGCGACGGTTTCGGGAAACTGAAAGGTCACCGGGCGAGGGACATAGGGTGTCCCTTCTTTCCTGGCTCGGAGGCGCTCCCCTTCAAGCGCCTCAAGTTGTGCCCTTGCCTGCTCTCGATAGCCCACGGTGTTGTACGCGCAGAATGGAATCTGCTTGCCACCAGGCAGCAGGAACTCCTTGCAGCACTTCATCAGGTTCTTTTGGTTGAACGTCCAAGGGTCCATGAAATCCTGCAGCATGATCATGAGCATGTTCTGCGCAATGTGACCCACCGTGAGGCTCCCAGGGAAGCCACAAGCCTGGCATGAAAGGGCAAGCTGCTCCGCTGATTTTTGCGAACCCGCCACGGAAGAAGAGGACCAAAGACCCTCCAGGGCGCCCTTGATTTCGAGGCTGAAGTCGGGAATCACACGATTCGTGATGTAGTCGAGATAGTCGTACACGTTGACGATGCGCGGGAGCGGCGTGACTGTTACGCCGTCGATGAAGGCATAGGTGACTGAGTTGCATGTCGGGAAGCAGCATGGCACAGGGACGAAATCGCTGACTTGGAATTTGCCGGATGTCTGTGATTCGATGAGCTTCACAACGTCGGGAATGGTCATGCGGGCCATTGGATCGTGCTTTATATAGCGACCGGCATGGAACGCGGGTTGGAAATTGATACCGCGAACGGCGGGATGCTTGATCGCAAAGTCGATGATCTTCCCGAGTTCGTGTTCGTTGACGCCGCGCTCGATAGCGGGAACGAGCGTTACGTTTAGGCCGATCGCGGCAAGCCGGTCAAGAGCCCGAAGCTTTTCCTCCAGGATGTTCGGTTCGCCGCGAAGGATACGGTAGGTTTTTGATTCGAAACCATCGAATTGGAAATAGAGCGATGGGCTGACCTCGCTTAGCTGGTCAAGAAAACGATCATCCTTCGCGATGCGCTTACCGTTTGTGTTGATCATCACAAAACGGATGCCACGAGCCTTTGCGGCGCGGACGAAATCAATGATCTGAGGATGAACGGTTGGCTCGCCGCCAGAGAATTGAACGACCTCGGGAGTTCCTTCGGTTCGCACGAAGTCGTCGAGCATCTGTTCGACTTCTTCGATGGTGAGGTTGAAGCCGGGCCGCGCTTCTGAAAAGCACAGCGGACATTCCATATCGCATGCGCTGTTCACTTCAATGATGCCGAGGCAAGTGTGTTGCTGGTGGTCGGGGCACAAACCGCAGTCGTATGGGCATCCGTTCTGGATCTCGGAGCCGTAGGCCAACGGAATCGTGCCAGGTTTGTTGTATTTGCCGAATGTCGTGTAGGCTTCCGCGTCGGCGTAAACGAGCGCCTCGAACGGTCCACATTGGGGGCAGCGCTTGCGCATGAAAACCTTGTTGTCCCGCAAGACGATTTGAGCGTCGATGACTCTTCGGCATTCAGGACAAATGCTGCGAGTCAACTCATAGAAAACGTAATCAGCATCTTTCTTCGTTCGAGCCGGGCCGTTCTGTGCATGAACGCCATTGGTGGTCTGCGGAGTGCTCATATCCAACCTTTCTGCCCGTCCTACCGAGCCACTACCGACAGGGTGCGAATGATTCTGCCGGATGCTCCTGAAAGCAGCTTTTCAACGGCCAGTTCCGTCGCCAATAGCTGGACACCGGTTGAGTAGGTGGGATAGGCATGAATCGTGCCGGCTATGTCCATGAGTTTGAGTTTGTGTTTCATTGCCATCACGATCTCCGTGATGGTCTCTCCGGCACGTTGGCCGACGATTGTAGCTCCCAGGACAGACCCGTCCGGCTTCGCGAGAACCTTAATGAAGCCATTTCGGTCATTTTCGCAAACGGCGCGGTCGACCTTGCTCAACGTCCAGCGGCGGATCTTCAGTTCATCGCCGTAGTCAGATCGAGCTTTTTGTTCGCTCGTTCCTACGTGAGCGACCTCGGGATCTGTGAACGTGACCCACGGCACGAGATCTGTCAGACCCGAATTGCTGCCGGGAAGCAGCGCGTTGCGCACGGCCTGGAAGGCCTGCCAGCCGGCATAGTGCGAGAACTGGTAGCCACCTAGAACATCCCCGGCAGCATAGATGTGCTTGGTGCTTGTGCGCAATTCATCGTCGACCTTGATTCCTCGTTGCGTGTACTCTACGCCAGCCTTCTCAAGCTCAAGCCCTTCTACATTTGGCTTTCGTCCTGAGGCGACTAGCAGGAGTTCGCCTTTCGCCTCTTGCTCGTCTGTCGTGATCACAATGAATTCGCTGTCCTTGCGCGCGGTCTTGGCCCGTCCTTTCACTCGGCGGATGCCTTCATCAGCAAAGACCTGCTCCATCAGATGACGAACGTCTTGGTCCTCCTTCGGTAAGAGCCGGTCGGCGACCACAGTCACTTGAGCACCGAGCCGTTGATAGGCTTGCGCTATTTCCGCGCCCAAGGGGCCACCGCCAACTATAACCATCGACCCAGGAAGGCGCTGGTTATCGAATATCTGTTGATAGGTAACAAACGGCACGCTGCAAAGGCCGGAAATCTCGGGGACGACCGGTCTCGCTCCCGTCGTGATCAGGAAGTGCCTTGCCTGCAGCGTGGTATCGCCGATAAGGATCTTGGAAGAATCGATGAAGCGCGCTGCTCCGAGATATACGTGGATACCTTTTTGTCGCAACGCCTCGGGAGTGGTTCCCTCATAAATTTGCTGAATAGCGCGTTGGACGTATTGGTGCACTCTAGCCATATCAGTTGAGGGTGATTGGGAGATGATTCCGTACTGAGAAGCGGTTCGCACGTCGTGCGCAGCTTTGGCGGCTCTGAGCAGCGCCTTGCTCGGCACGCAACCTGTCCAGGTGCAATCGCCGCCAATTCGGTCTTTTTCGACGAGTGCAGTTGTGGCCCCGAGCTGAAAGGCGAATTCAGCGGCGATCAGCCCCCCAGAACCCGCTCCGATGATCACCAGATCATACTGTTGCTGTGACATTGGTCCTTCTCGCTAACTCCGACACGCTGGGCCTATCGAGCGTATGAAAACCAATGCCACGACGGCCATCGCTAACGTAGCGTAGATCAGCCCATCCACCGCAAATGCTTGACCGAGCGCTGCCGCCAGAAACGATCCGGCTATGGCCCCGATGCTCAACAGTACGGAATAGATCCCCATCGCCGCACCGCGTCCGGCCTGCGCACCAATTGCTCCGGCAAGGAGCGAGAGGGCTGCGGGAGTGAAGCCGCTTTCAACCATGACACATAAAGTTGAAAATGTCGCGAGCGTCGAGCGGATTAAAGGCCTTTGGCCTCCCGAATGGTTAAGCAGGAACAATCCGATACACACGGCGACCATCGCGATAAGCGCAATCCGCAATGCGTGCTGCTCTGAAATGCGCGGAAGCACAACACTCCAGCCGGATACTCCTGTACCGAAGACGATGGCGTATCCGAGCAAAACCCAACCGACGCGATCTGGGTGATCGGCTAAGGCACCGTCCAGGAACTGATGAGTTTGAGAACGGCGCGTCAGAAGAAAAATGAATGTCGGTCCAAGCCACAAACCGACGATCGCGTTGACGCACAACCATACTGGAGCGAGGCGCCGCAGAGAAGGCTCGCGGAGCGCCCGGTAGAAACCAGAGATGGCTCCCTTCGATCCGTGGCTCCGGCTTCCTGCGGCGCCGAAGAACAGTAATCCTGCAGACAAGCTGTAGAGCAATGCAACGGCACTGAACGCACGAGCGTCGAGAAACCGCCACAGGTATGCTCCAGCTAGTCCTCCTAGCGCGAGTCCTACAAGAAGGGAAAGTTCGAAATAGCTCATGACACGCGCGCGAAGCGCGTGGTTTCGGTCCGTTACATCGGTTAGATGAGCGAGCAAAGAGGGAGTCGTGGCGGCCGCGCCCAGACCTTCGACGCTTCTACTCAGGACAAATATGGCCGGGCGGCTTGTGAGGCCAAAGAGCTGCGTAGCTAGTGCACCCAGTACCGCGCCGCCGGTCATCAGTGCGCGGGGAGCCACGGCATCGGACCCGAGTCCCATCGGGAGAGCTCCGATGAGCTCTGCGCCAAAAGAGACAGCGCCCAGAGTTCCGACGAGAGCGGCATTCACATTCGACCCGCGATTCGCAAGATTCGCAAGGTATAGGCCAACTAAAACGCCGCTAGCGCCCGACGATATCCTCATCAAACCATTGCCAACAATTATCAATAAAAGTTGGGAGCGCAGCGTGCTTTGCATAGGGGAATACCTTTTGACTCGACTCTACACGAAATACCTGAATTTTGAACGCTTGCAACAAAACGGCGGTCATATATGAGAGGAGAAGCACATGTCAGCCCATGATGGTATGGCGCGACCGGAAATGCGCTTGCCCTCTGTTGAATGGAATGAAAATTCCTGACGTGACTCTGTAAAGCACTTTGTTTGAGGCGTTTGTCGCGGATACGCTTGTGCCGCTATATAAGGGGATGTCCAAACCAGCACATAGCGTTCACCTAGTTGGCTACCTCGGAAACGCTTCCAGAGGACGTTGGTAATTTCAAGAGCCCTAATCAACAGCTTGGCCCGGCCGGTGTTGTAGCCAACGGTCGACCTATCCACTCCAAAAACTCTAGTACGTATCTACGGTCGTGCGCCTGCATTGTTAGACTTCCCTTTGAACTTTGTCGAATCGACTGTCTGGCATTACGCCGGTACAAACAACGACATCATAGCCGTTCATCGACTACTCATGTCATTTGGATCGGGCTATTATCCTCTTAGTATTTACAAAGCCCCGTCACGCGACCTGGGCAAAAAGTTTGCTCCAATGCCGGTCTATGACGACCATTTATCACCAAGCCGGTGACCGAAGATAGAACTATCTTTCCAGTCTCTAAGTTGTTCTCTTGTCCCTACTTGACGCTCAATCCCAGTCCTCTATCTATGGGCGCGGGGAGATTGAATGCGATACTTCAAGTGTTTCGGGACCAACCGGTTTTGTAAACGCGCGACAGTAGTTTCGGTAGTTCTGCTGTTTTGCTCGTTCCTAACGCTTAGTGCCGATAACCAAGATTCATCTCACGGAGGGAATACCCCATCGCCCTGTCAAGCACCGGGCACAAATTCGGGAGCGCGCTACCCCGCTGACCAATCTCAGGGAGAACCTGACGAAAAGCCGCGTCAGGGATCTTGCATAACTCATTGCGGGCGGCGGTTACACAGACATCGATCGTCTCATATTGAACTCGGATCGATATGGTCGGGGGCAGCGCCTCTTTCTGACGATCAAGGTTCCGGTTAATCAAGCTTTCAGCATACTTATGTTCGCCACACAGGCAACGACCCATGCGGCCACGAATACGCCCCAGCAGCGGGTGGATATCGGGTTGTATTACAACCTCCTCTATCATTTACGAAAGACAGGCCTCTTCTAAGTTGTAACCGCTCGGCTGACTCAACGCGGTAAGTCGTCGCACAGGTAAACACTGAGATGGTTTAAGCGTGGCTTCAGGGAAGATGTGCACGCGACTATCTTCCGGGTCTCTAAGTTGTTTTCTTGTCCCTACTTGACGCTCATGCTGAGTCCCAGATAATTCGCTCGCAAGGGAAGTTCGCTCGACTCACGGTTCGTTTCCGCAGACAAGGAACTTGGGCGCGGTTCCCGCCGCCTCCCTGCGAGAAATCGATGGGGTGACGATGCATCTGGAAATCATTCCCCTTGACGCGGATGAATCCAAGTCTCCGCTTGTCCCCTTCCCCACCACGGGGCCTACCAGGCGTCTTCCCTCAACAAATCCTTGTCCCCTCGCCGCCACTTCGACTGAGATGCGCGAACTGTTTACGAGAGGTCGCGGGAGGACAGCGCGCCATACTGATGCCACTCGTTCAGTCCGGCGGCTGAATGAGTTTCGACCTCAGCAGCGGCTTAGTCTCAAAAGGAGGAAGACCAAATGAACTCCATAAAAATTCTCGCAACGACGCTATTGATCGTCGGTGCGGCGCTAGGAAGACCGGTAGAGGCTCAGGTGGCGGACAAGAAGTCTCTGACGTTGGACGGTGCGCGGAAGGTGATCGCAGCGGCGGAGGAATACGCAAAGCAAAACAAAGCGCCCGGCGGCGTGATCGCAGTGGTTGATGCAGGCGGAAATTTGATGGCCCTCGAAAGGCTCGATGGAACTTTTGCCGCTGGCGCAAGCATCTCCATTGGAAAAGCCCGGACAGCCGTGCTTTTCCAGAAGCCGACCAAGGTTTTTGAGGACATCATCAACAAAGGCCGCACGGCGATGGCTGCGCTGCCGGACTCGTTCTTCACGCCGCTCCAGGGCGGGATCCCGATAGTCCTCGATGGACAGATTATCGGCGGCGTTGGTGTGAGCGGCGCGTCGAGTGCCGCACAGGATGAACAGCTCGCGATTGCAGGGGCGGACGCGGTAAAGACCTTCGGAGGCGATCCTGAGAAGGTCGCCAACTTGCCCGTCACCTACTTCTCGAAGGGCCAGACCGACGCGGCTTTCGAGAAGGGTGAGGTTCTTTTTGACGGCGAAAGCGGCGGACGGAACTACCAGGTCAACGCTAGCCGCCGGGACGAACCTGGCCTCGTCGAGATTCATACCAAGGACACGGACGTCTTCTATGTGTTGAAGGGTTCGGCCACGGTCGTCACCGGTGGAACAATGATCGGAGGCAAACCAATGGCGGAAGATGAGATTCGCGGAAAGGAAATTAATGGTGGCGAAACCCGCGAGTTGACTCCCGGAGACACGATAATCATCCCTAACGGTGTTCCGCATTGGTTCAAGAGGGTCCGGGCGCCATTCCTATACTTCACCGTCAAAGTCCGCTAGGGAATGCATGTCCATGACTCGTCGCTTTGCGTTTCTTTCGGCAGCCTTGCTACTGGTCCTGTTGTCCCGGAATGCTGGAGCCCAGAACTGGGCCGCTCAGCAACCACCCTACGGCCGCCCCGACGCGACGATCGACCTGCGCACGAGCGAGGGTGTGCAGCTAGTCAAAGGGCGGTGGCGCTATAGCGACGTGAAGATCATTAACGTAGACTTCCGGGGACCGGGTGCAGACCTGAAGCCCTCGGGTGCGCCTATCAAAACGTACGACTATGCACCGCACGCAGGCGCGGCGGACTTTGACGATTCGAAATGGAGTTCGATTGACCCTACAACTCTTGTTGCGCGGAGAGCGGGCGGCAAGGTGTGCTTCAACTGGTATCGCATCAACATCACAATTCCAGAAAAGGTCGCAGCGATGCAGACTGCCGGCACGACCGCCGTGTTTGAGATCGTAATCGACGATTACGCTGAGGTCTGGGTGAACGGGAAACTGCCGGCCGTGTTAGGACAAAGCGGTGGCTCAGTCGTGAAAGGGTTCAACGCGCCGAATCGCGTGATTCTCACTCGCGATGCTCATCCCGGAGAAAAGTTCCAGATCGCTGTTTTTGGGTTTAACGGCCCGATCTCCGGCAGCCCCGACAATTTCATCTGGGTGAGGTCGGCGACGCTTGACTTCTTTGGGAAGGGCCAGGGTACTGGACTTCGAGAAGTCGAAACGAAGATCAACCGCCTCGATCCGGCCCTGGACGCACTCATCTCGCCGGGAACCAAAATCGAAAAACTCGCGGGCGGATTCCTCTTTACGGAAGGGCCGGTGTGGGTGCGCGACGGCGGATACCTACTGCTTAGCGATCCGAACAACAACCTGATCTACCGTTGGTCCCAGAATGACGGAGTCTCCATCTATCGGACGCACAGTGGCTATACGGGCATGGATATCGGCGAGTACGGCCAGCCGGGCTCGAACGGTTTAACACTCGATAAGGAAGGCCGGCTCACGATCAACGAGCACGGAAACCGCCGCGTCACAAGGCTGGAGAAGAACGGCCAGCTCACGATTCTCGCCGATCGCTATCAGGGCAAACGATTGAATAGCCCCAACGATCTTGTGTATCGCTCTGATGGCGCGCTTTACTTCACCGATCCTCCGTTCGGCCTGCCAAAATTCTTCGACGACCCGCGCAAGGAGCTTCCGTTTAGCGGGGTTTTTTGCTTGATCGGCGGTGACCTGAAGCTGGTTTCAACGGATCTAACAGGACCGAACGGTCTGGCTTTCTCGCCAGATGAGAAATACCTGTATGTAGACGATTGGGACGACAAACGCAAGGTGATCATGCGTTACGCTGTTCATCCCGATGGCAGCCTATCGGATGGGGAGATCTTCCTCGACGCGACGAACGAACGAGATGAAAACGCTTGGGATGGGATGAAGGTCGACCAGAACGGCAATTTGTATCTGTCTGGTCCAGGTGGACTCTGGATCATCTCGGCCGAGGGGAAGCACCTCGGCACGGTTGTCGGGCCAGAGCATCCGCATAACCTCGCATGGGGCGACGAAGACGGAAAGACGCTGTATCTGTGCGCCCAAACGGGCCTGTATCGAATTCGCGTAAACATTCCAGGAGTTCGCCCCTAGTGCTAGCCTGGAATCGTGGCTAAGACTAATTCGCCCCCAGCGGCGAAGGGACAGAATCAGTAGGGGCAACGCAAGCTCAGACCGCCATCTCTTGTGCCAACCAAGTTCCCGTTGGATTTGAAAGCGTCGATTCCGTAACAAGGGCGGATGCTCTATCTCAGTTCATGCACTAAAGCGCCATGACCCGCATATACGATTTGGCTAGTCTAGACTAGCCTAGCCGGGACGCTGTTTTTAGTTTGAACGCCCCTCTTGCAGCTTGGCCCACTGTTGGTCAGCCTTCTGATGATTTCCAGAGGGGTCTTTCAAGAACATCATGTGTGCTTTCTCGTTCCGTTGGAGAAGCAGCTTTCCGTCGTGAACGAGAAAGAAGTTCGGGTCTGCGTCTTCCAGCTTGCCCATGGTCATAGCCATGGCGCAGTATCCGCCATACTGTGGTGCGTATTTAGCAGGCTCTTTCTCGAACGCTGCCTTGTTTTCTGCGGATTTGAATTCATAACTCGCACCGCCGTAGCTGGCGCTGAATTTAGGATCTCCCTTGACGGCCTTTGCCTCCGTGAAGTAAGCGACTGGGTCATATCCATGAAGTCCGACACCATTGACGTCCACGCTGACCTTAGACTTCGTCTGTCCACGGAGTTGCAAGGTTCCAAACAAGAGCGCAACCACGGCGATCATCCCGAAGTGCAGATATGCGCGTATTTTACGGTTTCGCTGCATCGGTTAGTCCTTTCCCGCTGAGTCCACCTGAACTGCCTCGCGGTCTGGTTGACGAAAGATTGCTACGACGGCGAAGCAAGATCAGCTCTTGGAGCACAGACGCGCATTATGTGACCACGAGCAGGCAAGTCAAGTAGGGACAAGAAAGATATCGCATAGAGACATGAGGATACTGTGTGGCGCACCAAGACTTCATATTGTCCGGACTTATGGAAGTGCCGCACCACAGAATTGAAACTTGACTCTTACGTTAGACATTTCTTACATTTATATTCATGGATTCGGCACTTCGGGCCCTGGCAGATGTGACGCGGCGGCAAATTCTCGCACTTGTCTGGCGCAAGGAGCGTACGGCGGGTGAGATAGCCCGGAAGTTCACCGTGACGCGGCCGGCTATTTCACAACATGTCCGCATCTTGCTTGCGAGCGGTCTTTTGACGATGCGGCGCGCCGGCACGCGGCGGATTTATCTGGCGGATCGACGGGAACTGGCGCGCCTCCGTGCCGAGCTTGGAGCTTTCTGGAACGACCGCCTTGCGCGGCTCAAAGATGAAGCTGAGGCCGCGCAAAGGAAAAGGCGACGTCGATGAGCTCTGAGCGCGTGATCATTGAACGCGAGGTGTTCATCGCGGCAATACCCGAGACAGTGTTTGGCTTCCTTACTGACCCTGCTTTCATGGCGCAATGGATCGGGCTCTCTCACACTCCAGATCCTCGCCCGGACGGCGTCTTTCGGCTTGAGTTTCCATGGGGGCGCGATGGCAAGTACGTCAGCCTCACGTCTGGCGTGTATGCAGAGTCGCACGGCGTCCCGTTTTCACACCGAAGACAAGTCCAGCAGAGAAGATTTCACAGTTTCCGGGGAGCGACAACCAGGCTTCACTCATGCGACCTTCAGCTTTCCATCGCCTGCCAGCCTCCTAACGTTACTCGCGTCGCAGAATTTAGCCGTTCATAACAGCTAGAAACTTCCAAGGGCTCCCCTGCTTGTGCGACGTTGTCTGTTTCGATGGACGAAACCCTGAGGCTGCTCCTTATCGCGAGGTTCATCCGATGCCGCCAAGTCCTCTTGGGGAATATCTTCAGAAAGCAGAGGTAATTCGTGAGAAGCGAAAATTTTCCTGCGGGCAGTCCCGCTCTAAGAGGAGGCAGAAGCCGTGCGCAAGGCCAAGACATTTCTGCAAACAAGATCCAAATAGTTGGATCGCGCAACACCGCGAGCTCCCGGCAATTATGTGGTACGAGCGCGGACGCTGGTAGTGTGCCCAAATTCAAAGAGATAGGACGACCGATGGCAACTGGATCCACTTCACTCCTCATCGCAGAAACTGGGCTCGCCGCGGCCTTGAACCAAGCCCGACAAACCTCACCTGAAGTATTAAGCACAATCTACACGGAGCACCATCGCCACGTTTTGCGGGTCTGTCGACGGTTCTTCCGACACGAGGAAGACGCTGAAGATGCCGCGGCAGAGGTTTTTTTGAAGCTACACAGGGTTCTGGAGAGAAAAGACGAGGCTTCGTCCTTCCCGCCTTGGCTCGCGCAGGTGGCAGGCCGGCATTGCATTGATAAGCTGCGGCAAGGAAAGCGGGAGAAGAATTCGTGCGTTGCGGGAACCGACCTTAGCGAGGTCCGCGACAATTCGACTCCTTCGCCACTCTCCCAGATTCTGCGTAGGGAAGAACATCGCCAGGTGAGAGAACAATTGATTCGCTTGCCAGAAAAATATAAGGTTGCACTCTTTTTGCGTTACTACAAGCGAATGAGCTACTCCGAGATTGCGCGCGCGCTGAATAGGCGGCTTCCAGCGGTAAGGATGATGATTTTCCGGGCGAAAGACCAGTTGGGCCAAAATTTGCGAAGTCTGGAAAGGTCCCCGTGGCGCCGAGTCTTTCCGCAGATGGACTCTGGCGGCTTCGGTTCGCGGCAGACGAAGAAGTAGGGTGGCTCGCGGTAGGCCCAGACTTCACGGAGTCGACTCGCGTGTTGATAGTCGTGAGTGAAATCGAAACTCTGCTCGAAGAGCGGAGCGCGGACAAAGGCGTAGTAGCCGACACCATCGCCCCGCACCCAGGGCCTGAGGAGGGGGACGGAAAGTAGGAAAACCAGGCACAGGAGAAGCTCTATCTTCCAAGAGCGATGGCCGGGCGATGTGTTGAAGTCCTGCAAGCGCACGGGTAGAGCCAGCTTACGGCTGTTCTCCGTCCGAAAGGCCGGTGTGATTCCACGCCCGGGCCAATGGTACAACGTCTGGTAGATACTGTAGATGAATTGCAGCTGGATTGTAAATCTAACCGGACCAGTCGTGGTTTTTATCTTGTTGCTTCGAGGCGAAGTAGCGGGCGCCATCAAGTGGCGTTCGACAAGAAAGACCTACTACCACCAGCGCCGGGTACATAGTGCTATATGCTGTCCAGCACGGGCTCCGCTTCTGTTTGATCTCCCAAAACCCGACGGCGCTCCTTGAGGTGCAGGTTTGCCGAGTTCCTCTGTGATACTACGAGCACCCCTGTACAGCTTCGTCTAGTCCTCTGGCAGAGTGATCTTTAAGATTTGGCCGAGGCCGATCGGTGGAGGGCCAAAGCCAACGTTGGATACGTAGAGGTTACCATCGGGACCATACGTAATGCCCGTCGGGAGAAACAAGCCTGCAGCAATTTCAGTGATTTTGCCACTCTCGCTAATGCGGAGAACTTTGCCTGTACCGGGCGTGGGCATCGGCGCGCCGGTGGTGTTTTCCAGGACATTACAGATTGCCATCGTCGTCAAAAACGAGACCCAGAATAGTATTGAACCCAGTAGCGAAGGTGGAAACCTCCCCGCCGGGCGAGATTTTCAAAATCTTCGATGCGCCCGGGATGATCGGGAACGTACCGAGATTTCCGACATAGAAATGCCCGCCGTGGTAAGCGACGGCCGTGGGAACGATGTGTCCCTGACTAGGGAGATGTCCGCCACGCGCTCAATAACACCCTTGGCGGAAATAGGGTCTAGCTCGCCGTGATTTGGCTCGACTGCATACAGCAAGCCGCGAGCGCTCACCATGCTGTACCAGGTGCCGTCCGGCTCGAAATCGCCCGGATTTTCATGCGCCGTCGGATTAGCCATAATAAACGCGCTCAGATTGGCGATTTCCTCCCATGTTCCGTCTGCGTCGATTCGTAATACGCACGTTTGACGAATCAAACAACTTGCCTTAAGCCAACTCGCAAGTTTTCACGGTCTAGCGGAAGGTGTGCCCAGCAGGTCGTAAGCGAGGTCGCCAGCAGTTGTAAGTAAAGCCCGGGTCTTCGGTATCTTATTGTAAAATAGGTACTTGTTTCAATGTGTCGATTGATGCGTAGAATGAGCGCAGGTTATTGTGGAATCGTGCGTCGAATAGTGCGTAGAATAAGCGTCGAATATGAACTACATCTATATGTCGCAGGACTGGCCGCAGTTCAGGTGGAACGCAGAGCGCCTTGTCCGGCATCTGTCAGCTACGCGCTATGAACAAGGCATGCTCCTCGGGCACATGAAAAACCTGGGCTATCAACTGAAGAATGAAGCAACGTTGACGGCGCTCACGGAAGAGACGGTGACGTCCTCGGCGATCGAAGGACAAGAACTGAATGCGGAGAGCGTCCGGTCTTCGCTCGCACGCCGCATGGGGCTTGAAGCGGCGGGCACTCGCCCAGCGGACCGCGGCGTGGAAGGTGTGGTCGAGATGATGCTCGATGCGACGCAACACTACGCGTCCCCTCTTACCGAAGAGAGGATCTTCGGGTGGCACGCGGCATTGTTCCCGACCGGGCGCAGCGGAATGCGCAAAATCAAGACGGGTGCCTGGCGTGAAGGCGCAATGGAAGTTGTCTCGGGTCCAGAAAGAAAACAAGAAGTTCACTTCGAAGCTCCCGCAGCGGAGCAAGTGGAAGCGGAGATGAAACGGTTTCTGATTTGGTTTGAAGACAGAAATGCCGCGAGTGAGCCACTTATCAAAGCAGGCCTGGCGCACCTCTATTTTGTGACCATCCATCCTTTGGAAGATGGAAACGGAAGAATCGCGCGCGCGATCACCGAGATGTGCCTGGCCCGTCTAGAAAACAGCGCACAACGTTTCTACAGCATGTCCTCGCAGATTCGGGAAGAGCGCAAAGCGTATTACGAGATTCTCGCGTCGACCCAAAAGGGTGGAATGGATGTCACCGAATGGCTGACGTGGTTTTTAGACTGCCTTGGGCGTGCGATCGCAAAGGCAAAATCGTTGACCGCTGCGGTTCTCGAAAAGGATGCATTCTGGCGGCGCTTGAAGGAAGGATCGATTGATGTCAGTGAGCGCCAAAAAGAGATCATCAATCGGCTGCTGGACGGCTTCGAAGGAAAACTGACGACAGAAAAATGGGCAAAACTTGCGAAGACTTCGCACGATACGGCGTTACGCGACATTCAGGACCTGATCGAGAAAAGAATCGTGAAGCAGGACAAGGGTGGCGGGAGGAGTACTGCCTACATTTTAGATAGAAGACTGCTTTCCCATTGAGTAGTCGAGATCGGAGCTAAAACTGAGGTGTGCGACCATCGGCGGAATTATTGAGGAATGCGCGCCATTCGAATCGACCAAGTGCCGAGCTAGCAAGACTCGTCTCAATAGAGGCCAATCATTGATCGGTAGCATCTTGGCCGCCGGAATGGTCGGGACGCGGCAACGCGAGAAGGGACATAGTCCTTTCGACAAGTTGGTTGAGCAGGTCGCATCCGGGCAAAAGCTGCCATTCCGGTCATCGGCGTCAGCTGCTTGACCGGCTCGCACCCAACGGAGCACGTTGCAGATTGCGCCATGGAATGAAACTGAATGACATCCACCAACTCTATGACTGCAACCGTTGGGCTCGCCAGCGCATTCTGACAGTCGCGCGCACATTGGCCAGCGATGATTTTATCGGCCCGAAGGAGCGGGCGGACACGCAGGGTCAGTGCTAATGGCAGAGAATACGAAGGGCAAAGCGAGTCTCAAAATAGATCACGCCGTCACGGCTGAGATCTTCCGCCTGCTCGTAAGCAACGCGCTCAAGTGCTTCCTCGGTTTGCATCACGGCGATGGTGTGCGCAAAGCCTTCGAGATATTTCGGCAGGCTTCCCTGGTTCGCGCCCTGGTGGAACCACTTTGCGACTTGCGCGGGATCCCAGCTGGGAAGCTCGGTATAGTTGCTGCTCTTTGCCAGGTCAATGACCGTCTCCGGCCTGAGAACTCCATCCAAATGCTCGTGCAAGAGAACCTTGGGGAGTTTCTTCAGGATGGCGGGTTCCAGTTCCACAGCAGCCTCCGCGGTCTTGATTCGCCGCGATCAAAGCGAGAATAGCAGGTTGCCCGGAGAAATTCTCGCGCAGAGCAGAATTCAACTTTATGACTACAACCGTTGCCCTGCAAATCGCAAAAACTTGTAAAACGGGCTCAAGGGGAAGAAGGCAGATCTCAGTCCTGTCCTCCGAAGCAAACTTGTCCACTGTACCGAAAAACGGTTCTGCCAGTACCGAGAGCAGCGCCGATGTTGTTGAAGTCACCCGTTGCTCCTGCGAATTTGCTGGTGCCGCCTTTGATGTGCACGGGACGCTTATTTCCGTGTCGCGATGCCGTCGATTCCGATAGGGTCAAGGACAGTCCGTCAGTTGAGAAGTTGAGACTCGCCACGCGTGATCCAACTTCAGCATTGCCGACAATCCACCCGAAATCCGGCTGAAATGAATTCGAAGTCGGTCACAGTGCGTTTGCTTCTCGATGTAGTGGGCGTTCGGCAACGAACCTCGGTTCAAGCAGAGGCACGCAAGGCCCATTTTGGCGGCGGGTTGCCCGCTCAAAGCGCAGGTGAATTGGTACGCTCGAACGTCAGCGACACCAGCCGGACTTCGCTGGAGAACGGCGCGGGAGTTGACCTCGAGTAGGATACGAAAATGGTCTGTCCTCCGTTCAAGTCAAATTCGGAATGAGCATGCGCGTCGAACACATTGCCGCTGCTCGGAGCCATGGCAACGAACGCGACAGTTTCGCCCGACCACGGCCCCTCCGGCTTCGGGGAAGTGCGAATCATGACGTTTTGGGAAAACACCTGGCTATAGATCGCGACGTAGCTCTGAAGGTAGTTGTTCCACGATACGCTGAGAATGTCGTCGCCGGTAAACACGGACACCGCGTCGCCTAGTTGCGAAGACCAATTCTCGTTACCGGCATAGAACGTCCAGGCGCTGCGGTCCTGTGCGCTCGACGGAGCCACTTTTCCGAGCCTGCATCCTTTGTCGGCGCCGTTGGTCCCAATTCCGCAGCCATACACGTAAAGCGCCCCGTTGCTTATGAACGCCGCTGACCCGAATCCGGGCTCGTTTTGCGTGAATACCAGGTCCGGATGATTCGCCACGATGGGTGGATTGAGTGTCGGCCTCTGCGGCAGCGATTGCAGGCTCTGCCACGTAGCCACCGAAGTGCCGATGCCTTGAAAGTTAAAGGCTCCCGGCTGCGCGCTCACCACTGTGTAGAAGATCAAGGCGGTGTTGTCCGCCGGATTGACCACGATCGCCCCCGGCCACAGCGCCCACCGCGCGCCGCAAGGCTGGGCCTGGCAGTTGTTCACGTTGTGCGCTTGGTTGAATGCCTGCTCTGCGGGTGTCTCCGGTAGAATCATGGTCGGCGCGCCCGTGGAGTCCAGGCGTTCCTGAAATCCCGTGAGTCCGCTTTGCGCGTTCAGATCTGTGGTGAACGACCAGGAATCGCTAAGCAACGTCCGGTTTTGCGCGTCGGCCTTGGCGATAAACGTGTCGCCGTACAGCCACACGGAGGCACCTTGAAACAACGCGCTGTAGGCACCGTCTCTCCCCAAAATGTCCGGGTTTGTCGGGATCGGACCAAGGTCCTTAGTGTTAGTGACAAGCAACTGCGGTGGCGGCCCGGAGTAGGACGAGCGGCCGCAACCTGCCGCGGTGCATGCAAGAAACAGAACGAGGAAAGAGGCTCGGCGCTGATTCATCTTCCCACCCCGGGTTTCTCGGGCCACTACTTTTTCCCAATGTGGAACACGATGCCGACGGAGAAGCGAACGTTGCTTAAGGTGCTGCCTTTCGCGCGCACGCCGAAATAGTCGAGTTGCGGCCGGAACGCGAGTCTTCCGCCGCTGTCCAGTCCAAGGTCAACGCCGGTGCCAGCGGCAAAGGCGAACGAGTTCGAGGCGTTGGTAAAGGCTGAAGTTACCACAGAGGAATGTAGGCCGCCGACGAGAAGCTGCGCGAAGGGCGCAAGTCTATCTAAGTGGCGATAGGAAAATCGCGGGCCAAACGTGTAGGTCTCGGCGGTCAAGTTGTTCACTCCGGAGGGAGCGCGATACGCGCCGAAATCGCCGACAAGGCCGAGCCAATTGCTGGCATTCAAGGCGACCGAGCCGCTGCCGCCGTTCGCGTAGAAGGTAAAGCCCTTGACTACATAAAAGCCTGAGTATCCTGCCGCCACGTCGGCTACGGTAGTGTTCTGTGCGAGTGCAACCGCGGCCAAAAGCAAAAAAGCAAGGGCCATCAGGATCGATTTCATCATGTGTCCCTGCCCTCCTTTGTTACTCTCTTTTCCCTGTCGTGGTTTCGGACGCGTTCGTTCTTCCCGAATTCCGACGCTTTTTTCGCTGCATGAACGGCGGCGGCGGAAAATGCATATCCTCCTCACCCGCGATACTGCCAAGCTGGGCACAGGATAGACGAGCCGACGGTGCGGACACTGTCAGGAAGTGTCGGGAAACCGCCTGTGCAGTGTAAGGAAGTGTCGGCGACGGCTGGACCTTCCCGATGCACCGTTCTTTCAAGACCGGACACTTTCTTACATTTTCCGTCATTCCTCTGTGTTAATAGTTGAATAGTGTGTCCTGGCAGGGTTCTTCCTGGTCTAGCGAAATGCACTGCAATCGGGCCTCGATCATGCGTTCGCAGCAAAAGTCACGCGAGAACACACCGAGCATGAAATCGATCCCGGTCTTGCTCGTCGATGATGACGTAGAGTTGTGCTCTTCGCTGAAGCAGCTGCTGGGCATGGACGGTTTCGAGGTCAAGGCCGTCCACGACGGGGATTCTGGCGTTCGGTACGCCCTCAAAGGAGAATTTGAGCTCGTCATTCTGGACGTGATGCTGCCGGGCGGGGACGGCCGCAAGGTGCTGCGACGCATTCGCCTCACTTCGCAAGTCCCGGTGATCATGCTGACAGCCCGCGGCGACGAAGCGGACCGCATTGCAGGGCTCGAGCGCGGCGCTGACGATTATTTGCCGAAGCCCTTCAATCCGCGGGAGCTTGTGGCGCGGATGCGCGCCATTCTAAGGCGGAAGAGTAGTTCGGCGCCGCGGGAAGTCTTCAGGATTGGCGATCTCCAGATCGATTGTGTGCAAAGAAGAGTCGCTCGCGATGGCAGCGACGTCGCTTTGACGGGAGCGGAGTTCGACATTCTTCTCTTGTTGGTCCGCTCGGCCGGCAAAGTTCTCTCTCGCGAGGAAATCGCAGAGGCGGCTTTGGGCCGGGCGATCGGGTTTCTTGACCGCAGCATCGACAATCACATCAGCAATCTTCGCAAAAAACTGGGCACACACGTCGGCGAAGTTGAGCGCATTCAGAATGTGCGCGGAGCCGGTTATGCCTACACTGGAGAAATCATCGAGGAGCGCCGATGATTCGAGGGATCTACCTCAAGATTTTTCTCTGGTTCTTATTCGCCTCGGGAGTCGTGAGCGCGACGGTCTTCGTCGTCACCGTCGCCACTCATTCCCAATCGCTCGGACCGAGTTGGATGATCGGTGTTCTGGACCAGTATGCGCGCAGCGCCATGGACATCTACGTTCACGGCGGGGAGCAGCGGCTTGCGGAATATTTGAAAGAGATTGAAGAGTCCTCGCATCTCCAAGCAACCTTCCTGGACCCACAAGGCCGGGACATCCTGGGGCGGGGTGTGCCAGCCGGCGCGGAGCAAGTTCTCGCGAAAGCGCGGGCCTCTGGGGAAACACAATTTCACACCGGCATTGTTTGGACTGGGGCCTCCGTTATTGATGGCTCGGATGGAAAATACATCCTGGTCGCAAAAGTGCTGATTCCCTACGGTGGTCTTATACAAGGGGCACTCGCAACGGTTGTTTTCGCATGGCTCATGCCCGCTCTAGTCGGAGCATTGCTTTGCCTGCTCCTCGCGCGGCATCTCGCGGCGCCCATCCGGACCCTGCAAAGTGTGGCAGGTAAAATCTCGGATGGAGATCTATCAGTTCGGGCGTTACCGGCGATAGGTTCGCGCAATGATGAATTGGCGGACCTCGCGCGGGACTTCGACAGGATGGCAGACCGTGTGCAAGCACTGCTGCACAAACAACTGGAGCTCCTCGCGGATATCTCCCACGAATTACGATCCCCACTCACTCGCCTGAACGTTTCTCTCGAGCTCGTCCGGCGCGGCAAGACCGATTCCGTCGAGCGCATGCAAGCGGACCTGCGCCGCCTCGACATTTTGATCGGACAGATTCTGACGTTGACGCGGCTCCAAACACGGGACGATCACAAGACCGAAACACCGGTGAACCTCCGGTCGATTCTGGAAAGCGTTGCGGAAGATGCGGGCTTCGAAGTCAAGGAAGATGCAAAATCGGTAGTGATCTCGCGCGCCGACGATTGCTGGCTCAAAGGAGATCCGGCGCTCCTACGAAGCTGCATTGAAAACGTGGTCAGGAACGCAGTTCACTACACCAAGCCACAGACGGAAGTTTCGCTGTCACTCGAAGTCATCGACAACGGCTCCGACTCTGCGCGAATTCTGGTTGCCGACCGCGGCGGCGGCGTGCCGCCGGAGGCCCTGGATCGTATTTTTGAGCCTTTCTACAGGGTTACGGAAGGTCGCGAGCATCAGACCGGCGGAACCGGTTTGGGCCTGTCGATCGCACAAAGAATCGCAATCGTCTACGGCGGCAGCATTCGCGCCCGCAATCGGGACGATGGTGGCCTGGAGATGGAGATTTCGCTCCCCGTCAAGAACATCGCTTGAAAATGATGGTCGAGTGACGGGCAAACACTTTGGCCGGTAATTTTCGGCAATCCTGCGCAGACTCGACCTTGCCCCACCTTTGGCGGTTCTCCGGCCAGCGAGGCTATGAACCCCGCTTTTGGATATGGCGCCCCTCATTTGAGCGCCAGAGGGACTTCACCCCTCCTGAACAACGCGCTGCTCAGCGCGTGTTTCTTGTTTGCCGACAATACACCCGCAACATCCTTTCCTTTCCCACAACGCCGTTCCTTGATCGTGAGCGAAGCTTGTCCGCTTAGCTAACTTGGCGATTTTGGCCGTTGCCAAAGAGCAGCAAGTATTTAGTTTTCACGTAGCGCGACGAGCGGATCAAGACGGCTGGCACGTCGCGCCGGAAGGTAACAAGCGACCATTGCCACAAACAGGAGAACCAGTGATGCCCCAGCGAAGCTCGGCAGATCGCTTGCGCCAATACCGTAAAGGAACTTAGACAGAGTGCGTCCAAGCAGGATCGAGAGAATCAACCCGAGCCCAACTCCACTGGTGACGAGCGTCATTCCTTGAAGAAGAATCAGACTTAGCACGCTTGACTGGCCGGCCCCCAATGCCATGCGTATACCAATTTCGCGCTGGCGCTGATTCACGGAGAAGGCCATGATTCCGTAGAGCCCGATCGAGGCGAGTCCGAGTGCCAAGAATCCGAAAACACCGAGTAATCCGACCCCGATTTTTGCTCCCCAAAGCGCCTGCTCGATAAGCTTGGTACCTGTCCGAATGTCGTTGATCGGCAACGTGGGATCGATGCTCCGAATTTCGCCCTGCAAAGCGGAAATGATTTGCTCGGGATTGCGCTCGAACCTTACGTACAAAACCATCGAGTCGGAATAATTTTGCCGAAGAGGGACGTAAACGCAGGACCGGGGGGCTTCACCGAGAGTTTGGTAGTCCGCGGTTTTGACGACGCCGACGATTTGACGAAGCTCCGTTTGCCCAGGCAGCTGGAGACGTTTGCCGAGGGGATTCTGGTCGAGCCAGTATCGGCTGGCCATGGTGTCGTTTATGATTGCGACTGGAGTTGCGCCTTGGCGGTCGTCTTCGGTGAAGTCGCGGCCCGCGAGGAAAGGGATGCCCATCGTCGAGAAATACTCAAGGTCAATCGTATTTATAACGCTCGAAATGGCCTCAGACTTGTTTCGCTTCTCGTGTCCTTCTACCGCGATCCCAGTTTCCGTACGCTGCCACAGCGGCAAGTTTGTGGCCCAGGAGAGCGAGGCGACTCCTGGAACTGTCGCGAGTCGATCACGCACGTCTTTGTAGAAGTGTTCTGTCCTCGTGCGGTCGTAGCCCTGCTGACCGGGATATAACATGAACATTGCCAGGTTCTTGGTCTCGAAGCCCGGATCCATTCTGTACTCACGCTGGACGCTTCGGAGAAACAGCGCGGCGGTAACCAGCAACACGAGAGAAACCGCGACCTGTCCCATCAGAAGTGCGTTCGCCAGAGTGATGCGGCGGGCGCTGCGGCCAGCGGTGCGCGTTTCTTCTTTGAGCGCTTCGACAATGGGAGTGCGGGAAGAGCGGAGTGCGGGCGCTATGCCGAAGATCAGGCCGGTGAAGAGGGCGACAACGAGTACGAAGACGAACACATTTGCATTGAGATGTGGATCAACAAAATTCTGCGCGACTTCTGCTGGGCGAAACAACGATAGGAGCTGGCATCCCTCATAACCAAAGAAGAATCCGAGGATGCCGCTTAAGAGTCCGAGCAAAACGCTTTCTGTCAACAATTGGCGGACCAAACGCCAGCGGCCGGCGCCAAGTGCCATGCGCACGGCGATCTCCTGGCGCCGGGCGGCGGCGCGCGCGAGGAGTAAGTTGGCAACATTGGAGCACGCGATGAGAAGTACTAATCCCACGATGGCCATCAAAAAGACGCTTCCGAGCAGGAGGCCTTGCCGCTGATTGGTGGGGATCGCTGCTTCGGTGATGGGCTCCAATGAGACGGTCTGTCCCTGATTAGTGTCGGGATATTCTTTTTCAAGCGCATCGGCGATGGTCTTTAGATCGGCCTGTGCGTGCGCTAGCGAGACGCCAGACTTGAGACGTCCCGCGCCAGTGAAGGTGAG
>Ga0182040_10000233_pt1 | contig 24583 bp, 19 predicted proteins | sample flu12Cox44000176_FD_125973 | JGI IMG/M metagenome (GOLD analysis project Ga0182040, IMG submission 125973) | Lab enrichment of tropical soil microbial communities from Luquillo Experimental Forest, Puerto Rico - flux8day.12C.oxic.44.000.176 | ecosystem: Environmental > Terrestrial > Soil >... | reverse complement strand
TGATATCGCGGACCACAACACGGCCCTCGTTTACGGTCTTGAGCCTGATGTCAACGTCATGAGGGACCTGGATTTGGAAATCCATCTTAACGATGTAACCGTCGAATTCGCGGTGGCCGCACCCATCGTCACAATGGCAGCGAAAGGGGCCGTTGACGTAGAACTTCAGAAAGCCTTCCTGCTCGCTGATGTCGAGGGCAACTTCTTTGCGAGCCTGCTCGAGTTTGTCTTTGGACTCAGCGCGGATGGATTTGCTGACCGTTAGTCGCGCCTGATCGGAGTCCGTGCCCACGACTTCGATGGAGCCCCAGACATTATCGATCTCGAGCGACCTGTGCTGGACGCCAGCCATGGAGAAAGACTTCTGAATCGTCTCTTGCGCCTCGACCGGCAGGTCGCGGTCCGCGTCGCGGAGATCCATTGGGAATGGATGAAGCTCCATGGGAAACGGTACGGCAAGGTGCATGGGCGGCTCGGGAATTCTCACGTTCACCGACTGAGCGGTCAAAGAAAACGGAGCCAGGCAGCCGACACTCAACACCATGAAAAGGCGCGTCATTCGCATTGGTCTCTCCTCAATTCAACTTGCTGATAGCCCAGTCGGCGCGTTGGCGCACAGCGGGATTCAGATTTGGGGACTGGCGAAGTTTTTCGAGATGCGGGGCGGCTTCGCGGTCATGCCACTCCACCAACTGGTCAATCAACGCCACTTGCACCAGAGGAGACTGCTGGTCCTGCAAAGCATTCGCCACATTGGTGCGGACTTGCGGCTGCCCAGCGTGGCGGCTGAGCGCATCGAGCGCAGCCAGACGAACATCCACGCTTGGGTCGTGGCGCAGAGTGTGCAGGAGCGCCGAAAGCACTTTGGGATCGAGCTGCTGATCGCGCGTGCTCCAGGTCACACCTTCGAGCCGCGCGCCTGCCGATTGCTGCTGCAACAGGGATAGCACCACCATCTGCCTCATGCTGGCGAGCTCGGATTCGAGCGCAGCCCAGTCTTGCGAACTGAATCTGGAGTTGGCGAGGTAAAGGCCAGAGATAAAACCGACGGCGAGCAGAGCAGCACTCCATGCCACTCGACCCAGGGGCGAACGAAGCCAACGCAAGGAGTTCCAGGAGGGGAAGCGCTCTCCCCATCGCGAATGGCTTTTGGGCGCGGTCGAGCGACCCGCCTGGTAAGCTTGTAGCATGGCTTCAAAGCGGGCCCGAGACCCTGGGCTTGGCTGCTCGACGGGAAGAAGGGAAAGTTTTTTCCAGAGCGCGACCTCTTCGGCACACTCGGCACAGCGCTTGAGGTGGGCTTCGACGTTCTGCTGCTGATCCAGGCCCAAATCCCCTTGCAGGTAGTCCGGCAAGAGTTGCGCGACTTGTTCACATTCCATGGTGACCTCCTTGAGGAGGGATGTTCTCCGCTGCGGCTGCTTCGGCTTTCGTCTGCATGGCGCAGTGCGCGAGTCGGTGAAAGGCTTTGCGCAGATCCTGCAGGGCGCGATGGATGCGAGTTCGTACGGTGTTGAGCTCGCAGCCGAGCAGGCCGGCAATTTCTTCGTACTTCAGTTCCTGGAAGCGGCAGAGAAGCAGGATCTCGCGCTTTTCCTCCGGCAACTGCCGAAGCGCGCGTTGCAACAGTTCGACTTCCTGCTGTTCCTGAGCGGAATCCTTGGGAGTAACAGGGGGGAGCATTTCTGGTTCAAAGGTCCGCTCACGCGGAAACTTCCGAAAATGGTCGATGCGGGCGTTGCGTGCGATCTGGTAAACCCAGGCGCGGAAGGGCGTCCCGGGGCGGTAACTCTGCCGGTATTTGAGGATGCGAAGGAAGACCTCCTGGACCAGGTCTTCGCTCAAGGCCCGGTCGCCGGTCAGCTTGGTATAGAAATTGAAAAGGGGCGTTTGGTAGCGATCAAACAACACGCCCAGCATTTCCCCTGCGCCATCGCGCACTTGGAGCATCAGATCCTCGTCGGGAGCCAAAGTCATCGCCGAATTATGGTCCTAAACGGCTGAACTTGCCCTTACAAAGAGTAAATACCGGGAATTTGGACAAAGGTTCCATCCTGGTTTTGCCCCTGAGGCGAACTCCGCGCCATCCATCCTGCAAGAAAGTGTCCGCCTTTCGTTCCCGCGATGTTGCAGCCAATAGGGAGGACACTCGTGGGTTGGAGTTTTTTTGAAGGCGGCGGCCTGAAACGCATGGATTTCAAGGAGACCAATCCTTACTCGCGTTCGCGGGCGCGCTTTCCGCGGCTTTCCGTTATCACAAACAGCCCGACAGCAGCGTGCGAGTCGATGTTCCTCGAGCCGGGAAGTCGTATCACTTTGTCAGGCCGTTGGTGCTCGATGAAGAAATCAGGGTGAGGTTCACTTACAAATTGCAATAATCGGCGGCCTTTTAGTTGCCGGACCTGGCCGGGACGACCCCGGTCAAGCGCGCGTAAGAAACGAGCTGGCCCATATGCTCGTTGGCGTGAACGATAATGCGCAAGTACATCCTGTCCACAGTGGCGTCGCGATCCATGATGTGACCTTTGCGCTGCAGGCCTTGCGGTGTGACCGCCCAATGCGCTTGCTTGACGGCCTCGAGCGAGCGCTTCAGCCAGCTAACTACGTCGGCTTTGGAGGTAACCGGCGCCTCCATCCCTTCTTTCAAATCCGCGGGCATCTTGGGCCCAGTGACACTGAGCAGATAGAAATCTGAAGGCCCGTGAACCTGTGCAGGAGACCGAAACAGCAGCCATTTTATTTAGCTTCTTCTGCGAGGGTCCGGAAGACTCTCGCGCCCTGCTGCCGTACGAACCCTTGGTCCAAACGCAGTGTCCAAGCGCGGCGAACAGCTCCTTTTGGCTCACTCTCCGCGAAGGCTTCTGAGGAACCTGTTGCTAGGTGCCCAACAGGTTTGGCTGCAGCCTCGTGTAACCTTGTTGGTTGGCCCAAAGCGTGTGCGGAATGGCCGCCAGATCATCGACCAGAGGGATAGCGTTGCCGTCCTTGGTCAGGTCAATGGTGCGCAGATAAAACTTGCAGGTATCGCACGCCTCCACGCGCACCTGGGGAGTGTCTCGAGCGACGTATACCGGCAACTTGTCTTCCGCTTCTTCTCCGCAGGTCGGGCAAAGGATTCTCCGGAAAGCCCACTCCTGCAAGCAGAACGAGCACAACAGGAAGCGTCTTCCGCCGTCGCCCTCTTGCCGCAGTACGCCAAGGAGCGGTCGCGACCCGCACAGCGGACAAAGCCGTGGGGTTGTCAGCTGGGGAGCCCGGGGCAGGAGGGAAGCGCGGAACTCGGCATAGGGCTGCAAGAACGCCCGGGGAAGGAATTGCGCGAACGCGCCAATCTGCTGATCGTGAATGCCCGCTTGTTGCCAGTACGCCTCCAGGCTGGCAATCCACGACTCAGACTGAAGCAATGCGAACTGCCGCGCGGATTGGGCTAGCGCGGGAGGGGCATGGCTTTCAACGACGGAGAGATAGCCGCGGAAGTGGGGAAGAAGGACGGTCAAGTCCAGTTCGTCCCGCAATCCGGCCAGCGTGACTCCGCTGGATTTCTCCTGATTCGCTCGAGCCATATTGGAGCGAAGCAGTTTCTGAAACGAGACGACGTGCTTGTAAAACTCCAGAACCTCAGTGGCCGCGGAATGCCGAGAACGCAAACTCTCAGCGCGCCGAATACGCGCGTCGTATTCATCGCTGACGGCTGGTGCGCCTTTCATTTCCTCGGCGCGGCCGCTTGGCGGGTAATTTCCTGGTACCAGCCCGGATGGTAGCGCTTGGCGAAAGCTATCGAAACGTCACCGCGAAAGACCGATCCAAAGGCGCCTCGTTCGGCGAACAGACCCATGTAGAGATGAATCATAAACAGGCCGATAGTAAACAGAGCCGCAGCGGGATGGACGATGACCGCCAGATAGCGCAAAAAGCGGAGATTCCACGAGAGATATTCCGGAAACCACAGCACGACGCCGCTCAAAAGCAACAGGATCCCACCCCAGAAGAACCCCCAAAAGAGGAACTTTTGGCCCGCGTTGTAGCGGCCGGCAGGCGGCATCTTGTCATCTTGGTTGGTGCTGTAATAACGAACGGCCTTCCACCAGGCCCTGTCGACATCCGTATGGCGCATTTGCCCGGCCCACATGCCGTACATGTAGAGGACCGCGCCGACGAAAATCAGCCCTACCCAGGGATGCAACATTCTCGAAACCTGGCCGCCGCCGAGAATGGCGGCGATCCAGAAACACCAGGGAGACCAAAAGGCCAGGCCGGTGAGCAGAAGGTAGAGGTAGGAAAACCCGGCGACCCAGTGGGTCAAGCGCTCGCGCAGCGTGTACCGGAGGACGTGCCCGTGAGGAATGATTTGTTCCGATTGGCTCACGTTGTTCCTCCTCCGGGTCTGCTCCCGAGGTCTTCTTCCTCGCGCGCCTTAGGCCCGTAGCGCAAATAATGCACGAACAATCCGATGAGTCCGCCGATCATAGCCACGTTGCCGAGCCACTTCAGCGGACCTTTCCACAGTTTCACGGACCAGGGGACATGCGGATCTTTCGGCAACCCGCCGTAAAGCTCCGGGTTCGAGGCGTCGTGCAAAACGTAGATCACCCCGGTGCCGCCCACTCCAGGAGGATCGTACACGCCGGCATTCGGGAAGTTCGAATGGTCGCGGAGCTGTTTGGCGCGCACCTCGGCGAGTTCTTTCATATCGTCTTTGCTGCCAAAGTGCAGGCAGCCGGTGGGACACGATTTGATGCACGCCGGCTCGAGGCCTTCGCCGACGCGGTCGGCGCAAAGGGTACACTTGAAGACGCGATGCGTCTCCGGGTTCATCTTCGGGATGTCGAATGGGCAGCCAGTAATGCAGTAACCGCAGCCGATGCAGTTGGCCTGCTGGAAGTCCACGATGCCATTGGTGTATTGGACGATGGCACCATCGGCCGGACACGCCGCCAGGCAACCCGGCTCGGCGCAGTGCATGCACTGGTTTTTGCGCATCAGCCACATAAGCGTGCCGTCTTCCCGCTCGTGCTCGTTAAACAGGATCAGGTTCCAGTAATTCCAACGCGTCGCCGGCATGGTTTGGTAGGTGTTGCCGAAAACGGTTTGGCCGAAGGGCAGGTCGTTCCATTCCATGCAGGCCACCTCGCAGGCTTTGCAGCCGATGCAGGTGGTGGTGTCGATGAGTTTCGCGACGGTGTATTCGCGCTGAGTGTCTTCGCCAGGCACGCTGCCGGCGTGCCCGGAGATTTTTTGAACGCGTAGGGTAGCTTGGCTCATGGCTCGGCTCCTACACTCTCTCGAGCTTCACGAGGAAGCCTTTGAACTCCGGCGTCCACGCGTTCGGGTCAATGACCGTCGGCGACAGCAGGTTCGCAGGGGTCTTTTCCGTTTTGCCCTCATCTTCGGCGATGCCCCGATAGCCCCAGTGAATCGGAATGCCAATCTGATAGGTCTTCTTGCCGTCAATGGTCATCGGCTTAATGCGCCTGGTGACCATGGCCTTGGCAACGTACTTGCCTCGCGCGCTGGTCACTTTGACTTTTTCGCCGCCGCTTAGCCCCATGTCCTTCGCGAGTTCCACCGGAATTTCTACGAACGGCTCGGGAACAAGCTGCACGTTCATGGGGTTGTTCTTCGTCCAATAGTGGTAATGCTCGGTCAGCCGGTAGGTGGTGCAAACGATGTTGTAATCCTTGGCGGTGCCATACTTGTCGGCGTCGGTCGTGAATCGTTTCACGATCGGATTGTTGGATTGTTGCGGGTGCAAAGGATTCTCGACGGGGCTCTCGATGGGCTCGTAGTGTTCCGGAAACGGGCCATCGGCTACTGCGCCGAGTGGGACGAACAAACGTCCCACCCCTTCGGGATTCATGATGAATGGACCCATGTGGTCCTTGGGCTTCGAGTCGGCTTTGAAGTCCGGTACATCGTTGCCCACCCACTTCTGGGCAGCTTCGCTCCACCAAACTTGCCTGCGCGAAGGATCCCACGGTTTCCCGTCGATGTCGCAGGAGGCGCGGTTGTACAGGACGCGGCGGTTGGCAGGCCAGGAGAATGCCCAATTGGGATAGATACCGAGGCCGGAGGGATCTTCCGTGCCGCGGCGAGCCATCATGTTTCCGGCTTCCGTGAAGCACCCCGAATACAACCAATTCCCGCACGAAGTGGTGCCGTCATCTTTCAGCCAGGCGTAGCCGGGAAGCTGTTGCCCCGTTTTGATCTCCTGCTTGGTGACGGGATCTTGCAAATCCGCCAGGGCCTTGCCGTTGATTTCCTTTGCGACTTCGGCCAGCGCCGGATTCTGTGGATTCGTATAGCTCCAGGCCGCATGCAGAATCGCGTCGGGAAACTTCCCACCTTCCTTCTGGTAGAGCTCACGAACTTTGAGGAAGATACGCGCCAGGGCTTCTTGGTCCAGTTTTGCGTCTCCCGGAGGCGGCAAAGCTGCGTTCTTCCATTGCAGCCACCGCGCGGAGTTGACAAACGCGCCGTCCTTTTCCGCAAACCCCGCGCAGGGCAAGCGGTAGACGGTAGTCTGAATTTTCTTCATCTCGTCCTGAGTGATTCCGGGAGACTTCCAGAACTCGCTCGTCTCATCCGGATAGATCTCTCCGACAACGAGCCAGTCGGCTTTCTTCAGAGCGTCAATGTTCTTTTGCGAATCGGGACCGATGGCCACGCCGTTCATGCCGAAGGCGAACAGACCCTTGACGTTGCCCCGGTACATGTCGTCCCAGATGTAGGTCCACGAATAATTGCGATCGACCTTCGGCAGGTAGTGGAAGGCCCAGTCGTTCTGCTTGGTGGCCGCGTCGCCGTACATCGCCTTCAGGAAACTCACTGCGAATTTCGGCGTATTCGACCAGTAGTTCCAGGAATCCCAAACGCGAGGTTTCGCCGATTTCGGCGTGATTCGCTCGAGGTAGGACTTGAAATCGGTGTCTGCGGGTACCGGAACTTTGAGATAGCCAGGAAGAATTTCAAAGATTCCTGCCATGTCGGTGGCACCTTGAATATTGGAGTGGCCGCGCAGAGCGTTGACGCCACCGCCGGCACGGCCAACGTTGCCGAGAAGCAGTTGCAACATCGCCGCCGTGCGGATCACCTGCGTTCCCGAGGTATGTTGCGTCCAGCCAACGGCGTAGATAATCGTGCCGACCTTCTTCGTGTCGCCGTCTTTGCGAACGGAAGTAAACAGATCAGCGGCCTTGAGGAACTGATCTTTGGGCACTCCCGTGATCCGCTCGACCATCTCTGGCGTGTAGCGCGAATACTGCTTCCGCAGCAATTGGAAGACGCAGTTCGCGTGTTCGAGAGTCAGATCGTAGGCCACATTTTCCGGCAGGTGTGGCGGCACGGGTTTGCCATCCTTTCCTAGAGCCGGCTTCGCGGGAGCCGCGTGAGTTGCGCCGCCAGCTTTGCCGCTCAGATCTCCGCCTTCCTGATAGTTCCAGGTGGATTTGTCGTAGGTCTGGGTGGCGGCATCGAAACCAGAGTACAGACCGTTCTCGGGCAACTGGAAACCATCCTTGATGACGAACGCCGCGTTCGTGTAGTTCAGAAGGTAGTCTTTGGCGATGCGATTGTTTTCGATGGCGTAGTGAATGAGGCCGCCAAGGAACGCGATATCCGAGCCCGCGCGAATCTGGCAGAACAGGTCGGCTACCGAAGCAGTGCGTGTGAAACGCGGATCCACCACAATCATCTTGGCGTTACGCGTGCGTTTGGCTTCAATGGGCCACTTGAATCCGCAAGGGTGGTTCTCTGCAGGATTCCCGCCCATGATCAACATCATGTCGGTGTTCTTGATGTCGATCCAGCCATTGGTCATCGCGCCCCGGCCGAACGTTGGTCCCAAACTTGAGACCGTGGGGCCGTGTCAAACCCTGGCCTGGTTTTCTAAGTGGACGACCCCCAGGGCGCGCATGGTCTTCACGACGAGGTAGTTGAATTCGTTGGTGTCGGTGCACCCGCCGGAGAAGGCAATGGATTCCAGTCGGTTAACGGTATGACCGGCGCCGTCTTTCTCGATGAACGTGTCGTCGCGGGTTTTCTTAACCTTCTGCGCGATTTCACTGATGGCATCGTCCCAGGAAATCTCTTCCCAATCCGTTCCGCCGGGGCGCCGCACTTGCGGTTTGACCAGGCGCCGCTCGTTCAGGATGTCCTGCTCGAGCGAAGATCCCTTGGGGCAGAGCGTTCCGCGATTGATGGGGTGGTCGGGGTCGCCTTCGACGTGCACCACCTGCGGCGTGACGTTCTTCGCGCGGTCACCGATCGTATAGATGATGACCCCGCAGCTCACCGAGCAGTAGGGGCAGGTTGAGCGCGTCTCGTTGGCGCGGGCGATTTTCAGCGTGCGTAACTCGGCGTACGCCGGTCTCAGATCAAAGCCAAACAGCGTGGCTGCGGCTCCGCCAATGGTTGTAAGCTTGAGAAAATCACGGCGGGTAGGGCTCATGTCGGACCCCCATCCGCAGGAGGTCAGGTAGGGAAATAGCCTGCGGAGACCCCCTTCATATGACTTGGAACCCCGGCTGTCAAGCGTTGATTTTTGCGCGGCGCGGTTCCGCTTCGCGAAGGGAGAAAGGCATCTTTTGCCCTTGCGGCTCGAATCGCGCCGACGGGTCCGCGCGGTCTCCGATCACTCGAGAAGCCTGCTTCAAAACATAGGCAAGGACGAAGCCCAGATAGCTGGTGCGGATGACCGACTCTCCCGGCGGTCAGGCCACATCGACCGCACTCCATTTGCAAAGCCAGGCAACGGCTTTCGACGAGGGAATCCGAGGTGTGATTCCTATCGTAGTCCAAAGGCGAAAGACTCGGGAGCTAGGAAAGTATTCATTTTTGGCCACGCTTATTGCCACCCGGCGGAGGCGAGGCCCTTGCGTTTCAATGGTTTCCACACGTGGTCGCCGCGCAAGTACTGCCGGACCGGGAGATTTCCTTGCAGATGGGGTCACTCGTCCAACCGCTCGCCGGAATGCCAACAATCGAATACAATATCCCAAGTGCTCCGAAAGACCTCAGGACGCCTCGGCGCCGGCTCTCTCGGTCATCCTGTCGAAGCCGGCTCGACGGAAAGGGAATTTTTCCGGGCTAGAATGAATGTGCCCCCGGGCCGGCGGAATGCATCTGTAATCTTAGCGCAGCCTCATTCGTAACCATTATGGAGCACCGCCATGAGCAATTACGGAGAGTCCCTGGTGATGCCAGCCGATTCGTCAAAACCTGACCTGGGTTCGCTACGCATCCACGATGGTCAGCGCGCCAAGTCCACTATGGGCAGGCGCGTGCTTTACGCCTCCATCCCGGTGGTTATTTTTGGCGCCATCGTAGCCACCGCTTTTGCTCTGCGCAATCAGAAACCAGTCGTAGAGGTCGCGACCGTAGCCAAGCCGGATTCCGAGGGCCCGCTGACGGCGCTGAATGCCAGCGGGTACATCACGCCCCGCCGCCGCGCCACCATTGCCGCCAAGATCACTGGGCGCGTCACCGGTGTTTTCTTTGATGAGGGCACGCGCGTCAAAGAGGGCCAGCTTCTCGCCACGCTTGACGATTCCGATTACAAGCGTGCCCTCGATGCGGCGAAGGCAGACCGCGATTCCACCCAGGCCGCTATCGCCGACTTGGAAGTGCAGCTCCGCAACGCCGAAATCGAATTGCGACGCGCCGAGCAGTTGCGCGACTCAGGGGTGCAGACGCAGGAGGCGCTTGACAATGCGCGCACGAACGCGGATAGCCTGCGCGCGAAGATCGCGCTCGCCAAAGTGCAGGTGGCCGCTGCCGAAACGCGCATCGCCGTGGCGCAGCAGGCGGTGGACAACTGCACCATCCGCGCGCCCTTTCCAGGCATTGTGGTTTCCAAAGACGCCCAGGTCGGCGAGATGGTTTCCCCCGTCTCTGCCGGCGGCGGATTCACGCGCACCGGAATTGCTACGATTGTGGACATGAAGTCCAACGAAATCGAAGTCGACGTCAACGAATCGCATATTGCCAGGGTGAAGGAGGGGCAGTTGGTAAAGGCCACGCTGGATGCCTTTCCCAACGACCCGTACGATGCGAAAGTGCGAACCGTCATCCCCACCGCGGACCGTCAAAAAGCCACGGTCAAAGTCCGCATTTCGTTCTTGAAGCTGGACGACAAAATCCTCCCTGACATGGGCGTGAAAGTCGCATTCCTCGAGGACGAAAAGCCCGCCGCCAAAAGAAAAGGGGCGGCCCCCGAAGCAGTTGCCCTTATTCCCAAAACCGCCGTGCGCTTGGACGCAAATTCAAACGCGTCGTTTGTGTACCTGCTTCGAGATGGCAAGGTGGAGCGGCGCCGCGTGAATCTCGGAATGGATCGCGGCACGGACGTTGCCGTGGTGGCAGGCCTGACCCCCGGTGATTCCGTGGTGGTCAAGGGGCCGGAGAGTTTGCATGATGGTGACAAAGTCGAAATCCGCCAATAGGAGAGAAGCATGGTCCGTGTTGATGGGAACGGTGGTACGCAAAGTCTGATCCGCGTCCGCGGTTTGAACAAGACTTACAGCCGCGGCGGCGAAAAAATCCAGGTGCTCCAGGGGCTTAATCTCGATGTGGATCAGGGCGACTTTGTCGCCTTCATGGGTCCGAGCGGTTCCGGCAAGACTACCCTGCTCAATCTTCTTGGTGGTCTCGACGTTCCCTCCGCGGGCAGCATCACCGTCGCGGGCGACGAAATCACGCACATGTCCGGCAGCAAGCTTACGCAATGGCGCGCCCGCCACGTCGGCTTCATCTTTCAGATGTACAACTTGATTCCTGTTCTCACCGCGTATCAAAACGTCGAGCTGCCCCTGCTATTGACCAAATTATCCGGTTCTGACCGCCGTAAGCACGTCGAAACCGCGCTTGCCGTGGTCGGCCTTGCCGACCGCGTGGACCATTACCCGCGGCAACTTTCCGGAGGTCAAGAACAGCGCGTCACCATTGCCCGCGCCATTGTTTCCGATCCAACTTTTCTCCTCTGCGACGAGCCTACCGGCGACTTGGACCGCAAGAGCGCTGACGAAATCATGGCGCTCATCGAGGAACTGGTGGGGAAGTACGGCAAGACGGTTCTGATGGTCACACACGATCCGGTCGTCGCAGCGCGCGCTCACACCACGCTCCATCTTGAGAAAGGCTTGCTGGTCGAGGGCAAAGCTTCTTCTCCGCAAAGCGTTCTCGCCGGAGGTGCGGCATGAAATTCCGCAAGCTGATTTTTGCGAACCTCTTTCGCAAGAAGATTCGTTTGATTCTCACCGTCGGCTCGTTCGCGATTGCGTTGGTTCTGTTTACGTTTTTGGCGGTCGTGAAAAGTGCGTTCAACCGCGGCGTCGAGCTTGCCGGTGCCGACCGGCTGATCGTAGTTGATCGAGTTGGCCTCATGAACCTCATGCCTATTTCGTACGCCGACAAGATCGCCGCGATTCCCGGGGTCAAGGCGGTTACGCATGATCACTGGTTCGGCGGCGTCTATCAAGACGAGAAGAATTTTTTTCCCCAATTCGTGATCGACGTGGAAAACCATCGCAAGGTCTATCCGGAATTTATCGTGCCCGATGTCCAGTGGAATACCTTTGTCAAGGATCGTCAGGGTGCGATCGCGGGCGCCAAGCTCGCGGAACGCTTCCATTGGAAAGTCGGCGACCGCATCCCCATCAAGACCACTCTTTACGGCGGCGCAACCTGGGAGTTCAACCTCGATGGCATCTATCACACCGAGAAACCTGACGGAGACCAGGGTCAGTTCTGGCTCCAGTGGAAATACTTTGACGAGAACGTTCCCAGCGTTATTAAGAGCACCGCGGGATGGTACATCCTGAGGCTCGAGAGCCCCGACGATGCCGTCCGCGTGGCCAAAGCCATTGACGAAAAATTTGCCAATTCTCCGCATGAAACCAAGACAGAAACCGAATCCGCGTTTGCCTCCTATTTTGCCAAGCAATTCGGAAACATCGAATTTCTAATCCTCACCATCGGCGGCGTGGTCTTTTTCACTTTGCTGCTGGTTACTGGTAACACGGTGGCGATCTCCGTCCGCGAACGCACCAGCGAGTTGGGGGTCTTGAAGGCCATCGGCTTCACCGATCGGTCGGTTCTCTTCCTGGTTCTCGCGGAATCGCTGGCCATCGCCTCCTTTGGAGGTGTGCTGGGCTTGGCCCTGGCCATTCTGACCATTCCCGGTATCAGCGCAGCGGTCACCGGATTGCTGCCGCCGCTGCTGCTGTCAAAGCCCATGTTGTTGTTGGGCCTCGGCTTCGCCCTTCTTGTCGGCGCCGCCAGCGGGCTGCTTCCCGGAATTGGCGCTATGCGCATGCGTGTCGTCAACGCGCTTCGGAGGGCCTGATATGGCGATCCCCCTTACCTACAATTTCCGCAGCGTAAAGGCCCGCTGGACCTCGGCGATCGTGGCAGTTGTGGGCATTGCCGGGACCGTGGGTGTGTTCGTGGCTATGCTTTCCCTTGCAAAAGGTTTCAGGGCCACGCTCGTTTCCTCTGGCTCGCCGGACAACGCGCTGATCGTCCGCGGTGGCGCGACTTCGGAAATGACCAGCGGCGTCGGGCTTGATTCCGTGAAGATCATTCAGGATGCTCCGGGCATTGCCCGCGGGCCAAATGGCCCCCTGGTAACCGCGGAGGCCGTGCTCATGGCGCCTATCCCGTTGCGCTCTACGGGTACGGACGCGAATGTGGAGGTCCGCGGCGTTTCGCCCAACGTGCTGGAGATCCGTAAGGGTGTCCGAATTGTCCAAGGTCGCATGTTCTCGCCTGGTCTCGCCGAAATCGTCGTGGGCAAGAATGCGAATACCACGTACTCCGGCCTGACCCTCGGCAACACCATTGGCCTTGGCACCATGCAGTGGAAGGTAGTGGGCGTCTTTGACGCCGGCGGCAGCGCTTTCGATTCCGAAGTCTGGGGCGACCCGCATCTGCTCACCGCCGCCTACAACCGCCCCGATACGTTCTTCCAGTCCGTCACCGCTCATCTCACCTCTCCCGAAGCTTTGACTCCATTGAAGGACGCACTCACCACCGACCCTCGCCTGAACGTGGACGTCACCCGTGAGATCGACTACTACGCAAAACAATCTACGCGCATGACTACGCTCATTACTACCCTTGGTGGCTTTGTCGCTTTTGTCATGGCCATCGGAGCAGTCTTTGGCGCTCTCAATACCATGTATTCGGCAGTCGCTGACCGCGGCCGGGAGATCGCCACCATGCGCGCCCTCGGCTTTGGCGGACCCTCCGTTGTTTTCTCGTTCCTCATTGAGGCGCTCTTGATCTCATTCGTGGGTGGTCTTTTGGGGTGCCTTGCCGTTCTGCGCTTGAATGGCGTGACCACCAGCACCATCAATTTTCAGACCTTTTCCAATCTCGCTTTCGCCTTCAAGATCACTCCCAGCTTGCTTGTGGAGGGCGTCTTTTTCGCCCTGGTGATGGGAGTTCTCGGCGGCTTTTTCCCCGCGGTGCGTGCCGCGCGGCTTCCCGTGGCCACGGCTCTGCGTGAATTGTAGGGCGCGACGCAATTTCAGGCTTTCTTGGTTGGTCGAATAAGAGAGGCAATTCCAAGAAAAGAGAATAAGCCCTTCTTGAAAACCCCGTCTAATCCGCTAGCTTCAATTTCTCGAGATAGGCGTTGTACGCTGCTTTGACCTTGCCCGGGTCAGGCGGTTTGGCTTTTGCTTCCCACAGCGGTGTCAGGAATTCGTCCATGGCCTTGTCAATTTCCTCGAAGAGTTTGTGGTTGGTCTTCGAGAGCGCGGTATCCCCTCCGTAGTCTTCAGCTTTATCCCACAGTCGCTCCAGCACGCGGCCCATGGCTGCGGCCCCGGCGAGGTCGCCCTTCTGCAAATCTCCATAAATGTGGTGCGCCAGGGCGCGATAAGGCCCCATTTTGCTGTTATCCACGCCGTTCGCTTGCGCCATCTTCTTTTCCTGTGCGATGGCCTGGGGGATGGTACTGCCAAACTGCAATGCCAGTGCTGCAAAGGGCAGGGCTTGGAGCAATTTTAGGAAAGCGTGTCTCATCGTTTCTCCCCTGTTGATGGGCGGACGGCTCTCTCGAGCACGAAATTCGACCATCCTCTTGGCATGTTTTAGCATAGCCGGGCTTGCCGTGAGTTACGAACCGGTGAGCAGTTGTTTACAAACAGGCACTCGCTCGTCTCATTTTCTAGAAAGCCAGCGCTTCCTCGGTGGATTCTTTGCAAATCCGTGTTGGCCGGGCGGAGCGCCTGCCGGGATGGGACAGCTTTCCGGAAAGCTTATTGGCAGGTACATCACCGACTCTTGACCTCTCCGAGCCCTCCTTTTAGCCTGAAATGGGGGTCCGTCCGTCTTGGGACATTCATGAGCGCCATAGGACACCAGCCGATGGAAATGCGGCAGTGTGCCTTCTGCGGGAAAGCGATCGCCGGGCACTTGAACCAGTGTCCGTTTTGTCGTGAGATGGTGCCTCAGGTGCGCTTGTCCCGTTCTTCGAGTGTCGCCTGGCGCCAGCACATTCGCCGGGGACTGCTGTACATGTTGCTGGCAGGCGTGATTTATTACTTTGCCGCAGGGTACGCCAAGCCCCTGGAGATTCCCATCGCCATTCAGCCCGCGGTCATCAATTACCTGGCGCCTCTGCTGTTCCTCGGCGGTCTGGGTCTCGCTCTCTTCGGCCTAGTTCTTAAGGCCAAGTCCTGATTCCAGCTTAACCGCGGGCCGGGCAGGCCGAATCGATGAAACAAGAACCCACCGAAAGTGGTCTGCATCGAGCGGCCCCGTCTCTGGGCCGGTTCACGTGTCCGAAAAAATCCTTTCCAGGTAGCTGTAAAGCCGTGCGCTTACGGCCAGCGGAACCTCAAAAGGTTCTGCGTCCCTTACGATTCCCAGCATCTGCTCCTGCTTGCCAAACACCTGTTCCGGGTTGCTCTTCCATGGCGCGAGTGCTTCGGCAGGAACTGCTCGTCCGCGTTTTCCGACTCGCTCAACGGTACAAAGTTCTTCCGTGTTTTGCGCTTTTCAATCGCGGCATTCACGGCGATGGGGGTGAGCCAGGTGGTGAAGCGCGCATCTCTTCGGAACTGACCCAATTGACGAAAAGCCTTCACGAAGGTGTCCCGCATGGCTTCTTCGGCGTCCTCGGTATTGCCGAGGATCGCCACAGCCACACGAAACACCCTTCGCCCATGCCGCCGCACCAGTGCTTCAAACGCGCGCCGGTCTCCGCGGAGGACGCGATCCGCGGACTGCAAATCGTCTTCCTCCCGCATCGCCTGTTTTGGCGGTTCGCCGCTTTGTATGCTCACGATATTTGACAGGACTATCGCTCAAATGGATTCAACGAACGGGACACCATGAGGGACATGCTCCTCGAGGAGTTCCCTTTGCTGCGCGACCTGTACTCATGGACAACGTGACCGATTCGGGGAGTACCCCCGAGCGAAACGAGGGGATCCCCCGCGTCCTGTGGCCTACTGGAGGTGAGGCCGGATGCGGCTTCCGATCCTCCGCATTCAAAAATTCCTCGACGAGGTCAACATGAAAGGAAATCTTCTCAACGTCTCGATCCTGGCATTGGGCTTGTCGGCTTTCCTGACGGTGGGCGTGCGGCACGCCGCGGCGCAGGGACCTGCCGGGGCTGGCGCGTCCGAAGCGGCGAAACAGACTTCGTACACTCCCCATTCGCTCAACCCCATTAAATGGGTCAAGAAAGACAAAAAGTCCGAGGATTCCAAGGGCGGCCGCGGCGAGGTCGAAACGAAACTCACGCCCAAACTGCAGGCGCAGGGACTTCTACTCGCCGGCTCCAATCTGACGGGAACCTGCTCTGCGTTCACCGCCCTCAATGAATGCCTCGCCGCCCTCCACGCAAGCCACAATGTGGGATTGAATTTTACCTGCCTGAGCGCCGCCATGACCGGCGTGCATTCCAACGCCGACGCTTCGGAATGCAAAGTGGCCGACGGCGAGAAAGCGCTGCCTTTGAACAAAGCCATTCACGCTTTGAATCCCAGCGCGGATGCCAAAGGCGCCACCAAGAATGCCGAACAGCAGGCCAAAGACGATCTAAGCAGCCTTGGTTCCTAGCTTCGGCTCCGCAAGCGCTTCTCGAACCGTCAAGCGTTGTTGGCTTCGATCGGAGAGCGGGGCGGCACAAGGGTATGCCTCTCGGCCCTTGCTGGCCGAAATCGTGTATCAGGCGACACCCCGGGATCCGCTGATACTGGAAGGAGTCGTGATCACCATGGCCCTGTTAGGTTTGCTGGCCACCTGGATTCCCGCCGAACGCGCTCTGCTGGTTCATCCCGCGCGTTTGCTGCGAGAAGAGTAACGTAGGGGCTCGCGGCTTTGCGTTGCCGACATTGCTCGACCGAGCGCCGGCTAGGGCGAACCCGACCCACCGTCCGCTTGTTGTGTTGCTCGCAGGGTGGCTGATGCGGCTGATCGTGACGCCGGAACGTCCGTATCCGCTGTTGCGGCTGCTGCCGCGGCCCGGTAGCGCACGATCAGCAGGGTCAAGTCGTCCGCCTGGCGCGCGCCTCGCGTGAAATTTTCCACGGCTTCGAGAACGCATTTCTGCAGCTGCTCGAGCGGACACTGCATCTGCCCGGTGAGAACTTGCTTCAGGCGCGGCACTCCAAAGAGTTGTTCCTCGGGATCCATGGCTTCCGTCACGCCGTCGGTAAAAAGCACGAGCGTGTCTCCGGGCTCGAGTTTCAGGCGCGCTGCGGTGTATTCCGCCTCGGGCACGAGGCCCACCGGGAAAGACCCTTCGGTAAATGCCTCTTCGGCGGCACCGCGCCGGATAAGAAATGGAGAGGGATGCCCCGCATTGATGAATTCGAGATGGCCGTCATGATCGAGCAAACCAAAGAACACCGTAGCATAGCGGCCCACTTCGGAATGCTCGCAAAGAAAGCGGTTCACGTGATTGAACACGCGCGCCGGATCGGTGCCGAGCGTCATGCCGGAAAGCGCACCCTGCAGCATGGTGGTCAGAATGGCGGCGCCGAGTCCTTTGCCGGAAACGTCGGCAATGACAAACGCCGTGCGTCCATCGCTTAGAGGAAAAACATCGAAATAGTCGCCTCCGACGGAGAGGCACGGGAAATTCACCCCGGCCACAGAGAAGTTGGGCGTATCCGGGAAATTGCGCGGCAGCAGCGCCTGCTGGATGTCGCGCGCGATGTTAATTTCCTGTTCGAGTCTCTGGCGCTCGCGCTCGCGCTCGACCAGACGCGCGTTATCGAGAATGCTGGCGGCGTCGGCGGCCAGCGCATCCAGGATTTGCCGGTCGAGCTTGGAGAAGGCCGCGGGGCGCTTGGAATCCAGGTAAAGAACGCCCAGGAGTTCGCCGCGCTTGACGTTGACCATCGATTCCTGGGTCCTCGCGCGCGTCAGGACCCATAGCGGAATCACCACGACGGCACGCAGCCGCTGCGCCACGATGCTCTGCGCCCCCTGCAGGTCCATATCCGCTTGCGCCAGATCTTCGGTGATCACGGGCGATTGTTGCTTGAGTGCCAGCTGAATGGCGGTCTGGCTCGGTGTCAGGCTCTCGGGTGGCAGGCGCAGTTTGCCGCTCCGCCGCGCCAAGTGGACCCTCAGCGCGCCGCTGCCATCTGGTTCCAGGAGCAACCCGCGGTCCGCATCGGTGATGGAAACGGCGTGATCCAGCATGTTTGCCAGCACTTCGTCCAGCGGAAGCTGAGAATGCAGCAGCGCCGTGGCTTCCAGCAGTTGGTTCAGCTTACGTAGGCCGCCGCCGGGTTCGGAGCTGGTGATGTGGTCGATACGGGTCAACAAGTGCGGAAGGGATTCCTCGCCCGAGCCACCCGCCACGCGAAAGAGAATTTCGTAGGAGTCTTCGAGCCCGAAGCTGATGATGTCGCCGGTCCGCAGTTCGCGGCCCTCCACTTTTTCGCCGTTGATGAAAAGCCCGCGGCGCTGCCCGCGATCCTCGAGGTAAAACCGGTTCGCTTCAATGACGATGGCGGCGCAATTGCGCGAGATGCGGCGGTCGGACAGCTGTAGGTGGTTGCCGGTTTCCGCGCCCCGGCCGATCAGGAAAGGCGATTGCGTTACGCGCACGTAGCGTCGCGCGCCGTCAGGAGAGACGACTTCAAGAACGGCGTCTTCGCTTGGAAGAACGGTCTCGGCCACGGCTGGTTTCCAGTGCTGCCATTGTAGCACGCGGGACCAGGCCGAGCGCGAATCCGAGCGCAAGCTTGTTAACCCGGCGTTGGTTATGATAAGTAGTGCCGCGATGAATACACGAGCGCTCGCCCTCGCGCTGTTTCTGAGCTTCTGCCCTCCCGGTTCCGCCCCTCAAACATCGACACCCTCCGCCATTCTGGTCAAAGCGGGAAAGCTGCTCGATGTCCGCAAAGGCACCTACCTCGAGAACGTGGGAATTTGGATTGAAGGCCAGCGCTTCAAGGAAGTTGGCCACTTCCCGGAGGTTCAGGCGCACGTTCACCAAAACACCAAAGTCATCGAGCTTGGCCGCGCGACAGTCCTTCCCGGTCTGATCGATTGCCATACACACCTCATGGCGCGCATTCCGGAAGGCCCCGACGGCTACACGCTGAACCTGGTGACGAAATCGCAGGCGTTTCGTGCGCTCGAAGGCGCCTACAACGCCCGAATCACGCTCGAAGCCGGTTTCACCAGCGTTCGCGATGTGGAAAACGAAGGCGCAGCTTACGCGGACGTCGCCCTTCGCGACGCCATTGAGCAGGGCTTGGCGGAAGGCCCGCGAATGCAAGTGGCTACTCGCGGGATTGCCGCCGTAGGTCAATACAACCCCTTCGGCATTTCGCCGGACCTCTCCGATTTTCCGACCGGAGCACAGATGGTCAGCGGACAAGAGGAAGCCCGGCGCGCAGTTCGCGAGCAGATCGGCCACGGCGCCGACCTCATTAAGGTCTATGCCGACTGGACACAGCCCACCCTAACGGTGGATGAGATTCGTGTGGTTGTCGAAGAGGCCCACAAACTGGGGCGCAAGGTGGCGGCCCACGCCACCACGCCGGAAGGCGTAAAAAACGCAGTGACTGCCGGTGTGGATTCCATCGAGCATGGCCACAGGGCGGACCAGCAAGATCTTGAGTTGATGAAAGCAAAAGGAACCTTTCTCGTTCCGACCGTCGGCGGGATCGATGCCTCCATCGAACGGCATAGCAAGGAACCTGAGACGGAACGGCGAAAGGAGATACAGGCCTACCTCGGGGACCTTCTCGAGTCGATCCAACAATCCATGCAACAGGCAATGCGCTTGGGCGTAAAAATTGCCTTGGGCTATGACGCTGGCAGCGCGGGGCGACAGGGCAAAAATGCCGAGGAGTTCGTGGCATTAGCCAAGCGTGGCCTGCCGCCGCTCGAGACGATTCGCGCCGCAACGCTTAACGCGGCGGAATTGATGAACTGGCAAGACCGCGTTGGCTCGATCGAAGCAGGAAAGTATGCTGACTTCATTGCCGTCGAAGGCGATCCGCTCAGGGACATTGCCGTCCTAGAGCAAGTGAAGTTCGTGATGAAGGGCGGAACAGTTGTAAAAGATACCCTGCCGCACTGAAGGTCTCGACCCTAACGCCTTTTTGCCCGTTCGAAGACGAAGCTGATTCTGCGACCGGGTCGGCGAAACGGGGCGGCAATTCCTTCGACGACACACGAGGATAGGGCTGCGCCGCGACCGCGTCAGCGGGGACGCGGGTCTTCCGCCCCACTATCTTTCCGCAACTTCGGTTACAATATTTCTTTCGTCCCCGAGATCGAGGCGCCAGCGTGATTCACCCGTTCGTGTTCCACAACGAGAGCCTTCTGCCCATCGAGAAGGTTCGCCTTTCTCCCGGCCAAGCGGGGCTGATTTGCGGCTGGGGCATCTTCACCACGGTACGTATCTCCCGCGGCGAAGCATTTGCTTACGAGCGCCATTGGCGCCGGCTGGAAAAAGACGCCGGGATCATTCGCCTGCCCATGCTTTACACGGCGGCGAAAGTCCGCGTCCATCTCCACGAAGTGATTCGCGCCAATAAAGTGGCAGAAGGTTGCGCGCGGATTTACCTGGTCTACAATTCCGTGGGCTACTGGCAAAGCAACGAACACCGCCCCCAGGTCGATCTCATCATCTACACCGCTGGACTGGCGGAGTACCGCGAAGTAGTGCGCTTGGGGCTGCGCGCCCAGGGCCGCCACGCCGCTTCACCGCTCGCGGGCGTCAAAACCATTTCCTGGCTGAACAACGTCTGGTCCGTCGCGGAGGCGGCCAAGCAAGGTTTCGACGAAGTCGTGATGCTCAACGAGCGCGGCGAAGTGGCCGAATGCACGTCGGCGAATATTTTCGGGGTGAAAGACGGCAAAATCCTTACGCCTCCGCTAAATTCCGGGTGCCTCGAAGGCATCACGCGCGGAATCCTTCTGGAGATTGCGCCCGAGGCCGGTCTTGCCATCGTCGAACAGACCTTGCGTCCCGAAGACCTGTACTCGGCCGAAGAAGTTTTCATTACCTCGACCAACCGCAACTTAATTAGCGTGGGAGAGATCGCCGGCCATCCGATTCCGGCGCCCGGCCCGGTTTGTCGTCGCCTGAACGAACTTTTCGACAGTTATGTTTCCGATTACGTTACCCGCCGCCTCGTTTCTGCCGCCAGATAAGACGCATGCTCCCAAATCGCGCAAAAATGTTTTGCGAGCTCGAGGCGTAGATGCCGGGCGGCACGAATCTGGACGCGGTCGAAGCGCAGGCGCCCTCCGCCGGGCGCGCGGAAGCTGCTAGCAAAGCCGTTTTTCCGATTCTCCTTTCCATCAGCTTCTGTCATCTGCTGAATGACACGGTGCAATCGCTGATTCCAGCGATTTATCCGCTGCTGAAAACCAGCTTCCATCTCAATTACGGACAGGTTGGGCGGATCGCCCTCACGCTGCAATTGACCGCGTCGTTGCTCCAGCCGGTTGTCGGGCACTACACCGACCGCCGGCCGCAGCCGTACTCGCTCGCGGTTGGCATGGGCATCACCATGGTTGGTCTGCTGGCCTTTGCCATGGCTCCCACCTACCTCACCATTCTTGCCGCGGCAGCCTTCGTGGGCATCGGTTCGGCGGTGTTCCATCCCGAGTCTTCGCGCGTGGCGCGCATGGCTTCCGGCGGGCAGCACGGCATGGCGCAATCGCTGTTCCAGGTCGGCGGGAATGCCGGTTCAGCCATCGGGCCGTTGCTGGCGTTTATCTTCATCAAGGGGCAAGCCAGTATCGCCTGGTTTTCGTTTCTCGCAATGCTGGCCATTGTGCTGCTGGTGAATATCGGCGCATGGTTCCGCAAAAACAGAGCCCTTCAAGGGAAGCCGGTAGTGGCCGATCCGGAACATCTTGCTTCGCTTGGTTTCGTTCATCCGCATGCGGTTTTATCCAGCCGGCAAATCGGCTGGAGCCTCGTGATTCTCATGGCGCTGATGTTTTCCAAGTTCTTTTATCTCGCAAGTCTGATGAGCTACTACACGTTCTACCTGATGAACAAATTCCATATCACGATTCAGAATGCGCAATTGCATCTGTTCGTTTTTCTCGGCGCCGTGGCGGCGGGGACGTTCATCGGCGGGCCGGTGGGCGACCGGGTGGGCCGCAAGCCGGTCATCTGGTGCTCCATTCTTGGCGTTCTGCCGTTTACGCTGATCCTGCCCTATGCGAATCTCGTCTGGACCGGCATTCTAAGCGCGGTCATCGGATTGATTCTCGCGTCCGCGTTTTCCGCAATTCTGGTCTATGCGCAGGAGCTCATGCCGGGACGGATTGGCGCGGTGTCAGGGCTATTTTTTGGCTTCGCGTTTGGCATGGGAGGAGTCGGCGCGGCGATTCTCGGCAAGCTGGCCGACCTCCGCAGCATTGATTTCGTCTACCAGGTCTGCGCGTACCTTCCGGCGATTGGCATCCTGACGGCGTTCCTGCCGGACCTGGGGCCTAGAAAGGCGCATCAACCTAACCCGTCACGGCTTGAGGTGCAGGGTACGCCCGGCCTGCCTGGAGCGGGCGAGTTTCCAGCCTCGAAGCCAAGATAAGGACGGGCGGGCCGGAGCCCGCCCTTTGGAACGGAACGTTTAATTAGAACATCAATTTCAGAGCAAACTGGATCTGGCGCGAGGAGCCGAAATCGCCGGTTGGGAAGCGCGTGCTTAGAATCTGGCCAAACGAACCGCTGGTAACCGTAAGTACCGGATTGCCAAAGTTCGGGTGGTTTAAGACATCGAACACTTCCGACCGGAACTGCAGATTGAATCTTTCGCCGAGCTTCGTGTTCTTGGTGACAGAGACGTCGGTGTTGAGGAAGTCCGGTCCGGTGATGGCATTGCGTCCCAGGTTACCGGGGTGACACACACCGGCGACACAAGGCAAGACGAACAGAGCTTTGTTAGCAAACCACTGTGAAGGATTCCCGGTGGTTTGGATTGGGCCAGTAATGTCCGGGCGGACGGTCAAGGAGATGCCCGGACCGGGCCCGATGGCCCGCGTGGGTGTAAGCGGGCTTCCGGTTTGTACCTGCTCTGTGACTCCGAACTGCCAGCCGGTGTAGAGCTTGGGCTTGTTGGACTTGAAGGGCAATTCGTAGAAGCCACTGAGAACGAAGCGGTGGCGGACGTCAAACTCGGAAAGTCCGTAATCGCCCCTGGGATTGTAGGCATTTTGGATGACGAGGCTCTCTCCCGTGGACAGGGAGTTGTAGTCCAGCGATTTGGAAAACGTATAGGAACCCTGGAACTGCAGGCCGTGAGAGAAGTGCTTGTTGACGGTAGCCCACCCTGCGTGGTAGATGGAGTTCCCCCCGCTGTTTACCTGACCTCCGCCACTGAAATTGCCAAGTGGGCAGACTGGGTTAGGCGGCGCGCATTGCGTGGGCAGCACCGAGCTTGTCAGCGGAAGCGTGGGAAACGGGCGAGTCGACGCGTAAAAGCCGCCGTTGACGAAGGGCTGATTGATGTTTTGCGAAAGTTGTAGGTGCGTGCCCTTTACGCCCACATAAGCCACTTCCACGCCGAGATTGGAGCTGAGTTGCCGCTGAATGGTCAGGTTCCAGTCCTGCGCGTAACTATTGTCGAAATTCGGGTTGATCGCGAACGGCCCCAGGCTGATGCCTGTTCCCGCAGGAAACGGGTTCTCCAAGGTGATGCTGTTAGTCGCCGATCCAAGGTTTACCGGCACGGCGAACAACGGATTGGAACTGAGTCCGGTGACGATGTTGGTGGTCGGGTCCTGGGTCATAATGGCATAAGCAGCGCGGATAGAAGTCTTGCCACTCTTGAAGGGATCCCAGGCGAAGCCAACGCGAGGCTGGAAATTCTTGTTGTTTGTGTGATACGGCTCGGCGGCAGAGACCAACGTGCCGCTGGCGGCGTCGAAATTGGTGAAGCGGCCTTGCGACTCCGATGGTGTAACGTTCCAGGCATAACGGAAGCCGAGGTTCAAGGTAAAGTTCGGCGCCAATTTGAAGCTGTCCTGGGCGAAGGCGTCATAGGCAGGCTGCAGAATCTTGTTGCTTCCCGAGCCGAGCAGCACCGTGAAGGCGTTGCCTTGATCCATCAGGAAGTTCGCCATCGTCTTATACGTGAAGCTTCCGATGTTTTCCGCAATGTTGTTGTTATAAGCGCGCCGCATTTCTCCGCCAAAGGCGAAGTTGTGCCGGCCTTTGAGCCAGCTCAGGGTGTCATTCACAACAGCGGTCGTGTCGCCTCGCCCTTGCGGTTCACCCGTTGGCCCGCCGAAACCCAAGGCGCCTCCAACGTTGATAAACGGTAAGCCGCTAGCGACCGGAGAACCTGTCGGCATGCCGATACTGAATTTCGCGGGGTCGAAGAAACCGTTTGGGGTGAAAGTCAGGTGAATACGGTTGAAGCCGAGACGCACCGTGTTGGCGAGAGTCGGCCCGAAGGTATGATCCTCGCTCAAGGTGCCCAAATGCCGGAAGCCGTCACGCGTGTCCCCAAAGCCGGGAATATTCGCGCCAATGGCGCCGCCAGCCGTGGGTTCCTCGCGAAGGTCCTTTTGAACGACGTAGTAGCCGTGGAGGCGGTCCTGAGCCCGAAGGTCGAAGTCAAAGTCTGCCGACCCTTGGTTTAGCGAAACATTGGCAAGCGCCCCGCCCGTAAAGCCGTTGTAGGTATTGGGGATCCCAGGGGTTCCGGTTCCGACCGTGTTGGCCGGGGGAATGAAGGTAAGGAGACTGTTCACAGCGGGACAAGTATGACAAAGAAACGAGGTGAGGTCGTTGACGCTTGGGACCGTGCTGGTAACGGTCAAGCTCTGGTGCTGGCGCAAACCCTCATAGGCAAGAAAAAAGAAGGCTTTATTCTGTTTGAGCGGACCGCCAAAGGCGCCGCCAAACTCGTTGCGTTGAAACGGAGCCTGGGGCTTCGGCGCGGTGTTAAAAAAGTTGCGCGCATCGAGATCGTTGTTGCGAAAGAACTCAAAGGCTTCGCCGTGAAAATCATTGGTTCCCGAGCGGGTGGCCATATTGACGATGGCGCCGGAATTTCGTCCGTACTCCGCGGGGAAAGCGGAGTTATCGATCTTGAATTCCGCGAGCGTGTCGATGGGCGGCTGAAAAGTGATC
>Ga0182040_10000228_pt1 | contig 24801 bp, 20 predicted proteins | sample flu12Cox44000176_FD_125973 | JGI IMG/M metagenome (GOLD analysis project Ga0182040, IMG submission 125973) | Lab enrichment of tropical soil microbial communities from Luquillo Experimental Forest, Puerto Rico - flux8day.12C.oxic.44.000.176 | ecosystem: Environmental > Terrestrial > Soil >... | reverse complement strand
TGCTGTTGCTGTGCCCAAAATGTGCCCGCCCGAACGAAAAAGGACGCAACGGAACGTCAGCGAGTTTCACTGTCCCGAATGGTGACCTCTAACTGACTACTGGGCCGGACGCGATTGATGTGGCTTGGGACTAAGATGTGTGGGCCGCGAGCACCCCCGTGCCATTGACAGTTGCATGACTCGGAAGCAGGATTACTACGCTTCGCCGTACTCTGCCAGTTTTCTTGGATGGCGCACCAAATTCTTTCCGATGCGCATGGGTCCGAACCTAAGGACAGTCTGAAAACGAAACCCCGTTCTTCCGCAACCAGCGACAACTTCGTAATCCCGATTCGCAAGATGTGACCTCTGGCAAGCGTTAGGAAATCAACTGTTCACTGCCTAGTTCAATTCACCAAGCGTCGAAAGGAGAATGCCATGACCCGCAATCTACGCAAGTGCATGATTGCAGTTTCTCTGTTTACATTCGTATCGGTTTCGGTGCTCGCAGTCGGGCAGACGAAGCCAGTTCTGGTGGTGAATACACCTGCTCAGCCTGTCCCCACCGCCGCCCAGGGCACAACTAATGTCGCAGGCACCGTGAACGTCGGCAACACGCCGAGCGTTACTGTCGCGAACACACCGAGCGTGAGCATCGCTGGCACGCCGACGGTTATGGTGGGGAACACCGTTCATCTGTTGGACGCGGAGAGGATCGCCCGCATCCCGTATCAGTCGACTAATTTCACTGTTGGTGGTTGCGTTTCCTGCCAGATCTCTTTTACCGCCGCTCCCCCGGGCTATCGCCTCGTACTGCAGCATATTTCAGCCCAATTGCAGGGGAGCACCCAACTAGTCCTGAGCATTGGTACAGGTTTTGGCTTCCAAGCGAGCTGGACTGTCGACGGGACGGTCGCGGCAAGCAATATTTGCGGAATCAATCAGGATCTGCTGGCCTATTTTGATCCGGCCGATGGGCAGCCGAATGTCACTGTGCCTGGCGGTGGTCTCCTGAATGGGACCGTGACACTCACAGGCTATCTGGAGAACTGCTCGATCACGGGGTGCCCTGCGATCCAGCACTAAGCTGGTGGGCTGGGCGATAGGTCCTCGGAATCAGAGGCAAGGGCGATCAGGGGTGTACCCCGAGGGGGTGGGGTCTCGCAAATTGCCCAGCGCACCGCTCGCCTGTCCACTGTCCCGAGCGGTGTCCTATAACTGACTACTGAGGTCGCATAGCGTGCTTTTGGGTGAGAGAGCACGATAGTAAGTGATTGGGATTACGTCGCGTAGCGTCATTCTGGATAATTAGGAAACCGCTGCTCGGGCAGATGGGCAGATACAGCTTCACCTATTCCGAAAGATACTCAGGTACTTAGTTCCTCGCAGCGATTAGGCGGGGCGACGCTCGCCGAGGGCGCGATTGATGCGGCTTGGGACGAAGATGTGTGGGCCGTGAGCACTCCCGTGCCATTGACAGTCGGTGACTCGGAAGCAGTATTACTGCGCTTCGCTGTATTCTGCCAGTTTTCCTGCCAAGTTTCAGCCCTTTTGGAGTTCGGTCGTGAGTAGAGTCGCCACCTTCAGCGTCGCACGAGCCAACTTTGATAAGGCTCAAGGAAAGTCGGCTGCCCAGGAATAGTGCGTCGGTAGTTTTGCTGAATCGAGACCAGTTCCACTGCCGCGGCAGTCTTTCGCGGGTAACTGCAGGGAGAGTGTACTTGATTGATCTGCTGGGAATTGTGAGTGTTCACAAGACAGTCGAAACGGTTCCAGTACACGCCGCCATGTAGGATTGGCACATCAGAACTAGATGCCCTCGCAATTTGCGAAACATTGCTGGCGATGCTCCTGCCTCCAAGGCCGACCGCATCGCTCCCGACATTGCTGAAAGCATCATGTCGATGGCGAATCTGTCGGGTGCCAGTTTCTGATCCGAAGCGGTCAGAAGCATCGCCTCAATCGCTTTCCGCAACCGTTGCCCGGTCCGCTTCACCAGTGCGGGACCACCCACGTCTGGCGCTACCTTGTATAGGGCGACGGAAATATCCGCACGCTGCATCTTGACGTCAACGAACGCCTCCACTACCCGCCTGATCATTTCCGGCATGGGTTTGTGGCACGCTTCCGCACATGCGGTCTCTACAGCCCCCGCGACATTGTCCATATGATCCTCGAAGACCGCAAACAGCAGCGACTGCTTGTTTGGATAGTACTGGTACAGGGTTCCGACGGAGACGCCGGCCCGATCTGCGACGCGAGTGGTCGTTAATCGGTCGGCTCCCTGGCTTAACAAAACCTGAATAGTCGCCTCACAAATTGCCCCCACCGTGACCGTTGCCCTCGTTTGCATGGGCATTTTTCTTGGTTCAAATGCAGTCGCTACGTCAGCCGCCATATGCGAACTCCAAACCTGAAGAATCCTTCATCCAATGGCTTAGATGCACAGAAAGGCTAGGAGAAACCGAATGATTAAACAGACCGATCTTGGCGGCAGCTTCACGCTTACCGGCACGTCAATGACTGCCAACCGAATGGGTTACGGTGCAATGCAACTTGCCGGCCCGGGAGTCTGGGGACCACCGCGGGACGTGGACGGCGCCATTGCTGTTCTGCGCGAAGCGGTGGATTCAGGTGTAAACCACATCGATACCAGTGATTACTATGGTCCACACGTAACCAACCAACTTATCAAGCGTGCCCTTCATCCTTACCCGGGTGAGCTCGTGATTGTTAGCAAACTGGGGGCTCGTCGCGGCGCCGACAAGTCGTGGATTCCTGCTCTCTCCCGGCAGGAGTTAATTGATGGAGTTCATGGCAACTTACGAAACCTCGGCCTAGCCGCTCTGGACGTCGTGAACCTTCGAGTAGGTGGAATGATGGAACCGTCGGAGGGATCGATCGAGAAGCCGCTGACTGTGCTCGCTGAACTCAAAGGCCAGGGACTCATCCGCCACATCGGTCTGAGCAACGTCAGTCCCAAGCAGTTGGCAGAGGCTCAGACCGTTACGGAAATTGTCTGCGTACAGAATTTTTACAACGTGGCACACAGAAACGACGATGCTTTCATCGACGACCTTGCGTCACAAGGCATCGCTTACGTTCCGTTCTTCCCGTTGGGGGGCTTCACTCCGCTCCAGTCCTCGGAACTCGACACAGCAGCAGCGCGACTCGGAGTCACGCCAATGCAGCTTGCGCTGGCCTGGCTTCTGCAGCGCTCACCCAACATTATGCTCATCCCGGGAACGTCCTCTCTCAAGCATCTTCGCGAGAATCTCAGGCTTCACAGCTCCACATTCCTGCCGAAGTGCTTGCGATTCTCAACTCAATCGGTAAACAAGAAAAGGAGTTTTGATATGCGAGTATTCGTTACTGGCGCAACAGGGTTCATCGGTTCTGCAGTTGTCCGAGAGTTGCTTGATGCCGGATATCAGGTTCTCGGACTTGCTCGCTCGGATGCGGGCGCCAATTCGCTCGCGGCGGCTGGCGCAGAGGTACATCGAGGTTCTCTCGAAGATCTCGATAGCCTACGTAGCGGAGTAGTGGCTTCCGACGGCGTCATTCATACGGCCTTTATCCACGATTTCAACAACTATGGGCCGGCTGCCGAGGCGGATCGACGCGCTATCGAGGCGCTCGGCACCGCGCTCGCCGGCTCTGGCCGTCCGTTACTTATCACTTCCGGGACATTGCTCGCTCAAAGTCAAGGTCGCCTCGCGACGGAAAACGATACGCCGAACCCCGCTTTCCCCCGGAAATCGGAAGAGGCGGCGCTTGCGGTGGCAGAGCGTGGGGTGCGCGTGTCGATCGTGCGGCTTCCTCCATCGGTCCATGGCAAAGGCGATCACGGCTTCGTTCCGGCTCTCATCAACATTGCGCGTGAAAAGGGTGTTTCGGCATATATCGGTGACGGGCTCAACCGATGGCCCGCAGTTCACCGGCTCGATGCCGCACATCTTTACAGGTTTGTGCTTGAGAAGGGTACGGCTGAGGCAAACTATCACGGCGTGGGCGATGAGGGCATACCGACGCGACAGATCGCCGAAGTTATTGGCCGACGTTTGCATGTGCCAGTCGTTGCCAAGTCTCTCAAGGAATCGTCGATCATTTTGGCTGGATCGGGCACTTTTTCGGTATCGACGCACCCGCCTCAAGCGCGCTCACGCGGGAGCGGCTGGGTTGGCAGCCGAAACAGTCGGGACTACTCGCTGATGTTGACCAGCCATATTACTTCCCCACCCGTGTGTCGTCAGTGGGGTGACCATTAACTGAAAGGCTGAATTACTTAGCGTACTCAACGTTACAAATATGGAAGAACTCCACATGAAGAAGATATGGTTCTACACCGGCGCATCTAGCGGTTTTGGCCGCATCTCGGCCGAAGCCGCACTCAGGCGCGGCGACAAAGTCGCCGCTACCGCCCGAAAATTAGCCGATGTTGCTGATCTCCCGGAAATCTTCGGCGACGCGGTTCTTCCGCTGGCGCTCGACGTAACTGATCGCGAACAAGTACGGCAGGCCGTTTGGCAAGCCCACTCGCATTTCGGCAGGCTCGACGTCGTCCTCAACAACGCCGGTTACCCCCTGGTAGGTACGGTTGAGTGGCTCCTTTCCGTGACGCACAATGCAACGCACAGTGCTCGTAGGTTTGTGAATTGAAGTAGGATTTTGAGTACGCAGCGGATTGATAGTCCGCCGATTCAGAATCGACGCAAGTCGTCCGCCAATCCGGCCATTGACTGATGCTTCAGGTACTTACCTAAAAACCGACTTGCTGAGGATTCGGCTTCCGTCAACGGGGATGGGAGGTTTGGCCGCTTGGGTTACCCCGAACTGAGATTTGAAAGTTTGAAATTGGTAATCTCTTGCTTGCGAGTCATCGTCGAGAAAGGAGGTGAGCCGGATGGGCGATAAAATGACCGACAAAGACCGCATAGAGGCGTATAGCAAACTCTCCGAGCAGATGTACAAGCAATACAACGATAGGCGAGAGTTAGAGTGGAGGATTCACGTTGCTATTTGGACATTTCTCGCCGCGATCGGCTATCTAGTGGTCACACAGCATCTCCAACCTAAGTATTCCGCCTTTGGGTTGCTGCTGATAATCCCACTGCATGCGGTTTGGTGCATAAAGATTCACATTGGAGAATTCCTCGATCAGCATCACAGTATCGGCTATCGACGGGCAGCAGAGCGTTTGATTGCCCATCGAGGAACCAACTGCTCTCAGGTTGTTGAGCACATACAACAGGGGAGACAATATGAATCGAATATGTTTTGAACCTCCGGAGGAGGCAACAGGGTTTTTTCGTCATCAATCAGAGTCTCTTGTTTTGGCGCAATACTGGCCATCTTCTCTCGCATGTTGTCCGCGCAGCAGGAGCGGTCCGAATTTAACATGCATGAGTTCATTCGGACCGAATTGGAAATATCCATCACGTTTTGCGTCTTTAGCACTCGATAGCAGGACGAAAGAGACACGCCAGAGAAGGCGCCGGAACGCCCGTAAGGCTTACGACACGTCAGTGCGCTTCTGGAACAAGTACCGGTTTGGGGAGCCGACGGCCCAACGTAATTTGCTCGCCCAACTGACCACGTTGAGACATCTATTTCTTCAGCTTCGAGAGACCTTTGAGGAGTGAACTGCGAGGATGAAGGGGCCAAGATGGTCGATCAACGTCGTTCTCGCAATCGGGATACGCAGAATTTCTACTCCAACTGAGGCAACCTTCCCCATGCTTCCGACATCACCATCGTTGGATGGGGCGATGTGCAAATACTAGAAAGGGGTCACAATGGATGTTGCGGTGAAATATTGTTTAATCAGAAGGGAGCTCGAAGATCACGCCTTCCATCTGACCACTGAGTTATTCGGCTTGATTGGGCGACTTCATAGGTTGATAGGCACAGACCATCAAACATTTCTTGCCACGCAAGTCGCCTGCCGCAAAGTCACGAGGGAACTCTCGGAATCGCGCCATCGCCTTGAGGCGCACCGGACAGATCACGGATGCTAGCAAGGCAACTTTATAAGGACGTGCGGATTCAGAGTCAGCAGCTTGTCTATTCGGAGTCCAGTCCTCACTTGGAGACGATTGACGATTCCAATTGCCTGCCGATACCAACCTTCCTTGATGCTGGGCCGACCCGGGAGATTGGTTTCTCGGGGGCTGACGCTAGGCGGCTTTGACCACGTTTCCAATGAAAGGGCTCAGCGCCGCAGAGAGCAACCAAGTCTACGTATTCTTATTCCGCCTGAAAACAATAATTCGCGCGATGGTAGAACCGTATACACCTCATGATGTCAATACACAGTATCTCATTCCGATCTCTACTCTAATGTCGGGATGTACGCAGTTGCAAAAGGCTCCAGAGAACACTGACAACTGCGAATGGAATCAGCCATAAGCTGTTCCGCCTCAGTGCGAGATTAAGCCCAGAAGCACCCAACAATGGCGTATAGGGCAGCAGGTATCCCAGCGGGCTCCTTCGCTGGTTCAAAACTTGCATGCTGTACAAACAGCAGATGAAGCTGACAGTACCGATGAAGATAGAAAGCGGACGCAAGCGCCAAGTGTCCCAAAAAACTACATCTGTTGCCGCGCTGTAAATTATTTCGGTTGCCATAACGGCCGCGCAGGCCGTAGCCGCAGCGATCAAGAATGCGGTCTCTGTATGATCCTTCTGGGCGTTTACCCTGCGCCGTTTCATCGTCCAACTCTAGGGTGCCGCCACCTGGAAGCGCAGCACCGATTGCGCGATGCGATATTGATATTTCGCGGCCGCGAACTGGATTTGCGCTTCAGTCTGCTGCAACTGCGCCTGACTGAGTTCTACGATCGAGCTGAGGCCGAGGTTATATCGCGTTTCAGAGAGGCTAACCGCCATGTTTGCCTGGTCAACAAACTGTTGTGATACGCCAATTCGGTTGTACGCCGTAATGGCGTTTAGCCAACTAGTGCGGACGTCATTGGCAATGCGGTCTTTCAAATCGCGCAACTGCTCCTGCGACGCTTGGGCCCTGAGCGAGGCTTCCTTCGATCGCGCTGGGTAAAGAAATCCGTTGAATATGGGAATATTGACGTTTACCCCGACGGCGCCATACCAGCTGGTGAATGGCTGGACACCATTCACCGTTGGCCTGTAGGGGACCTGCCCCACAACTCCCAGCGCTGCAACGGTGGGAAAGAGCAAATCGCGTTCCGCCTTTTGGAAGTGCTGCGAAGCTTGCACCTCATAGCCTTGCGCGGCGATTTCAGGACGATTGCTGAATGCCTGGCCTACAAGTTGGCTAACCGAATCCGTCGGAGGGTTCAACGGGAGGCTAATATCCACCAATTCAAATTGCTGTTGCGCAGGGTATCCAAGAACCGAAGACAGCGTGGACAGCGCAGCCTGATAGTTGTTCTGCGCATCAATCAGCAGAAGCTTGGCCTGGGCCAGGTTCGCTGTCGCGAAGCTGACATCAAGTTGCGAACGCAGCTTGTTTTGGTAAAGCGTCGTAATCTGGTCGGCGACAAGCTGGCGGGCGACAACCGTCTGCTCGGCCACCTTCTGCAGCGCAAATGTTTGGAGCGCGTTATAGAACGCCTGATCAACCGCAAGCTTTATCTGGTCGGCGGTGGCAAGGGCGTTCATGTCCGCGGCTTTCGCGCGAAAGGCCGCCGCGGCGACAAGGTTGTTGGTGCGGCCAAAATCGGTAATGAGCTGCGCCAAAGTCACGCCTTCAGCCGCTCTCTCATAGACGACCGGGTTATTGAGATTCCCGGCGGCGATGCGGCTGCCTTCCTTTGCATCAACTGCGGTCAGGCTGCCGTAAACGGCGGGAAAGTATGCGGCGCGCTGCTCTCGGGTAATTTGCCCGGAAGCCAACGAAAGCAGCCGGTATATCGATATCTGTGGATTGTTCTTTAACGCCAGCGCTTCTGCCTGCTCGACCGTCAGGCGCTGCATCGGCCCGGACGTAGGCACTTGGGGCGGCGCCGGAAGTTGCGACGTCGTGGCTGAAGCCGTGGGCTGTGCAGGAGACGTCGCGGGTGCAGTTTGGGTTTGCTGGCTCGTCGGAGTGTTCCACTCTTGAGTCGCTACAGGCGCGGGCGCTTCAGGCATTGTGCTCTGGGACTCAGCGGTACCGATAAAAACCAAAATCGACAAGAGGATCACCAACAGTGAGACGGTCTTGCTTCTCAAGCCTGCACCTCCGACTGCGGCTGCTCTTCTTTGCGATGTATGAGCAGATACGCCGCGGGAACCAGGAATATGGTGACGATTACGGAGAAAACGAGGCCTCCGATAATCGAGCGCGCCAGCGGCGCATATTGTTCGCTGCCCGGCTCCAGTGCAAGCGCCATGGGGATCAGGCCCAAGATGGTCGCCAGCGATGTCATCAGGATCGGCCGCAGTCGCACGCGACAGGCGAGGGCAACTGCATCGGCAATCGGCATCCCCTTCCCCCGGTAAATGCGCGTCACGTCCACGATCAAGATGCTGTTGGACACGACAATGCCCGTCATCATGATCACGCCCATCAGCGACATGATGTTCATGGTGGTGTGCGTGAGCAGTAGGAAAATAATGACCCCGGTCACACCAGGTGGGATCGCCAAGAGAATGATGAAGGGATCAATGAAGGAAGCAAACTGCGCCATTAGTATGAGATAGACGAGGACAATCGCCAGCAGCAGGCCGAAGCCAAAGCTCTTGAACGATTGCTGCATCGCCAGCACCGAACCGCGCACTTCGATGCGAACGTTCGGCGGAAGCTTGGTATTCCTAACAATGTTATCGACTTCGCGCGAGACTCCACCCAGGCTCTCTCCCTTGGGCGAGACATAGACGTCAATGGCGCGGAAGAGCTGGTAATGGTCCACCTCGGTCGGCGTGTTGATCATCTTCACATCGGCGACGTTCTCGAGATTTGTGGTCTCCGGAACATTCTTGGCCTTCAGCGGAATCTGCTTGAAGTCTTCGAGGGTCATTGTGTTGATCTTGTTGTTCTCGTACTGCACTGTGAGGAAGTAGTTGTTGCCGCTCTGCGGATCCACCCAGTAGCCTGGCGCAATCATGCCGTTGGAGTTCAGTGCGGTGGTAACGTTGCGTATCACATCACTCGCTGACAGCCCAAGCCGAGCCGCCATTTCGCGCCGCACGTTGAGCTCGATGCCGGGATAATCGAGGTCCTGCGGAATCAACACGTCGTTAACGTCATGCAGGCCGCGCACTCGATGAGCAATATCAGCAGCTACCTCATAGGCCGCTTGCTGGTTGTTGCCAGCGACCTGGATGTCAATCGGCGCAGGCATTCCTGCATTCACGACCGAGTCAACCAGACCACCCGTCTGGAAGTATGTCGAAATCTCCGGCAGATCCGCCGACAGCTTGCGCCGCACGCGATTCATGTAGGTGAATGTGGGAAGGCTGTGGTCTTCGTTCAGGCTTACTTGTACGAATGCGGTGTGCTGCGCGCTGTTGCTGGTGTAGATCGCTGACAGGTCGGCATTCACGCCGATATTCGCAACTATCATCTTCAGATCATGTTGCGGGATGGCCTGCCGGATATCATTCTCGACTTGGCCTATGTATTTATTCGTCAGTTCGAGACGCGTACCGGTCGGTGCCTTAATGTTGATCACAAACTGTGCTGGATCAGTGCGCGGAAAGAATGCCACTCCGAGGAAGGGGAAAAGAGCAAGACTGAGGACAAATCCGCCCATGATGACGACCACAGTCCTGCCCGGCAACCGCAACACTTTGCCAACTGCGCGGTCGTAGCGCATCAGCATCTGATCGTATTTGTAGTTGAATGTGGAGACGAACCGCTGAAAGCCGCTCTTGCGGGGATGATGCCCCACGGAACCGTGAACAGACTTGATGAACCGTGCACAGAACAGCGGTACGACAGACATCGCAACCAAATATGACGCCGCAAGAGCCAGAACCACTGCAATCGCTAGAGCCGTGAACAGGTAGCGACTGATGCCTGCAAGAAAGATGACTGGGAAGAACACAATCGCGGTGGTAAACGTAGCGGCAAGAACAGCAAGTGATACTTCCTGTCCACCGCGCTCCGAGGCGGTAACCGGATCTTCGCCTTCTTCCATGTGACGGAAGATGTTTTCGAGCACGACCACAGAGTTGTCAATGACGCGTGAGAGCACCAGCGCCAGCCCGCCGAGAACCATCGTGTTGATGGTGCCGCCGAAGGCATTCAGCAGAAGAAAAGCCGCCAGCACCGACAGCGGGATGGACAGCAAAACAGAAATCGTACCGCGGAGTGAGCCGAGAAAGATGAGCACCATCGCCGCGGTAAGTACCAGTCCGATCACGATCTCGTGAATGACGTTCGAGATGGCCGTCTTCACATATTGTGATTGATCAAAAACCACAGTGGTAATGAGGTTTTTAGGGATATCAAGCAGCTTTTTCACTCGATCGCGAACACCGTTAACAATGGCGATGGTGTTGCTGTTGCCGCCCTGCTTGAGAATCGGCAGGTAAACCGATTTCTGGCCGTCCACCCGGACGATGTTGTACTGGATCGCTGCCGAGTCCTCAGCGCGTCCAATATCTGCGAAACGCAGTACCCCATTGCCAATGGCTTTCAGGGGCATATCATTCATAGCCTGGACATTCGGCAGCTGAGCGTTGCTGTAAATGTTGTAATCACGCGGGCCGATGCGAACGTCACCGGCAGGAAGAATGGTGTTGGCATCGTTGACGGTGTGGACCACATCCATGGGGCTGAGTTGTGCCGCTTCCAGCTTTACGGGATCAACGTAGAACTGGATTTGGCGATATTTGCCGCCATAAGGCTGAGGGACGGACGCACCGGGAACATTCGCCAGCTGGTTGCGAACGTTGAATTGCCCGAGATCGTGCAGCTCGGTCTCATTCAAGCCCTCCCCTTTTAGGGTAACCAGGCAGACCGGAAGGCTCGAGGCATCGAATTTCAATACGACGGGCGGCAACGTGCCTTGCGGCAGGCGGCGAAGGTCGGCCATCGCCAGGTTTGCAATCTGGCTCGCCGCCGCATCTGGATCGGTCCCAGGCTGAAAATAGACCTTGATGAGACTCACGCCTGTAAGCGATCGCGATTCGATATGGTCAATATTGCTGCCGAGTGTAAAGAAGCGCTCGAAGGTATCGGTGATATCGGCTTCGATCTGCTGCGGCGGCATGCCTCCATAGAACGTCGCGACCACGACGACTGGGATTTTGATTTCGGGGAACAGGTCTACCGGCATGCGCAGCGTAACCGCCACGCCGACGACCACGATTATCAAGCACAACATCAAAACGAAAAATGGATAACGAATCGAGAAACTAGGCATGATTACTCCGTCTCCGCATTGGCCGGCATAGGAGTGCTCTTTTTGGGGTGCACCAATTCTGCTTCGCGATAGCTCGCAAGATTACCGACGATCACTCGGTCTCCTTCTGAGACTCCAGAGATAACCTCGACTTTGTTTGAGTCCTGCACACCCGTTTGGACCTCGCGCTTCTGCACGCGGTCACTCGCATTCACAACAAGTACACTGGTTGAATTCTGGCTACGCTGCAGAGCATTTATGGGAACAGTCAGAACATCGACCTGCCGTCCCGCTGCCAATAGCACGTCGGCGTACATTCCGGGGCGCAGATGGTAATTAGGATTGGGAACATCAATCTCAACTTGCATGGTACGGGTGGCAGTGTCGAGCGCGTTCGTAAATCGTGCCACCGTGCCGGTGAAGTGCTCGCCCGTGGCCTGCACGTGAACATCTACGGAATCGCCAACGCGAACCTTGGCCGCGAGCGACTCCGGAACCGGAATACGTAGTCTCAGGGTCTTAATCTCTGCCACAGTGACCACTGGCAACCCGCTGGAACTTGAGGTGCCAGCCTGAACCAGCGCGCCGGTATCAGCGTAGCGCCAGGTCACCACTCCTTCGTAGGGCGCTGTGATTCGTGAGTAGTCGCTAAGCGCGACATAGTGCTGCTGATCGGCTTTGGCCACTTCCAGTTGCTGCTTTGCGGCTGCCACTGCCGACTTGGCAGCGTCCACCTGGGCTTGGGACGCACGGTCCTTGGCTGTTGCCTCGTCGAGTTCCTGCTGTGCAATCAATCCCGGCCGTGCCTTGTCAGTATTGACCAGACGAACGGCATTCGAATGTAAGGCGACGTTGTCGGCTTCGGCTCGCAATACATCGCTTTGGCCCCGCTGGACCTCCTCTTCGGCATGGTGAACGGCAGCTTTCGCCGCGTCTACCTGGGCGAGCAGTTCAGGAATCTCGAGCACCGCCAGCACTTGGCCTGCGTGGACGTGGTCGCCAATATCAACGTAAATGTTCTTTATGTAGCCGGCGACTTTAGCGTGTAATTCGACGTTTTGATAAGGTAGGAACTGTCCAGCGACTGAAAGGGAATTGGCAATCGAGTCGCGCCTGACCGTAACAACAGCGGCGTACGGAATTGTGGCGTCGTCTGCATTCGCTCCGGTGCTGAGATCGGCTTTGCCGCGGACGTGGCGAACGAATGTGAACCCGGCAAACAAACAAATTACGGCCACAGCGACCACAAGAAACTTGTAGTTGCGACCTAAATTCATACCTTCCTCGTAAGCTGACCAGCTCAGTTTTGCATAGTCAGATGCTGCTGCCGTGTGCGGCCAACAGGCGTCATGTCACAAAGTAGTCTGACGAAAAACTGTGGGAGGCTTATTGGAAGCTAGGAGGCGGGGGACGAAGAAAACGATGCAAGTACTGCCGATTCAAGGCTGAAGCTGGTATCGCATTCTGAACGTACTGCCGATGCTCAAACTCCTGGGAAAAGACCAGTAGAAGGGCCGCGAGATAGAACAAAACAGAGGGCACGCGAAGCGAATCGAAATCTAGCTTTTTGCCGTCCACCCACAGCTTCGATGCCGTCGAAGCGTGCGGCTGCGAAGTGTGTCCATAAACGGCGACCTTCGCATGCAAGGCAAAGCCAAAAACCAGCACACATGCCACCACCAAGAGTAAGCGCCAGCATGTTGGGCTCAAAGCACGGTCCGGCGATGTGAGCGGCGGCATTTCCATTAACTATTATACGTAGGAAAGGGAAAACAGTGAGCACTCCTCGATCAAAGGCGGCAGTCCGAGCGAGGTACGGTAAGCATTGGTAAGCCCACCGAGAGGGAGCCTTGGGACGCACCAGCCCGGACCGATGTGCCTACAGTTTCCTCGCATTCCGCCTCACGACCGACACCCATGCCGTTCGGCTAACACTTCTCTTGCCGGGTGTGTAGAGGACTTTCACCTCCAGGTGAGTGCGCCCTGCCGGGCACACCACAGGGGAAGCCGGAGCGTCCATCCGCTCCGGCTTCCCCTGTCTCTGCGCCTTTAATTGACTGACATTGCCGATGAATTACGGGAATTGCACCGCCGGAAGAGCCCCCGTTCCTTCCACCTGCACCGCCTTCAGCATATTCGGATTGATGTGCAAGGCATTGAGAATCGTGGGCGCCAATTGAGCTGTGCCTACCGTGGCGTAGACTGTTTGGGGTGTGAAGCCCGGATAGGACACCAGCAGCATGACGTTGGTGTCGTCATGGGCGAACCCGCCGTGCTCGGCTTGTTTCTTGTGGCTGCCCGAGTAGGTGACGCCGACGTTCGGTGTCACGATAATGTCGGGCGTACGGGGATCTACGAGTGGGCTGTTGTAGTTCAGCGCAAGCGAAGGGCCGTAGTAGATCTGGCCCTGCGCGATTCCGGTCGCGGAAGCGTTCGCTTCGAGAATCTGAACGCTCTCGGGCGTATCCAAGGGACTCTTCAGCCACAGCAGCGAGACGTCATCTTCCGTCGGTCCGATGCCCGTGGGATTGTTGGTCGACTCCGACGGGGGAATGAATCCCGCATTCGAGAGCAACGTTGCTGGCGAAGTGCCGACCTTGAGCTGCGCCACGTAGCGGCTGGGATCGATCGGCGACTGGCCGTGCTTGGCCGTAATCACGATCAAGGTCGAATTATAGAGACCTTGTCTTTTCAGTTCATTGACCCACTGTGCAATTGACGCGTCGACAAACCTGATTTCGTCGAACAGCGGGGTACTGGGTGTGCCTGCGGCATCCAGATATCCTCCTTTAACGCCGTTTTCGATCAGCTTCTGGCCAACGCTGACGGCTTGGAAGTTCATGCCGAAAATGGTAGGGACCTGCGTCTTCTTAGTGCGCAGATGGTTCCATCCGTCGATCTCATTCAGGATGGCGTCCACTTTGAGAGTGTCGTAGCACTGAATGTTGTCGAAGCTGTTGGTCCATGACGTCAGGTCGGAGTTGGGATCACGTATAGTGGCACAAGATATACCGGTGGGCGTTGTGTATCCGGGGAGGCCGACCACGTTGGAGTTGATTTCCGGTGCGTAGAAGTCATTGAGGGCACTCGGTCCTACGCCCGAGGCTACCGAAGAGTACGCCGGGTGCTTGTCTGACCACGCCGTATATCCTCCCGCCTGACTAATCACACTGAAAATGCTGTTGGCACGCACAAACTGCCAGGGCCATACCGGATTGCAGTTGTTCGCGGGATCGCGCACCAGTCTGAGTGAATCGATGGAGGCGATGCCGCCATCCGTCAGCGAAGCCCCCGGCGCGCCACCGTTCAACAGGGTTTGGTCACGGTCGATGCCTTCCTCGTACTCCGTGGTTGTGCCGGTAGGCTGCCCATTCGGCGTACAGGGGCCGGCGGCAAGACCGTTACCGGTGGTCTTCGCCGGAGCGTCGTAGTTCCGCGAATAGGCCACGTCGTAATAAACGCCGGTCAAGGCCGGGCTTCCGCCGGTGATTATCGCCGTGAGTCCCGGGAACGAGTCCGACGGTTTTGATGTGATAGCAGCGACATAGTTGACGCCCGTCTTGCCCAAGGCAGCAATCGCCGGACAATACGGTATACCGTTGTTGAAGTTGGGGATGCCTTTCGCGCAGTTCAAAAAGTCAACCGCGTGCATTCCATCGATGCTGACCAGCAATACGTGCTGGACGGGGGTTGTCGAACTATTCGTGCTGTGTTGTTGCGCAGAGACGGCGAGGGGTGAAAGCACCATGGCCGCTGAAGTTAGCCACGCAGAAACATACTTCAAGAATGACATACCGTTGATCCTTCCTTTCTGAGGTGGGCTCTCAAGGAATGTAGTTGTGCATTTTCTCTGCAGAGTTACGTTTCCGTAAATTTTTGTGCGTGAGTTGATGAAAAAAGCTTAACGTCCTGTGGATGTCAGCCCGCGTTGCATTGTGGCAGCAGTATCGGCCAATCCAGGCTCCTACTACACTCAAGGATCGGACCCAGCGTCCTTCAACATTTCCACGTCAACGCGCCCACAACGGGAACAATCACCGCAAATTTACTTGGACCGACAGCCAAGGCCTTCCTTGACACTGCAGCCCGCCGTGTCGTCCGTCAGCGTAAGCCCGTCTTCTGCTCGAGGAAAGGCGCCAGCAATTCTAAGTGTTTATCTCTGGGCCACGCCCCCACTGGAGGCTGGGCGGTGAATCTCTCCAGCAGCAATCCTGCCGTAGCCTCGGTGCCCAGCACCGTGACCGTACCTGCCTATAGCCGATTTGCGTAGGTGCCTGTGTCGGGCGCTCCCCAAGGCAGGCAATGCTTTGGTGACCTTTACAGCTTCATCGGGGAGTCAGCGTGCGCACCACGACCTTTTACCGTCACTCCTCCTCCCGTCAGCAGTTTGACCTTCACGCCATCGGCAAAGGAGGAGCTCCGGTCACAGCCACGTTTCTATCTCTTATCCAGCGTGCAATTGGGGGCTGTCGGTCGCATTGCATAGCACGAACCCATCTGTTGCCAGCGTGCCAGCCAGCATCGCAGTCGCAGCGGGGCAGAGATCGGCCAGCTTTACCACTACGACGTTCACCGTCACAACTACGACGAACGTCACCATCTCAGCGACATCAGTAGGGTCACCAAGAGCAAGGTGCTCACAGTGACGCCGTAGTGCCGCTGTCGTTTGGGTCACGCGCGTCCTGGCCGACGTGCGCGCTTCCCCACCCAGGGAGTGGTACGATAAGCACGTGCACAGAAATCATCTGGTCTTCTGGACTGCCCTGGTATTCGCCTGTCTGCTCATCGTGGTTGGCTGCGGACAGTTCTTCCCATCGTCTACTACGATCACCGCGATCCAGGTCCAGCCTTCGAATGCGATCGTGGCCCCGGGAGTCACTCAGCAGTACACCGCCACGGCAACCTTCGGCAACAACTCCACCGGCGATGTAACGAGCAAAGTCACCTGGACCACCTTTGCGACCAACATCGCTACCATCAGCACCGGCGGTCTGCTCACCGGAGTGGCATTAGGAACCACCACCGTAAAGGCTCAAAGCGGCAGTGTCATCGGCACTACCGGTGTCAGCATCCAGAACAAGCAGGTGCAAAGCGTAGCCATCCAGCCGCTCACCCAGACGCTGAGCTTGTCCCTCGGCCCGACTACCGTCCAATTCACAGCCACTGCGACCTATAGGGACGGCTCCACCGGCGATGTTACAACCACCTCGACCTGGAACGCGCTTCCCAGCTCCGTGGCTTCCATTTCATCAACCGGACTGGCAACCGCAGTCGCTGTGGGAACGGCTACCGTCACCGCAACGACGGGCGGCGTGACCTCTAATTCAGCGACTGTCACCGTCATCCAATAGAGCGCCGAAGCGGAAGCGCCTGAACAAACTTAGCCGTAGTAACAACTGCCCTGCAACTTTGGTCGCATTGTTCAACTGGGCATTATCGGAGTCGGAAATACTCCGATAAACCCACGGGTTTCAGCAGCTTGCCGCAACGATCGCGACCCTTGTTGCCTCCCTCTCTCTGTAACAAAATCGTTTATTTTCCTTGAGATTCAAGACCTACCTGGGTTACACTTATGTTTCTGAGACCTGAGGTTTTTCCTGCAAAAGGTTCTCACTTTCCCTTAGGGACGGCGCCCTCACTTGGCCTGATAGAAGTCGGTGGCAGTTTCAAAACCATTCATATCTGGGAATTTTTGGGGCGTGGGCTGAACACAGAATCCTCTCAAAAGGCAGGACATCTTTAAATTATGGCAAAGCGACGCGGCAATCCGAACTGGGGCAAGCCCGAACCGATCGGGCCGATAGTCCCGACCATCACCGAGTTTGAACAGGTGGTCAAGGAGTTCAAGCTCCAACCCGATCAGTATGTTCGCTCGACCCGACTGCGTGAGTGGGCGCGCAAGAACAAGAACTCGAAGTATATCCCTGAGCCTCTTTTGGAAGCTTGGGGTTTCGAGATCGAATCCACTCTGTAGTCCTCTATTACTCCTCCAACGGGCCGCAGCATGCGGCCCGTTTTTTCCTGCGTGTAGCAAAACACAACTTCCTGGGTCCAAGTATTTACATGCCAAAATTCGACAAACACATTTTCATCTGCGGTAACCAGCGTCCCGCCCGACACCCGCGCGGTAGTTGCGACCCTGCTGCCACCGAGGGTCTTCAGCGCGAATTCAAGCGTCTCCTCTCCCAGGCCGGTGTCGGAAACTCCGTCCGCGCCAACAAATCCGGATGTCTCGACCAATGCGAACACGGCCCCACCGTCGTGATCTATCCCGAAGCTATCTGGTACGGCAACGTGACTCTGGCCGACGTACGGGAAATCGTGCAGTCCCATAGTGTGGGAGATCAGCTTGTGGAGCGACTCAAAATCTCTGACTCGTGCCTGAATGCTCCAACCTGCGAACACCGTCAGGTGCCCCGTTCCAACGAAGTTTGAGCGAGTCGTGATGTACACGTAACTTCCATCGATTCTGTGTAGTTCTTACAATTCTCAGCTTCTTTTCCTGATTTCTCCGGGCCCGGCCCTGCCCTGCAGCGAGGCCGAAGGGTGGCTCCGTGGTGAAAGACAGCACCGGCAAACTGCTAGAATCACAAGTTGTCCGTCATGCCGCACTCTGCCCTATTCTGCGACGTGCCCACCGCGCTGGAAGAGATCCGCGCAGGTCGCGTGATTGTTGTCATCGACGACGAGGACCGCGAAAACGAGGGCGACCTTACCATGGCGGCCGAGAAGATCACTCCCGAGGCCATCAATTTCATGGCCCGCTATGGCCGCGGCCTAATCTGCCTTGCTATGACCGAGGAGCGCCTCGACTACCTTCGGCTTCCTCCCATGTCCGCCGAGAACACCTCCAACTTCGGCACCGCGTTTACCGAATCAATCGATGCGCGTGAAGGCGTCACCACTGGCATTTCGGCCTACGATCGCGCTCAAACCATCAAGGTCGCGATCGATCCCGCTACACGTCCCAACGATCTCGCGCGTCCCGGCCATACCTTCCCGCTGCGCGCGCGCAAGGGCGGAGTGCTCGTGCGCGCCGGGCAGACCGAAGCTTCTGTCGATCTGGCACGCCTCGCCGGACTGGTCCCCGCCGGCGTCATCTGCGAGATCATGAACGATGATGGCACCATGGCCCGCGTTCCCGAGCTGGCCGAATTCTGCCGTACCCACAACCTCAAGATGCTCACCGTGGCCGAGGTCATCCGCTACCGCATGGCGCATGAGCGCTACGTGCGACGCCTCGCCGAGACCGTCGTGCCTACGGCCTTCGGCGAATTCCGCATGATCGTCTACGAATCGGAGATTAACGGCGAGACCCACATCGCCATGGTCAAAGGCGACGTCGAGCATGCCGGCGAGGAGCCTGTTCTCGTTCGCATGCACGCGCACTGTCTGATGGGAGACGTCTTCGGCGCCACCTGGTGCGGCTGCCGCGACGCGATCGACGGCGCTATGCGCCGAATCTCCGAGCAAGGACGAGGCGCGCTTATCTATCTCCACCAGACTTCAAAGGGTTATTCGGTCGAAAAGCTGGGCGAGCGCCTCACGCTACAGTTCCATCACGAACAACGGCTGCCCACACTGCCGGAAAGCCAGCGTCGCACCCAGCGCGAAATCGGTATCGGAGCGCAAATTCTTTCCGACCTCAACCTCAAACGCATCCGCCTGCTAACCAACCATCCGCGCCGCGTCGCCGGCCTCGACGGCTTCGGCATCGAGATCGTCGAACAGGTGCCCGTGTCCGCAACGGGCAACGTGATTTCGCAGTAGCGAGGATGGCGAAATACGAGAGTTACATCGAAAGCCGCTCTTCCGCCCGCTTCGTTCCCTCTACTCGTGTCTTGATCTTCGCCAAAGCAATGTCCCTGGATGTCGATGTATCATCCGCAAAGGGCGAGAACCCGCAATCATCCGTCGTCCCCGGCGACGCCAGGGGAATGAACTCCGCCGCTTCCATCACCCTGGCACGAACCTGCTCCGCCGGCTCGACTTTGGAATTGATGGGATAATGGAAGGCACTATGGCTGCACCGCGTGCCTGGTACTTCGCTCAAGCTGCGTTCGCTTGAGTGGGTCTTGTTCTAACCGCTACCAGTTGTCTTCGGGCTCACGATGGAGAGAGACTCCGAGACTTAGCCAATCGGAGAATTGCAGTCAGGCTGCGCTCGACATCTTCATCCGTGGTTGCCCAGCTCGAAAAACTGACTCGCATAGCGCTCTGTCCGTGCCACTCCGTCCCGCCGCACCAGCACGTCCCTTCCTCTTGCACGGCAGTAATCACGCGGCGAGTTTCCTCGGCGGTCCCAAACGACACCAGCACCTGGTTGAGTACGACTTCATTGAGCACCTTGGACCCTGCGCGGCGAAGCCTTTCCGCGAAGAAGGCTGCTTGATGACAGTTTCGTTCGACCAGATCCTTGAGTCCCTGACGCCCCAGCGAGCGCATGGCAGCCCACAATTCGATTCCGCGCGCTCGCCGCGAAGATTCGGGAGTGTAGTGGCAAGGCTCACGCACATCGCTGGTCTGGAGATAGGGGGCGCTGGTAGCGAATGCTTTCTGCAGAGAACTCGCCTCTCGAACGACGGCGATTCCTGAATCATAAGGTACGTTTAGCCATTTGTGACAATCAATTGCCCAGGAGTCGGCGTCGCTAACGCCTTCCAGCAGTGGCGCGTAACGTGGGGAGACCGCCGCCCACATTCCGAAAGCACCATCCACATGGACCCATGCTCCGGCCTCCCGGGCTCGCGAACAAATCTCCTTGGCAGGATCAACCGCGCCAGTGTTCACGTTCCCAGCTTGAATGCAAACCAGAGTTTGGCTGTCGAGTTGGGGCAGTGCCTCGGCTTTCATCCGCCCTTGGCTGTCGGTGGGCACCGGGACGACGCGCGAACGACCAAGCCCCAGCATGGCAAGTGCCTTCAGCAACGAGACATGAACCTCCTCTCCCACCACCACCTTGATGGACGGAGCGTCAAACAACCCGTCTTCCTCCACATCCCATCCCTTGCGCTTCAACAGTACGGTGCGCGCTGCTGCCAGGGCGGAAAAGTTTGCCGTGGTGGTTCCGGTAACGAAGCCCGCACCGCAAGTCGCCGGCAAACCAAGCAGGTCTGCAGTCCAGACCAGCACAATTTCTTCGATCTTCGCCGCGACTGGCGACATGACGGCGAATGCCACGTTTTGGTCCCAGGCTCCCGCTAGCCAATTGGCTGCTAGCGCCGAAGGAAGAGTCCCGCCGGTGACAAATCCGAAGTAGCGGCCGCCGGTGCTCGCAACTGTGGCCGGGGAGCCAATGTCATCCAGCAGTGCCAAAATTTCAGCAGGATCGGTGGGGGTTTGTGGCAGCTGGCCACCAAGCGCTTCCAGGCGCGCTATATCGTCAAGCCGCGGCGCGACTCGCCTGCTGCCGACGCTCTCCAGATACCGCGCCGATCGAGTCGCCGTTTCAGCCAACAGATTCTTCATGTCAATCTCGCCGGGGGGCGGGTGCCCCACGCGCCGGGGCCCGACGAGCGCCGTCTCTGCCCTCGTTGGGGTACTGCCTTTGCCGGAAGTGGGTCTTCTATCCGGTAATCACTGGATCAGTCGTAATACTCAAGCCCCAGGTGCGTGATCATCGCTTCGCCCATCAGGTGGCGTAACGTGTTCTTCAGCTTCATCGACTGGATGAACAGGTCATGCTCGGGATAGAGTCCCGGCGCAGTCATCGGAGACTTAAAGTAAAAGCTTAACCATTCCTGGATGCCGATACCGCGCAGCGCGCTGGACCGCTTCGCCAGATCAAGGAACAGCACCAGGTCGAGCACGATCGGCGCTGCCAGAATAGAGTCTCGGCACAGGAAATCCACCTTGATCTGCATCGGATAGCCCAGCCATCCGAAGATATCTATGTTGTCCCAACCTTCTTTGTTATCACCACGTGGCGGGTAATAGTTAATGCGAACCTTGTGAACAATATTGCTGTAGAGCTCGGGATAGAGTTCAGGCTGCAGAATATACTCCAGCACGCTCAACTTCGACTCTTCCTTGGTCTTGAACGAACCTGGATCGTCCAGCACTTCTCCGTCTCGGTTGCCCAAAATGTTGGTTGAAAACCATCCGCTCAACCCCAGCATCCTTGCCTTGAAGCCCGGCGCAAGAATCGTCTTGATCAGTGTCTGCCCAGTCTTGTAATCCTTGCCGCAGATGGGCGCATCGTTCTTCCGAGACAGCTCCTGCATCACAGGAATATCTACCGTCAGGTTCGGAGCGCCGTTGGCGAAGGGCATTCCCTCCTGCATTGCCGCGTAGGCATAGATCATCGACGGCGCGATGGTTTCGTCGTTCGCCAGCAAGCCTTTCTCGAACGACTCGACCGACTGGTGCAGTGGCCCAGCTTCGATGAAGGTCTCCGTCGATCCACACCAGATCATCGCCAGCCGGTCGGCACCGCTCGACTCTTTGAACTCGCGTATGTCCTCGCGCACCTGCTCGACCAGTTCCCTCTTGTTCTTGCCTTTCTTCACATTCGGGCCGTCGAGCTTCTTCACGTAGTTTTTGTCGAACACTGCCTTACGCGGCTTGATGGAAGACAGAAACGGCTTCACCTGCTCCAGCAGCGAGCGCTCCAGCACGCCAGCCTTGCCCGCGGCGGCGTACATATCATCTTCGAAGATGTCCCAGCCGGTAAAAACCAAGTCATTAAGCTCAGCCAGAGGGACAAAGTCTTTCACACGTGGCGAGCGGTTGTCCGTGCGCTTGCCCAGCCGGATGTGGCCCATCTGCGTCACTGAACCAATAGGGCTCGAGATTCCTTTGCGTACCGCTTCCACGCCAGCGACAAACGTGGTCGCCACCGCTCCCATGCCGGGAATCATGATCCCCAGCTTTCCCTTTGCCGGAGTAATTTCCGCGCGAGCAGTTTTGTTCTTGTCCTGCTGATCAGTGGTTGGCATTCGTATCAGTCCGTTTCATGAAATGGATTTGGATCTTCAGGAATCCTGCGCGCACCAAGCGTGAAGAAACAGGCGGCGAGCTCTTGCACGTCTCTCCATTATGGGATGTCGGAGCACAACATCCTTGCAGGTTTTTCAGCTGACTCTCAAACCTGTTATCTTCTCGTATTCAACCCATGCTCTGCAAACAACCGCGTTCGAACGGAACCAATTCGCCCCTCGTTGGCGATTTCACGGATTTGCCGGAGACCCATGTCTGACCACAAAGTCTCAGTCATCACCGGAACCTCCAGCGGTATCGGCCTGCTTACAGCCCTCGAATTTGCCGGCAACGGCTACCGGGTCGTCGCCACTATGCGCGACCTCAACCGCAGCGATCGCCTGAAAGAGGCGGCCCAACTCGCCAATGTGCATGACAAGATCGACCTTCGCCAGCTCGACGTCACTGATTTCGGCTATGCCGCTCTGGTCCTGGAGAATATTGCCCGCGACTACGGCTGCATCGACGTGCTCGTCAACAACGCCGGATTCTGCATGAGCGGCTTTAGCGAAGACATGTCGCTCGATGAACTTCGCCGCCAATTCGAGACCAACTTCTTCGGGCCTGTTGCCATGACCAAGGCGGTGCTTCCCATCATGCGAAAGCAACGCTCAGGCCACATCATCCAGGTCGCTTCCGTGGCCGGTCGCGTCGGCAATCCTCTGCTCAGCGCCTACTGCAGCTCAAAGTTCGCTCTTGAGGGATGGAGCGAGTCGGTGCGCATCGAAACCCACTCCCTCGGAATTCGCATCGTCCTTGTCGAGCCCGGCTCTTTCGACACCGACATCTGGACCCGCAACGTCACCATCTCCAAAGGCGCGCTCGACCCCAACTCACCCAACAAGGAACGCAGCCAGCGTTTCGCGCAATTCGTGAAGTCGCGCACCGGAAAAAACCCAAGTGCGACACCGGTTGCACAACTGATTGTGCGAATCGCTAACGATCCCAACCCACGCCTGCGCTACATGATCGGCGCCGACGCCAAGCTCCACGTCTGGATGCAACGCCTGCTTCCCTGGAACCATTACGAGCGCATATTCGCCAAAACGGTAAAGATCGATGAATAGAATCGGGCTCTCGCCACACGGCATTTCAACAGGAAACTTCAGATGAATTCTCTCGCCTACATCCGTCCGCGCTGTTGTCGCTAGGCTCACCCCGTCTGTCCCAAACCATAATTTGTCTTAACGAATCACCCCACCTGCATTCGAGCCGTCAATGGCTGTTTTCGTGCAGCCACATTTCAATATTTCCTTTAAGGAACCGATTTCCATGAGTGGCAAAGTCCTTCAGGAAGACTCAAAGCCAACCAGCTGTAGGGTTCAAACTTCGGCAAGAAAGGGCGATCTTGCCATGCCTTCCGCGGCACTTCGCCAGCCTTAGTTGCATGGACGCCCGTCTTGACCCGCTAAATTCGCCGGTCTCGTCGAGGGCGACGCCTATGTCATCGGCAACGCCGGATGACCTGCCAGCGACGATGCCATCCGCTCTCTCGTGATTTCCTACAAATTGCTCGGCACGCGGGAATGGTTCGTCATCCATCACACCAACTGCCATCACATCAACTGCGGCATCGAGCTTCCATACGCACGATGTAATTCGTGGCTTGCTCGCCAAGAGTCTCGAGACCGCAGCTCTTACCGAACACGGCTTTCACGACATCGGCAAAGGCCGACGATGTCGAACCCATACACCGGCATCCAATGGTGTCCGCCAGTATCGCCATTTGCGGCTACATCTACGATGTGAAGACCGGCAAACCGTTGGAAGTACCTGAGGCAAGGCAGGTCGGCAAAGCCTCCTAGCACTTGGAAACATTGGAAAGGCGGCGCATCGAACCTTGCGAATCGCCACCCTTGACGATTCGCAGGGTGTTCGTCTACCCGCTCGGAGACTTCACCTTGGTTTTACGGTTTCTGCCTCGGGCTGTCGGACGCGCACCTCAGCTGTCCGCTGCCTGCCCGCAAACTGCAACACCCCGTCCTCCATTCTTTGCAGCTTCATCGTGAGCGTGTCGCGAAGGTAATTCTGCCGAATGAACCAGGGCTTCTTCGACGACTGTTTGGGCAGGCTCTCCGCCGCCCGCTGCACATACCCCGAAGTCAGGTCCAGCAGCGGTTTTCGATCGAGAGCGGCGGTATTACACGCCGGCACGCAGGTCCGGAAGCGATGCCGCTGCATATAATTCAGCAATCGGCAGACATACGTCGAGGCCAGATCGGCATGCAACGTCCACGATGCGTTCGTGTAGCCAAAGCAAAACGCAAAGTTAGGCACGTTGCTCAGCATCACGCCCTTGTAGATAAAACAATTTGCCGGATCGATCAGAGTTGCGTCCACGCTGAGCCGTATGGCTCCCAGCGCAAGCATCTGCAAGCCGGTTGCCGACACGACAATATCGGCGGCGAGTTCTTCCTCGGAAGTCAGTCGAATACCGCTCTCGGTAAACCTGTCGATCTGCCCGGTCACCACCGACACCCGGCCTGCGCCGATCGCCTGGAACAGATCGGCGTCGGGCACCACGCACAGCCGCTGG
>Ga0182040_10000226_pt1 | contig 24920 bp, 24 predicted proteins | sample flu12Cox44000176_FD_125973 | JGI IMG/M metagenome (GOLD analysis project Ga0182040, IMG submission 125973) | Lab enrichment of tropical soil microbial communities from Luquillo Experimental Forest, Puerto Rico - flux8day.12C.oxic.44.000.176 | ecosystem: Environmental > Terrestrial > Soil >... | reverse complement strand
TACTCCGTTTAAAAACGTCTTATTTTCTATCCGGAATCGATAGGCGCCGCACCACTCTTTTACGGGCGATCAGACAATTGGCTTCGCTGATCATCAAGGATGCCGTCGATGATCGAGGTGCGATTGATTTCTTCCTCCACCAGCTTGAGATGCAATTTGTCGACGATCGACAGGCGAGGCAGAACAAATTGGCGAGCGCACCACCCGCGCAACCGCTGTAAATGACGCTGGACTGGGCCTGTTAAGAGGCGCTAAAGGCTAACCGATCGTGAAGGAAAAGCCGCCATATGGCCGCGCTCATGCGCTGACGGCCGGGAAAGGCTGCAAAAATCGCTGAAAATGGGCGGCAAAAGCCCGAAGATAAACGCGAGAACCCAAGGAGAGCTCCCATGCGTGAGATCGGCCATTTCGTCGGCGGCAAGGCCGTCAAAGGCACCTCGGAACGGTTTGGTGACGTCTTCGATCCCAATACCGGCGTCGTGCAAGCGAGGGTTGCTTTGGCCAAGCACTCCGAGGTCGAGCACGCGATCGCCAATGCGCAAGCTGCACAACCGGCTTGGGCGGCGACCAACCCGCAGCGCCGCGCGCGCGTGTTGTTCAAATTCCTCGAGCTGATGCAGAGCGAATTCGACAGCCTTGCCAAGCTGCTTTCCTCCGAGCACGGCAAGACCGTGCCCGATTCACGCGGCGACATTCAGCGGGGCCTGGAAGTTGTGGAGTTTGCCTGCGGCATTCCGCATCTGTTGAAAGGCGAGTTCACCGAGGGCGGCGGGCCCGGCATTGACCTCTATTCAATTCGACAGCCACTCGGCGTTGTTGCGGGCATCACACCATTCAATTTTCCAGCGATGATCCCGCTTTGGAAAGCCGCACCGGCGATCGCCTGCGGCAACGCCTTCGTGCTCAAGCCCTCGGAACGTGACCCGTCGGTACCGATGCGCATCGCGGAGTTGTTCATCGAAGCCGGCCTGCCGCAAGGCGTGCTCAATGTCGTCAACGGCGACAAGGAAGCCGTCGATACGCTACTTACCGACGACCGCATCAAGGCAATCGGCTTCGTCGGTTCCTCGGCGATCGCCGAATACATTTACGCGACCGGCTGTGCCAATGGAAAGCGCGTGCAGTGCTTCGGTGGAGCCAAAAACCACATGATCGTGATGCCCGATGCCGACATGGATCAGGCAGTCGACGCGTTGGTGGGGGCCGGTTACGGATCGGCGGGTGAACGCTGCATGGCGATCTCGGTCGCGGTACCGGTCGGCGAGAAGACCGCTGACGCGCTGGTAAACAAGCTGATTCCGCGCGTGGAGAATTTGAAAATCGGCCCCTCCATCGACCCGCAGGCAGACTACGGCCCGCTGGTGACGCGAGCGCACCTGAATAAAGTGAAGGAGTATGTCGATCTTGGCGTCAAGGAAGGCGCAAAGCTCGTGGTCGACGGCCGAGGGTTCAAGCTGCAAGGTTACGAGAACGGCAACTTTATGGGCGGCTGCCTGTTCGACGAAGTGAAGCCGTCGATGCGTATCTATAGAGAGGAGATATTCGGGCCCGTGCTGTCCGTCGTGCGCGCCAAGGACTACGAAGAGGCCGTGCGACTGCCCTCCGACCATGAATATGGCAACGGCGTCGCCGTCTTCACACGTGATGGCGATACAGCCCGCGATTTCGTCAGCCGGGTACAGGTCGGCATGGTGGGCGTCAACTTCGCGATTCCCGTGCCGCTCGCCTATCATACCTTCGGTGGCTGGAAGCGATCCGGCTTCGGCGATCTTAATCAGCACGGACCGGATGCGGTGCGCTTTTACACGAAGACCAAGACCGTGACCTCACGCTGGCCGACAGGCACCAAGGAAGGCGCTGAATTCGTGATACCGATCATGAAGTGAGAATGCAGCGGGGGGCCTTAATTTGGACGGTCGGCGGCGCTGTCACGGCGTTGTTGCTCTCAGACTGCGCCGGCAATCCGTTTGGCGAGACGACTGGAGGCGCGCAGAATCCGGATATGCCCGGCCGCTGGGTGCTGGCCGCGCCTAACGCACCACCTTGCGGTATAGAATTCAAAGGTGCTCCCGGTGCGAAGCAAGGAATCGTTTCGCCGGATGGTGGCTGCCCGGCCAAATTCTTTACCAGCCGCCATTGGACGTTCCGACAGGGGGCACTTACCATCAATGATCAGGATAACCAGACCTTGGCGCGTCTCAACTTCGCCAATGGCTCTTTCGAAGGTCAAGCGAGTGCGGGAGTGCAGGTGACGCTGTCGCGTGCGGAATAGGAGCAGTCATGGCCGAATTTCAGCTTTATTGCTTCGCCCAATCCGGCAACGCTCACCGTGCTGCGTATTCGGTGAATGTTTTTCGCGCTTAGTTCAGCCGAACCGGGCGATCATGATCGTCCGGTCCGGGCACCGGCCCTGGCGTAATCGGTGCTTCGCTAGCCGGCGTCCCGGCGGCCGCCAGCGTATCCTTGCGCTGATACTCGCGGTAGGAAAGCCAGCCGACCGGAAGGCAGGCAAGGTAGGCGATTGAGCCGACGGTGAGCACGGCCCACGGATAGCTGATGAGCAATGCGAAGAATAAGACTACGACGACAAACACCGGCAGCACCATGTCGGGCGGCACGCGCTTGCCTACGCGCTTGCCTGAAAACACCGGCAACCGCGAGACCATCAGGAGCGCAATTGTCAGTGTGTAGAAGAATGTGATCCATACCGTGATCAGTCCGTTCGAGACGCCGAGCAGATCGAGATAGATCGGCAGCAGCACGGTGATGGCGCCGGCGGGCGCCGGTATGCCGGTGAAGAAATTGCCTGCCCAAGCCGGTTTGTTGGGATCGTCGATCATCACATTGAAGCGCGCCAGGCGCAGACCGGCGCAGATTGCGAAGATGATCGAGGCTATCCAGCCCGCCGACTTGAGCTCCACCAAACCCCAGAAATAAAGGATCAAGGCCGGAGCCACGCCGAAGTTCACGAAATCGGCAAGACTGTCGAGCTCGGCGCCGAAGCGCGACGTACCCTTGAGCATGCGTGCGATGCGGCCGTCGATGCCGTCAAGCAACGCGGCGAATACGATGGCCGCCAGCGCCAGTTCGAGCTTGCCCTCGACCGCGACGCGGATGGCAGTAAGCCCCGCGCACAAAGCGAGCAGCGTGATTAGGTTGGGCAACAGTGTGCGCACCGGAATCGGCTTGAAGCGGCGACGCTGGCGCGGCGGCGGTGCTGGATCGAATGGTGGAAAAACCATAGGTTTATTATAGCGCTTCGGGGTGCTGCCGAGTTGGTGATACTCGCTTATGGTATAATTGCGCCAAAAGAATGTGCAACGTCACCTCTGCGATCAAAATGCCATTGCAATTTCAGAGGGATATCGGCCTATTTCCCTTGGGCTGACCGTCGGCCTCAAGCCGTAACGCAAAACCTTACGCAGCCACCTAACGGCAATCGGCTACCCGCTGCGGAACGTGCGGCCAGCGTCGGGCGTGCACAGGTCGGCAAGCACGGTCTCGCCGGCGATCGCAGTCTGTCCGACCGCGACCATCGGGGGCGTGCCATCGGGTAAATAAATGTCCACACGCGAGCCGAAGCGGATCATGCCGACGCGCTCGCCGGCGCCAAGTGGTTGGCCTTCGCGCGCGAAGCAAACGATGCGGCGCGCAATCAGCCCGGCGATCTGCACTACCGCTACCCGTGCGCCAGTGGTGGCGATCACCAGCGAATTTCGTTCATTATCGGTGCTCGCCTTGTCGAGATCGGCATTGAAGAACTTGCCCGGCTGGTAAACGATTTTCTCGATACGGCCCGCCACCGGGCTGCGGTTCACATGGCAATCGAACACGCTCATAAAGATGGAAATGCGCGGCAACTGCTTATCCCCGAGCGCCAGCTCATACGGCGGCGGCGCCGTGGTGATCTGACTGATGCGGCCGTCAGCGGGAGCGACGACTAGGCCCTCACGTACTGGAGTCGTACGCGGTGGATCTCGGAAGAAATATGCGCACCAGATGGTCGCAAGTGTGCCGAGCCACCCGAGCGGACTCCACAGCCAGAACAGTACGAGACCGACGAGTGCGAAAGCGCCGATGAATGGGTACCCTTCCGGTGTGATTGGCAGGAATTGTGAGCGGACTGAATCGTAGATTGACATACTCTATCCTACTCCGCCGCGTCGGCGGGCGCCTCGATCGGCGTCGCGGGGGGCAGTATCACATCCGCAATCGGCGGTGGATCGCGGTTGGGCGCAGTCTCGTCTTCCGCGACGCGGGCGAGCTTCTCGCGCGCTTCTTCGGCCTCGCGCTGGCGATTCCACATGCTTGCGTAAAGCCCGCCGGCAGAAAGCAGCGCCACATGCGTGCCGCGCTCGATGATCTCGCCTTGATTCAGAACGATAATCTCGTCGGCGCCGACGATGGTGGAAAGCCGATGCGCAATCACTAATGTGGTGCGGTTGCGCGAGACGCGCTCCAGCGCATCCTGAATATCTTTCTCGGTCTGGCTGTCGAGCGCGGAGGTGGCTTCGTCGAGCACCAGAATAGGCGGGCCTTTCAGAATGGTCCGCGCAATGGCGACGCGCTGCTTCTCGCCGCCTGAGAGCTTCAGGCCGCGTTCGCCCACTTCGGTTTCGTAGCCCGTGGGCGCCAGACGAATAAACGTGTCGATCTGCGCCAAACGCGCGGCCTCCTCCACCTCCGCGTCGCTCGCTTCCCAGCGGCCGTAGCGGATGTTGTAGCGGATCGTGTCGTTGAACAGCACAGTGTCCTGCGGAACCATGCCGATCGCCTGCCGCAGCGAAGTCTGCGTGACCTTAGTAAGGTCCTGACCGTCGATCAAAATGCGCCCGCTTGACGACTCGTAAAAGCGAAACAACAAACGAGAGATCGTCGACTTGCCGGCGCCGGAGGGGCCGACCACCGCGACGGTCTTACCGGCCGGAACATCGAAAGTAATGCCCTTGAGGATGCGGCGATCGGGCGCATAGGCAAAGCGCACGTTCTCGAAACGAATGGTGCCGTTCGTCACCTTTAATGGCATGGCATTCGGTGCGTCCTTGATCTCCGGCTCGCGCGCCAGAATCGAAAACATGGTCTCGATGTCGATCACTGCCTGCTTGATCTCGCGATAGACCATGCCCATGAAATTGAGCGGCTGGTAGAGCTGGATCATCATCGAATTGATCAGCACAAAATCGCCGACTGTCTTGGTACCAGCTTTGATTTCGAAGGCGCACAACACCATCGCGGTAGCAAGCCCGAGCGTGAAGATGACGGCCTGCCCGGCGTTAAGCACGGCAAGCGAGGTATAGGCATGAACACTGGCACCCTCGTAGCGCGCCATCGACCTGTCGTAGCGCGCGGCCTCGCGCTGCTCGGCGCTAAAATATTTCACAGTCTCGTAATTGAGCAGAGAGTCGATCGCCTTCACGTTGGCGTCGGTGTCGCTCTCGTTCATCTTGCGGCGTATGCCGATGCGCCATTCAGTGGCACGATAGGTATAGACCATGTAGGTAGCAACGGTGGCCAGGATTACCGCGACGTAACGCCAATCGAACTGCCACATGAGCACGGCGATGATCAGCGCAAGCTCGATGATGGTCGGCGACAACTGCAGGATGACCATGCGTACGATAGTCTCGATGCCGTTGCGCCCGCGCTCCAGCACGCGCGTAAGACCGCCAGTCTTGCGTTCAAGGTGGAAGCGCATCGAGAGCTCGTGCAGGTGCACGAAGGTGCAATAGGCCAGCCTGCGCACGGCGTGCATCGCCACTTTGGCGAACAGCCCATCACGTAGTTGCGTGAGGACCGCCATCAGGATGCGCATGCTGCCATACGCTAGCGTCATAGCGACGGGAACAGCGAGTGCCCAAGTCAGCCATGCAGACGCGGCGATCGGTGCGCTGCCATGGCCGGCGAGCGCATCAGTTGCCCATTTAAAGGTAAAGGGGACGGCAATCGTTGCAAGCTTCGCGGCGAGCAGCAGCACCAGCGCGCCTATCACCCGCAATCTCAGGTCACGGCGATCCGCCGGCCAGATGTAGGGCCAGAGATGGATGACAGTGGTGAAGAGCCCGTCACCGCTGGCTGAAGTGCGCGTCTGGATTTCGGATGATTGGTGGTGGTGATAGTCGCTCATATGGATTCATCATATATGTGGATTCTTCGCCGTAATCACCCCGCCTCTCCGCTGTCGCACGGAATTTCAGGTATTTTCGGCAGCCTCCTTGACGATACCGCAGACGAGTTGCACATCCAGACCATGAATAGAATCAACAAACCCGGTAAAATCCAAAAAATCTGCGTCTATTGCGGCTCCGGTCCGGGCACCGATCCTGCCTATGTGAAAGCAGCCCGCGCATTCGGCGAAATCCTAGCCAAGAAGGGAATCGGCCTGATCTACGGCGGCGGCGGCGACGGTATCATGGGGGCGTTGGCGCGTGCCACGCTCGACCATGGCGGCGAGGTCACCGGGATCATTCCTGAGTTTCTGATGTCGCGCGAGCACGCGCTACGGCACCCCAATCTGATCGTCACGCACGACCTGCATGAGCGTAAGCGCAGGATGTTCGAACTGGCGGATGCCTTCGTGGCGCTGCCTGGCGGCGTCGGCACGCTCGAGGAGCTAGTCGAGCAGCTCACCTGGGTGCAGCTCGGCCGCCACCGCAAGCCAGTATTGATCGCAAATATCAAGAAATTCTGGGAGCCGCTCTGCGCTTTGTTCGACCACATGCGCACACTTGAATTTATCCGTGACAATCTCTCCTTCAGCTTGTTGGTGGCCGATCAGGTGGAAGAAATCTTGCCGAAGCTGCGCAAAGCGGCAGAAGCTGTGCCGGAGGCTGCTGAGACGATCACCGCAGCCGACGTCGAGCGATTGTAATTGCGCTATTTCGCGGCGACGAAGGTCACCGCTTCGATCCGATTGCCATCGGGATCGCGAATGAATGCAGCGTAGTAACCCTCGCCGTACCGCGGTCGCAACCCCGGCGCGCCGTCGCTCGTGCCGCCTGCGGCCAGCGCCGCGACGTGAAAAGCATCAACCATTTCGGTGGTGCGCGCGCGGAAGCAGACATGCGCGCCGTTCGCCGTTTCGGCTCCTTCGGCACGCAAATTGATCCAGAACTCGGAATATTTCTTGCCGAAACCGATAGTCGTTGACCGCACTTCCAGTTTAGTGAGTTCGATGGGGGCTAGAACGGCTTCGTAAAATCGCGTCGCAGCGGCAAGATCATGGACGGCGACGGACTCGTGATCGATCATGCCGGCGCACCAGATTTCACCAGCTTGTAGACGATCGAGTCCATTAAAGCCTGGAACGACGCGTCGATGATATTCGAGGAAACGCCGATCGTAGTCCAATGATCGCTACTCTCGTCCTCGCTCTCGATCAGCACACGCGTTACCGCCTCGGTGCCAGCGTTGAGAATACGCACACGATAGTCGGTGAGTTTCAGCCCCTCTATGTATTTCTGATACTTGCCGAGATCCTTGCGTAACGCCTGATCAAGTGCGTTGACCGGGCCATTGCCTTCGGCCGCCGAAATCAAGTTCTCGTCGCCGACCTTCACCTTTACCACCGCCATGGAAACGGTGACGCGCTCGCCTTTAGCGTTATTGCGTTGTTCGACATTGACGTCGAACTGCGTGACGTCGAAATAATTCGGCACCGTGCCAAGCATGCGCCGTGCCAACATCTCGAAGGAGGCATCCGCCGCCTCGTATGCATAGCCTATGGCCTCGCGTTCCTTCACGACCTCCAATAGCCGGGCGATGCGCGGGTCATCCTTGTCGGCCTTGATGCCGATGCGCTCGAGCTCGGCCAAAATATTGGACTTCCCGGCCTGTTCTGATACCAAAACCTTGCGTTTGTTACCGACGCTTTCCGGTGTCACGTGCTCGTAGGTCGCCGGATCCTTCATAATGGCGGATGCATGGATGCCAGCTTTGGTGGCGAAGGCGCTTTCACCGACGTAGGGCGCATGCCTGTTCGAAGCACGATTGAGCCGCTCGTCCAGTGCGTGCGAAACATGTACCAGTTTCTTGAGTTGCGCATCGGATACGCCGATCTCAAATCCTGCGAATTCCGGCTTGAGCTTCAATGTCGGAATGATCGAAACGAGATTGGCGTTACCGCAGCGCTCCCCGAGGCCATTGAGCGTGCCTTGAATCTGTCGCGCACCCGCATGCACCGCGGCAAATGAATTGGCGACCGCTTGTTCCGTGTCATTGTGGGCGTGGATGCCGATATGGTCGCCGGGAACAACTTTCACAACCTCGCCAACGATCTTCTCCACCTCGTTGGGCAGCGTGCCGCCATTGGTGTCGCATAGCACGACCCAGCGTGCGCCCGCGTCATGGGCCGCCTTAGCGCAGGCGAGAGCGTATTTGGGGTTCGACTTATAGCCGTCAAAGAAATGTTCGCAATCGAGCAGCACTTCGCGACGCCTCGCCTGCGCCGCCCGCACGCTGTCGCGGATCGAGGCAAGGTTTTCCTCCTTGGTCGTCTCTAGCGCGATGCGCACATGGTAGTCCCAGGTCTTGGCCACCAAGCAGATGGCATCAGTCTTCGCTTCCAGCACCGCGGCGAGTCCCGGGTCGTTGGATGCCGAGCGACCGGGCCGGCGCGTCATGCCGAAGGCGGTGAAGGTCGCGTTAAATTTGCGCGGCGTGCCAAACAATTCGGTGTCGGTAGGGTTAGCGCCAGGATAGCCGCCCTCGATATAATCGATGCCGAGCTCGTCGAGCATACCGGCGATCGCCAGCTTGTCGGCGAGCGTAAAATCGACGCCGCTGGTTTGCGCGCCATCGCGCAGCGTCGTGTCGAACAGATATAGGCGTTGCTTGCCCATGGGCTCAGAGTACTCCGAACACGTAGAGCGCAAGCAACACCGCCGCCGCGAGCACCCCGAACTTGAGCACGATGTAATAGAGCCAATGGCGTGGGAACGGAGTGTCGGGTTTGGTCATGACGCCCCCGACTTGGCGACGAGTTGTTTCAGGAGCGTCGTGTTTGCGAGCCATTCGCCACCGATGGATATGGAATTCCGTTGCTGGGCAACGTAACCGCGCTTCTCGAAAAAACCACGCGCGCTATCACTGGCATCGACCATCAACTTGGCCGCCCCGCGCGCCCCGGCAAGCTTCTCTAGCGCGTCCATGAGCAAAGCGGCGGCGCCCTGTCCGGCCGCCGCCGGATGCACGTAGAGCATGCCGACTCTGTCCTTGTCGGAGAGCGAAGCAAATCCCACCGCCGAGCCGCCAAGCGTGGCGACCAGCGTCAGCTGACCAGCAAGTTTCTTGCCGAACTCGGCTTCGTCATCGGCCATGGAAGCCCAGGCTTCCTGCTGGGCTTCGCTGTAGTCGTCGGCAGTCAACTCCGCGATGCTGTCACGGAAAATCTCGCGCAGCAAAGACACATCGGCCGGCAGCATCGGCCGCAAAGCGAGCTTTGGATGCGCCTCCGCCATCATCGCGCGATCTCCCAAGTAGTGCCGTCTTTCGAATCCTTCAGCACCACGCCCATGGCAGCGAGCTCGTTGCGAATACGGTCTGATTCCTTGAAATTCTTGGCTTTGCGCGCCGCGGTGCGTGCATCGATGAGGTTGATGACCTTGGCCTCGTCTATGACGAGAGACGCCGGCCGGAATGACTTCCACGCAGAAGCCGACATCTGCAACAGGCCAAGCAAACGGCCGCTTGCTTTTAGGCAAGCGGCCGCGGGTTTCACGCCCTTTGCGGCCTCACCTCGTAACTCGTGCAAGGCCGCGAAAGCCTTCGGCGTATTGAGATCGTCGAGCAGCGCATCGAGTGCGTCGGCGCAGAGGTAGCCTGGCTCGACCTCGGTAGTCAACGCGTACCAATGATCCAGATTCCTCTGCGTCTCGCGCAAGCCCGCGACCGTCCAATTGATTGGCTGTCGGTAATGCGTTTGTAGCATCGTCATCCGCACCACTTCGCCTGGCCAGTCCTTCAGCAATTCGTGGATGGTCACGAAGTTGCCGAGGCTCTTTGACATCTTCTCGCCTTCGACTTGCAAGAAGCCGTTGTGCATCCAGAAATTTGCCATCACCGGCGTATGGAAGGCGCACCGTGATTGCGCGATCTCGTTCTCGTGATGGGGGAAAACCAGGTCGATGCCGCCGCCGTGGATGTCGAAGGTCTCGCCGAGATGCTTCCACGACATCGCCGAACACTCGATGTGCCAACCTGGACGGCCAGGCGTCTTAATGCCGGCCGGCGAGGCCCAAGCCGGTTCGCCCGGCTTCGACGGCTTCCACAGCACGAAGTCCTGCGGATCCTTCTTGTAAGGCGCGACTTCGACTCGTGCGCCGGCGATCATGTCATCTAGCGGCCGCCTCGATAGCTGGCCGTAGTCCGGCATCGACGGCACGTGGAACAGCACATTGTTTTCCGCCACATAGGCGTGGCCGCTGTTCATCAGCCGTTCGATCAGCGCCTTCATCTCCTCGATATGTTCGGTCGCGCGCGGCTCGATGGTCGGCGGCAGGCAGCCGAGCGCTGCAACGTCGCCCTGGAAATACCTGTAGGTTTCCGCCGTCAGATCGCGGATAGGGATGCCGAGCTCAGCCGCTCGCGCATTGATCTTGTCGTCCACGTCGGTGACGTTGCGCGCGTAGGTGACGTGCTCTGGCCCGTAAATGTGCCGCAACAGCCGGAACAACACGTCGAAGACAATCGCTGGGCGCGCATTGCCGATGTGGGCGAAGTCGTAGACGGTCGGGCCGCACACGTATACACGCACGCGCTCGGGATCGAGCGGCGTGAATACCCGCTTCTCGCGCGTCAGCGTATCGTAGAGCTTGAGCTCCAAATGCAGCGTCCCTCGGCGCCTGCTGGCCCCGGGCGTTGCTTTATCTCACTGGAGAAAAGACGGCCGCAGCCAGCGTAGTGCGCTAGCTAATAATCTCGCGGCAAATGCCGCAGATCTGGTTAAGGCCATCGGTCACCGGCGCACAATGCTGCCTTGCTTGGGCACCGTCAAGACCCGCCGCGCAAGGCCTGATAGGGTTAAGGCCACTTTAAGGATTTCGCCCGCAATCTTGGCATCAGCGTCGGAATGGCGCCTCCAGGAAAGCGGATTTCATGCGGATAATCCCAGTAGGACTCGGCGCCCTTGTCTGCGTCTGTTTGATCGGTTCCGCGCAAGCCGAACGGCGCATGTTCATTGTCGCCAATGACGGCGGCAGCTACGGGATCGACCGCTGCCTGGCGTCGGGCGATAAATGCGGCGCCGCCGCCGCCAATGCCTACTGCCACACACAGGAATTCACCTCCGCAATGTCCTACCGTAAGGTCGATCGCGGCGATATCACCGACGCGATTCCAGCCGGCGGCTCGGGTGGCTGCGGCAGTAATCATTGCGACATTGTTGCGATCGTCTGCGCGCGCTGAACCTGCCTCCAGGCCCAGTCGAATTGCTAATGATGGTTGACGCTCGCCACGATAAGAATCCGATAATCAGCATCTCCCATGCGGCCCCCGATCCGTTTTGGACCCAAGCGTGAGATTAGCAAAAAATGCAATCGCGATCCGATTGATGGCTTGGACGCGCGCCGCTGGGCGAAACCAGTTTGGCACTACGGCGTTGCAGAGTTACGGAAGAGAAAGTGCTATGAAAATATTCTGCTGTTCGTCCTGATCTAGGGGTGCATCCCGCTGTTCGCGTTGAGACATGCGGAAGGCACCAGATTCCAGCAAAAGATCGTAACCTAAGCGTTTCGCCGCAAGGGAACTCGCCAGCGTCCCCAACACCCGCTAAATTGGTAGCAATCGTCATCGATGCCAGGCCTGTCTAGTGAAACTTTATTCGTATTTCCGCTCGTCCGCTGCTTACCGCGTGCGCATTGCCCTCAATTTCAAGAACTTGCCCTATGAGATGGTAGCAGTCCACCTCACCAAAGATGGTGGTCAGCAGCGCAAGCCGGAGTTTCGCGCGGTCAATCCTCAGATGCGGGTGCCGGCCCTCGAGCTCGAGAGGGGTGAAATCCTGACGCAATCGCTAGCTATCATCGAATATCTCGACGAAACGCATCCCGAACCGCCGCTGTTACCGAAAGACGCGCTGGCGCGCGCCAAGGTGCGTGCCATCGCCGATATGATCGCCTGTGACATCCACCCGCTCAACAACCTAGCGCCGCTGCAATACATCAAACGCCAGCTCAAGCATGAACAACCGGATATCGACGCTTGGTACCACCACTGGATTATCGAGGGCTTCACCGCAATCGAGGCTTTGATCACGCCGGGCCCCTATACTTGCGACGGCCAGGTGACCCTCGCTGACGTTTGCCTTATACCGCAGGTATTCAATGCACGGCGGCTCAAAGTGCCGCTTGATCGTTTTCCGAAGATCGTCGCGGTCGAAGGCGCTTGTCTGAAGCTGCCTGCCTTCGACAAAGCACGACCGGAGAATCAGCCGGATGCCGAGTGAAGGCCGGTCCCTGGCCTGTCATCCCCGCGCGTTCCCCGTTAGTACCGCCGAAACAGCCCGTGACTTCCGGCAAACTGCCTGCGTTATCTTCCGGATGGTTGGAGCATTGCTCTCGTTCTCGGCGATGGCGATATCGATCCGCGACGACCGAGACGACGTTCGGAATCGTGTTGGCAGCTATTGAACTTCCGCTACCGCTGGTTGGGAGCAACCCGCTTGTATTTCTTCATCTCGCTACGCGCGACATTCGCCCGCAATTGGGGTCGCTCTAGCCGGCCTTGCCTCGCACTACCGCCTGAGCAGTGCGTTCTGCGCTGGCGACGCGAGTTTGGTTGTTCCCCTCGATTTCATGCGCGTTCCGCTGATCGCAGTGGTGGGCTGGGCGTTTTACTGCCAACGGCGAACCGGTCGACATTTCCGTCCTGCTCGGTGCCTTGATCATCGTCTCCGGCGTATTGTGGAGTCTGCGCACTGGGGCCGCGCGCCCACATTGAGCTTAACGCTCGCGTAGCCAAAATTTTATCTTTAGAGTGCTGGTTATGAACGGATTCCCGCTCGGGATTGCAACTGCGACGCTCGCAGCGCTTGCCTCGTACGCCAGCGCGCTCGCGCAGTCCCCAAGTCCCGTCTGCCACCGGCTGGAGGCTCAATTGGCCGCACTCGACAGCGGCAATAGCGATCCCGCGCGCGCGGACCAGATTCGTCGTGCCGAGGAAGCGGTCAATCGCCAGCAATTCGAGGTCGACCGGCTGGTTACCCAGTCGCGCCGTATGGGTTGCGAAAGTTTCGGCTTGTTCTCGATCTTCATCAATCCGCCGCCACAGTGCCGTGGCCTCGTGCGGCAGATAGACCAGCAGCGCAACGCGCTTGAGCAACTGCAGAACCAGCTTGAGCGGCTCAACGGTGGCACTACTGAACGCGCCGCCCAGCGGCAATCGCTACTGATCGCGCTGGCGAACAGCGGTTGCGGCCCGCAATATCGATCGGCAGCGCTACAGGGACAAGAAAGCGGTTTCTTCGATCGGTTGTTCGGCAATAACGAAGGCTTTTTCTCCACTCAGCCGAGTCAAATGGGCGGCGCCTTCCGCACCATTTGCGTTCGCACGTGCGACGGGTACTATTTCCCGATCTCATACGCGACGTCGCCGGATCACTTTCACGAGGATGATCAGACCTGCCAGCGGATGTGCCCGGCGGCGGAAGTTTCGCTCTACACCTATCATAATCCTGGAGAGGAATTATCGCAGGCCGTCTCGCTCAATGGCCAGCTCTACACTGAACTGCCGACCGCCTTCAATTACCGTAAGGCGCTTGATCCTGCCTGTAGCTGCCGGCGGCCGGGCGAGAGCTGGGCGGACGCGCTCAAGGTCAATGGCACCGACAATACCGTCGCGCCGGGCGATGTGGTAGTGACCGAACAGAATGCCAAGAAACTGTCGCAGCCGCGCATCGGCGCCGTTGGCAAACCGATTCGGCTCGACGATGAGCGCGCAAACAGTCAGACAGCGTCGCAACCAGCCCCCGCGCAGGCCACTCCAGACCCCGATCCGGCCAAGAGGACGGTGCGCACGGTCGGACCAACCTTCCTGCCGGTCCGCTAACTATTCGAGAAGTCGACCGCTTCGCTTTTCGCCGGCGTACCGTTCATGACCGAGGTAACAGGTTGTGGCAACGGCGTGCCCGGATCGCGAAAACGGTTGGTGATCGGATAGCGGCGGTCGCGGCCGAAATTCTTCAACGTTACCTTCACGCCCGGCGCCGCCTGCCGACGCTTGTACTCGGCAATATTAAGCATCCGTTCGACGCGAACCACGGTGTCGCGATCGAATCCTGCCGCAACGATACCTGAGATCGGCTCCTCGCGCTCCACTAGCCGTTCGAGAATTTCATCGAGCACCGCGTAAGGCGGTAACGAATCCTGGTCCTTCTGATTCTCGCGCAATTCGGCGGTCGGCGGCCTCGTGATGATGTTTTCCGGGATTACCGAACCATTAGGACCCAAGGCGCCTTCTGGCTTCCAGCCATTGCGCAGACGCGCCAGACGAAACACCTCGGTCTTATAGAGGTCTTTGATGGGATTGAAACCGCCGTTCATGTCGCCATAAAGCGTTGCATAACCAACGGACATTTCCGACTTGTTGCCGGTGGTCACCACCATGAGATTAAATTTATTGGAAATCGCCATCAGGATCGTACCACGCGTGCGCGCCTGCACGTTTTCCTCGGTGACGTCGCGCGCCAGGCCGTTGAAGGTGGAAGACAGCGCTGCTTCAAAACCTTCCACCGCCGCAGCGATTGGCAGCGTCTGATTGCGTACGTTCAAGGCCTTGGCGCAGGCTGCCGCGTCATCAAGTGATTCCTGTGCGGTGAACTTGTACGGCAGCATGATGCAGCGCACGCGATCGGCACCGAGCGCATCGACCGCCATGGTCGCGCAGAGCGCAGAATCAATGCCGCCCGATAGGCCGAGTACGACGCCCGGAAATGCGTTCTTGTTAACGTAATCGCGCAAGCCTAGCACGCAGGCGGAGTAATCCGCCTTGTCGCCTTCCAGAGCGCTTTCCTTTGGCCCATCGTCGCAACGCCAGGTCGCGCTCTGCCGACGCCACTGCGTCGTTACCACCTCTTCTTTGTATGAGCTCAACTGGAATGCCAGTGAGCAATCGATGTTAAGACCGAGAGAGGCACCGTCGAATACCAATTCGTCCTGGCCACCGACCTGGTTGGCATAAATCAACGGGAGGCCGGATTCCTTGACCCGCGGCACGATCACGTTGAGCCGCTGATTGCTAACCGCACGGCGGTAAGGTGAACCATTGGGGACGATGAGAAGCTCTGAGCCGGTTTCGGCCAAGCATTCAACGACGTTTTCGTAATCGCCCCATTCCGTCCAGATATCCTCGCAGATCGGCATGCCGAGCCGCACACCACGAAAATTCACGGGCCCCGGCACCGGGCCGGGCGCGAACACGCGGTGCTCATCAAACACACCGTAGTTCGGCAAATTGACCTTGTAGCGCAGCGCCGAAATAGCACCGGCGTCAAGCAGCGCCACCGCATTGTGGAGCCTGCCGCCTTCTACCCAGGGCGTGCCGACCAGGAGAGCCGGTCCGCCCGACGCTGTTTCTCGAGCCAGCGTTTCAACCGCTGAGCGACAGGCAGCCTGGAAAGCCGGCTTGAGCACGAGGTCTTCAGGCGGATAGCCGGCGATGAAGAGTTCGGGAAAGACCACCAGATCCGCGCCCTGGGCAGCCGCTTTAAGGCGTGCCCGCAGCACCTTATCGGCATTGCCGGCGATGTCGCCGACAGTCGAATTGAGCTGTGCAACCGCGATCGCAAGACAATCGCAAGGGCGCGCGTTCATGCTGATGATCTAGCGCCTACTCTCGCGGCCGGCAATCAGATGGCTGGCTGGCAGAAAACGCAGAGCTTCCTCGCGCTCACAGGCGCGCCACCACCGGTGCAGAGCTGACGCGGCCGGAACGCTCCTTCTTGAGCAACTCTGCCAGCAGGAACGCCAGATCAATCGCCTGCTCGGCATTGAGCCGCGGATCGCAGACCGTGTGGTAGCGATCATTGAGATCGGTTTCAGTAATAGCACGGGCGCCGCCGGTGCACTCGGTGACGTTCTGCCCGGTCATCTCGAGGTGCACGCCTCCGGCATAGGTATCTTCGCTCTGATGTACCTCGAAGAATTGGCGCACCTCGCTTAGAATCAGGTCGAACGGCCGCGTCTTGTAGCCGGTTGCCGAGGTAATGGTGTTGCCGTGCATCGGGTCGCATGACCAGATCACTACCCTGCCCTCGCGTTTGACCGCACGTACCAGCGGCGGCAGCAGATCGCCGACCTTGTCCGCGCCGAAGCGGCCGATCAGCGTTAGGCGCCCGGCCTCGTTGTCAGGATTGAGGATGTCGATCAACCGCAACAGGTCGTCCGGCTTGCTCGATGGGCCACACTTCAGTCCCAACGGGTTCTTGATGCCACGCGCGTATTCGATGTGTGCGTGATCGTACTGGCGCGTGCGATCTCCGATCCACAGCATGTGGCCGGACGTCGCATACCAGTCGCCTGTCGTCGAATCAATGCGAGTGAGCGCCTCCTCGAAGCCAAGCAACAGCGCCTCATGGCTGGTGTAAAAGTCGGTGGTGCGAAGCTCGGGATGGCTTTCCAGGTCGAGACCGCAAGCCTGCATGAAGCCTAGAGCCTCTGAGATGCGATCCGAAAGTTCGACGTAACGCCGCGATTGTGGACTGTCTTTCACGAAGCCGAGCATCCATTGGTGCACACTCGCTAGGTTGGCGTAGCCACCCTGCGCAAAGGCGCGTAGAAGATTCAATGTCGCCGCTGACTGCCGATAGGCCTCAATCTGCCGGCGCGGATCCGGGCGGCGCGCCTCCTCAGTGAAAGCAATGTCATTGATGATGTCGCCACGGTAGCTCGGCAATTCCTCGCCGTTGCGTTTTTCAGTTGACGAGGAACGCGGCTTGGCAAACTGACCGGCGATGCGGCCTACCTTCACCACCGGCGAAGCGGCGGCATAGGTGAGAACTACCGCCATCTGCAAGAACATGCGGAAGAAGTCACGGATATTGTTGGCGCCGTGCTCGGCGAAGCTCTCCGCGCAGTCGCCGCCCTGCAGCAGGAAAGCTTCGCGGTTGGCGACGCGCGCTAACCGCTTCTTCAGGCTGCGCGCCTCCCCCGCAAATACCAGCGGCGGGAAGGTGCCAAGCTGCTTTTCCACGTCAGCAAGTGCCTGCGGATTTGGATAGTCCGGAACCTGCTGGATCGGCTTCTTGCGCCAACTATCGGGCGTCCAACGCTCAGGCATTAACAAATATTCCAACGAGTTGTGGGGGTTATACACGAGACAGCCCCGCAGAAGCCAGCTTAGATGCTATTCTGCCGCCACGCGGCCGTAACTGACCGTCTTCTCGCGTATGGTGACGAGTTCCTCGCCTGCTGTGGGATGTACGGCCATGGTGGCGTCAAAATCGGCCTTGGTTGCCTTCATTTTCACCGCAATGCCGAGCACCTGGATCAGTTCGGCAGCACAGGACCCCGCGATGTGGCAGCCTACAACCTGGTCGCTCGTGCCATCCACCACCAGCTTCATAAAAATACGGGTGTCGCGACCGGAAAGCGTGGCCTTCATTGGCCGGAAGCTCGTCTTGTAGATGTCGACCTTGTTCAGCCGCTGGCGCGCTTGCGCCTCGGTCAGTCCGACAACGCCGATCTCCGGTTCCGAGAACACCGCAGTCGGCACATTGATATGATCGACTGGCGTCGGCTTGCCGCCGTAGAGGGTGTCAGCAAAGGCGTGACCCTCACGGATCGCCACCGGCGTCAGGTTCACCCGGTTAGTCACGTCACCTACCGCGTAGATATTAGCCACCGAAGAGCGCGAATATGCGTCGACCGCAATACCGCCATGCTCGGCAAGCTCGATGCCGAGCCTCTCCAATGCCATTCCCATCACGTTCGGGCGCCGGCCGATCGCGAACATGACCTTGTCAGCCGTGATCGTGCGGTTGTCCGAAAGCCGTATCAAGAATTCAGTGCCACGGCGTTCGATTGCTGCGACCATATGGCCGCAGATGATCGTGATGCCGCGGCGTGTCATCTCGGAACGCAGGTGCTCGCGTATATCGTCGTCGAAGCCGCGGAGGATGTTCTGCCCGCGATAGACCAGCGTCACCTCGCTGCCGAGGCCAGCGAAGATATTGGCGAATTCGACCGAGATATAGCCGCCGCCCTGAATCACAATGCGGCGAGGCAGTTCCCGCAGATGGAAAGCTTCGTTTGAGGATATCGCGTGCTCGAGCCCGGGGATTTTCGGCCCATAATGCGGCCAGGCACCGGTCGCGATCAGGATGGTTTCGGCGCACACACGTGCGCCGTCCGCGAGCCGTATGGTGTGAGCATCTTCCAGCACAGCGCGGCCCTTAACCAGCGTTACCTTCAACCGCTCAAGCGTGGTGGTATAGGCCGCTTCCAGTCGCGCCACTTCACGCGCGACATTGGCGGTCAACGTCGGCCAATGAAAAGTCGGCTCCGGCACATTCCAGCCGTAGCCCTCGGCGTCCTCGAATTCGTCAGAAAGGCGCGAGGCGTAAACCAGCAGCTTCTTCGGCACGCAGCCGCGGATTACGCAGGTGCCGCCGACGCGATACTCCTCCGCTATCATAACGCGCGCGCCATAGTGCGACGCGACACGCGCAGCGCGAACACCGCCCGAGCCCGCCCCGATCACAAAGAGGTCGACCTGTTGGTCCGCCATCAGACGCTGTTGCCTGCTCGCCGGCCGCGCCGGTCCGCGACCGGCCGTTTGGCCGGCTACTGTGCAATCCCTCGCTTCTGCAACTCTTCGCGCATTTTGCCGATAACTTCGTCAGAAAGCTTGTTTGCCCATTCTTGCGCGAAGCGCATACTGGCATCGGCGATCTTCGGCTGTTCATCCAGCAGCTTTTTGCCGGCCGGCGTGTGGTAGAACGCAATGATCGCCTTCAGCTCCTGATCAGTGAAAGCAGTCGCATAGAACTTGGCGACTTGGTCACTGATTTCTGAAAAACGCGGCGCGAGATCTGTGCGCACCTTCGCGGCCACTTCATTGAGCTGCGCACCGATTGTGGGATTCTGCTGCAGGAAGAGAAGCTTCGCCTGTTCGACCACGCCGGGAATAAGTGGGCTGAACAGTGTCGTCGCGCCCGTCGTGGCGATCAGCTCCTTAGCGGACGCCATAGCAGCTGCTGACGGCTGCTGGCTGTGAGCCCAGGGGCTAATCGCGACCAGCGCGCCGGCAATCGCGGCCAACCGCACGACGTGTTTGATAGTCTGAATGACGCTCATTTCAGGTCTCCTTGATCTTCAAAAATCACGGCCGCTCAATGAACGTCACACCGTCCGCCCCCGCCAGAATAGCGGTTTGGGCCATACCGATAAACAGACCATGCTCCATGACTCCAGGGATACCCGAAAGCGCATGCGCTATCGCGGGCGGGTCGTCAATCCGGCCGAGCGCCGCATCGATGATCCAGTGGCCGCCATCCGTGACGAAAGCATCGCCGGCCTTGCCCTGTCTTAGGGTCAATGGGCCTGGCTTCTGGACTGCCGCTATCGCTCTCTCAATCGCTCGACATGTGGCGCCCAGACCGAAAGGCGTCACCTCGATCGGCAGCGGGAAACGTCCAAGCACTGCGACTCTCTTGCTCTGATCGGCAATTACGATCATTCTTCTTGAAGCGGCGGCGACAATCTTTTCCATCAACAACGCCCCGCCGCCGCCCTTTATCAGGCTGAGATCTGGCGCGATTTCGTCGGCGCCATCCACCGTCAGGTCAAGCTCCGGAGTCTCATCGAGCGTGGTCAGCTTGATACCGCAGCGTTCGGCATCGGCGCGTGTGGCCCGCGAGGTGGGCACTGCGACGATGTCGAGCCCGGCCCGCACACGCTCGCCCACCAGCTCGACGAAATGCTTCGCCGTGGAGCCGGTGCCGAGGCCCAGCCGCATGCCCGGGCACACAAATTCAACAGCGCGAGTAGCAGCCGCACGTTTTTGGGCCTCGGCGTTCATCGCAGTCGCGTGCAAATGGAGGGTGGATCTAGCGTTTCTGCGCGCCTATCTAGCCTCGTTTATGCTGGATGAATAGCCGAAAATCATCCGCAGCGCCTAAGGCCTTGCATCGCTCCTGGGGCGAAGGTAGCGATCCAGGATGGCCGCTCCGACAATCGTTTTCGACCTCGACGGCACCCTCGTCGACACCGCACCAGACCTTGTCCACACGCTAAATGTGATTTGCGCGCAGGAAGGCTTGTCCCCGGTGTCTTATGAGACTGCGCGCAACCTCATCGGCGGTGGCGCCCGCATGATGATCGCGCGCAGGATCGCGGCGGAAGGCGTCGCCATGGCTCCGACCAAGGTCGAGCAGCTGTTCGCCGATTTCATCGCGCACTATAGCGAACACGTCGCCGACCGCTCACGGCCATTCCCCGGATTAGTTGATGCGCTCGATTTGCTGTCTGCTAGGGGCGTCCGGCTCGCCGTCTGCACCAATAAGCTCGAACGATTGTCGGTGCTGCTGCTCAAGCATCTTAAGCTCGTCGATCGGTTCGCGGCGATCTGTGGACAAGATACGTTCGGCATACAGAAACCTGATCCCGAGATGCTACGACGTACTATCAAGGCGGCCGGCGGAAGCCCGAGACGGGCGATCATGGTTGGAGATTCTGTCACTGACATCTTAGTCGCGCGCGCAGCCGCTGTGCCCGTTATTGCGGTGGATTTCGGTTACAGCGAGCGTCCGGTATCCGAATTTGGGCCGGACCGCGTAATCAGCCACTTTGATCAACTGGACGAGGCACTCGCCGCGATTTTGACCTCAAATTGAGGCTTACAGCGCGCTTTATGGTGAATGGGGTTAGGGCTAACGCTACGCAAAAGGTTGCGCCCACGTGATCGCACACGTATTCTGTTAATGGGCGGGCGATCTCTATCGCTCGAGTGGACGGGGCAGACATTATGTACCGAGTTGTCGCAATTGTATGCGCGGGGCTCGCGCTCGCCGGTTGTTCCTCAACACCCGACTGGTTGAGTATCGACGCGCTGAAGCCAGCGCCGGCGATGGAGACCGTGCGTTTCGAGAGCAATCCGCCGGGCGCCGAAGCCAAGGCCCCCAATGGACAGTCGTGCCACACGCCTTGCGCACTCGCGCTGCCGACAAATGCGCCGATGACGATCAGCTTCGCGCTCAACGGCTATCTACCGACGACCGAAACGATCGAGCCGGTCGCGGCGAGCCTCGGTCTACCGGAGCTGAGGCCAAACCCGTTGCAGGTTGAACTTTCGCGTGCGCCGCCGCCGAAGCATGTGAAAAAGCCGGCCAAGAAGCCAGCTACGAGAACGTCGGGGAAAACCCCGCCAAAACCAGCCACCGCCAACACGGCACCCCCCGGCCCCGCGCCAACTCCTGCATCTCAGGCAACGCCACAGCCCCCTTCACCCGCAACGCAACAAGCCCCTTCGCCCTGGCCCGCGACACCGCCGCCGAAGGGTCAGTAAAGCTAGCCATCGGCTGAAAGCGCCGCGGATACTAGTCGCGGCGTATAAGCCGCGTTCCCGTTGGCTGGACGCACTGGCCGTTATCAGCCACAATTCCTATATCTGGATGCGCGGTTTTACTACGCGGAACTTCCAATGGTAGCGACGAACGGCGTCACCAGGCTTGACCTTGATCGCGCAGATAACCGGCTGCGCGCACTGGTCGACCCGTTTCATCGCGCAATCAATTATCTGCGTGTGTCGGTGACCGACCGTTGTGACTTCCGCTGCGTCTATTGCATGTCGGAACACATGACATTCCTGCCCAAGGCCGATCTGCTGAGCCTGGAGGAACTGGACCGGCTGTGCAGCGCATTCGTCGCCAGGGGCGTGACCAAGCTGCGGCTGACCGGCGGCGAACCATTGGTCCGCCGTGGCATCATGACCCTGGTTTCTTCTCTATCCAGACATTTGGCGAGCGGCGCGCTTAGGGAGCTCACACTCACCACCAATGCTTCTCAATTGGAGAAATTTTCGTCCGAACTCAAAGCATATGGCGTCGAGCGCATTAATGTTTCCCTCGATACGCTTGACGCGGATAAATTCCGCTCCATTACCCGATGGGGGGAGCTCAGCAAGGTGCTGGCCGGCATCGATGCCGCGCAGGCCGTCGGTCTGAAGCTGAAGATCAACACCGTCGCGCTCAAAGGCGTCAACGAGGATGAAATCAGCGACCTGCTTGCTTGGGCTCACGGTCGTGGCATGGATCTGACAGTCATCGAGGTGATGCCACTCGGTGACATCGAAGAAAGCCGGCTTGACCAATACCTACCGCTGTCCTTGGTGCGGGCGCGCCTGGCAGAGCGTTATACGCTGGAAGACATCGACTACCGTACCGGCGGACCGGCGCGGTACGTTCGTGTCAAGGAAACCGGCGGACGGCTCGGTTTTATAACGCCGCTGACCCATAATTTCTGTGAATCCTGCAACCGGGTGCGCGTCACCTGTACCGGCACGCTCTACATGTGCCTCGGCCAGGAAGATGCTGCCGATCTGCGCGCGCCCCTGCGCGCCTCTGAAAGCGACGATCTAATCCATGCTGCGATCGACGAGGCGATTACCCGCAAGCCGAAGGGGCATGATTTCGTGATCGATCGCCGCCACCGCCGTCCGGCGCTAGCGCGCCACATGAGTGTGACTGGCGGTTAGCGCGGTCCTCAGATTGCGCAACTCCTCGAGCCGCAAGCAGAGAACAAAACCGTCGCCGGCATCGGAGGCCCTTCGGCATCGATCGCTTCAGTTCGCCGCAAACCACTTCTGGCAATGGATAGGATGCGGGTGGCACCCCTTATGGAACCGATGGTTTGGGCCAACCCCGGGCTCCGCCGGCGGCGAACCTCTCCTAACTGCCAATTTCACCATTGACGCCGCATTGGAGGCATCGGATTAAGAGGCGGACTTGGCCTCGCGGCCACGCCATGAGAGCAGAAAGCAAAAAATAAAAGGTCTGGCCGGCGTCACCATAACGGCTGACCAAGGGGGAGGTGTCAGTGAGTGGTCTCGATGGATTGCTCAAATCTTTGCTGCCGGCAACGCGCGTGGTTGACACCGTCACCACTTGGATCGGCCGACGCCTAGCCTGGCTGATCCTGGCCGCCGTGATCGTGTCGGCCGCCAACGCCACCGTCCGGAAAGTCTTCGACACCTCGTCAAATGCCTGGCTCGAATTGCAGTGGGTATTGTTCAGCGTCGTGTTCCTATTGTGCTCGCCGTGGACGTTGCTTGCCAACGAGCACATCCGCATCGACATCGTGAACAACATGCTGCCGAAGCGCCTTCGCGATTCTATCGACTTGATCGGTCACACTTTCTTCCTGCTGCCGCTTGCCATCGTCTTGGTCGTGACCGGAACGCCATTTTTTATCGTTTCGTTCAAACAGAACGAGCAGTCACCAAATGCCGGCGGGCTACCACAATGGCCCGCCAAAGGCCTAATCATGATCGCGTTTGCCATGTTGTTGATCCAGTGTTTGTCGGAACTCGTGAAGCGAATTTCCATCATGCGAGACCTCATCCCCGACCCCCATGCGGAGCAAAAGAGTTCGCTAGAAACCGAGGCTGAGGAAATCATCGGGGCCATCGAAAAGCACTAGCCATATCGCTATGTAACCGGGGACCCGCATGGAAGCATTTCTTACCGCGAACATGGCTCCAATCATGTTTGGAGCCTTGGTCATCTTCCTGCTGCTTGGGTATCCGGCTGCATTTTCGCTCGGTGCGGTTGGACTGATCTTCGGGCTAATTGGTATCAAATTAGGTCTTTTTGTCCCTGACTTCCTGCAGGCATTGCCCGATCGCATCTACGGCGTGATGAGCAACGACACGCTGCTTGCGATTCCATTCTTCACCTTTATGGGATTGGTGCTCGAACGTTCCGGCATGGCCGAAGATCTTCTCGACACGATCGGACAGTTGTTCGGTACAGTGCGCGGCGGCCTTGCTTATGCGGTCATCTTTGTCGGCGCGCTGCTGGCCGCCACTACCGGTGTGGTCGCGGCCTCGGTCATTTCCATGGGCCTGATATCCCTGCCGATCATGCTGCGTTACGGCTACGACCGGCGAGTGGCCTCAGGCGTGATTGCCGCATCCGGCACTCTGGCACAGATCATTCCGCCGTCGCTGGTGCTCATCGTGATGGCCGATCAGCTCGGCCGTTCGGTCGGCGATATGTACGAAGGCGCCTTCATTCCCGGCCTCCTGCTTGCCGGTCTCTACGCAGTCTATGTCTTTATTGTCACGCTCTTGTATCCAAAGGCAGCGCCTGGCCTGCCGGCCAAAGCGGTCGGCTTCCGCGAGCCAGACGGCAGTCGCGGCCTGACTTCGCTCGGCATCCTTACCGTGATCAGCGGCATATTCGGCTGGTTCGTGATGCGTAATGCGGGGGCGCACGGCGCAGATTTCGTAGTGCTGACTATGTTCTTCGGAATGGTTTTTGGTTTCGCCGTGGCGGTGCTTAATTGGGTGAGTAGCCATTATTTTGGTTTCCGTTTCCTTTCGCCTATGGCGCAGCAGACCACCTTCGTGATGGTGCCACCACTGTTCCTAATTTTCCTGGTTCTCGGCACCATCTTTATCGGCGTCGCCACGCCGACCGAAGGCGGCGCCATGGGTGCTAGCGGTGCGTTGATCCTCGGCGTGCTTAAACGGCGGCTGAACTGGGACTTGGTCCGTCAAGCGGTGGAATCGACTGCCAAGCTGGCGGCCTTCGTGGTTTTCATCCTAATTGGCGCACGCGTGTTTTCGCTCACTTTCTACGGCGTGAGCGGCCATATCTGGGTCGAGAGCCTGCTAACGTCGTTGCCGGGCGGGCAGTTCGGATTTCTGATCTTTGTCAACGTCTTCGTGTTCTTTCTCGCATTTTTTCTGGATTACTTTGAAGTGGCCTT
>Ga0182040_10000223_pt1 | contig 25096 bp, 27 predicted proteins | sample flu12Cox44000176_FD_125973 | JGI IMG/M metagenome (GOLD analysis project Ga0182040, IMG submission 125973) | Lab enrichment of tropical soil microbial communities from Luquillo Experimental Forest, Puerto Rico - flux8day.12C.oxic.44.000.176 | ecosystem: Environmental > Terrestrial > Soil >... | reverse complement strand
GCTTCCGTGAGAAGCTTCGTGCCGTTACCGTTTCCGTTCTTTGCCCGAGCGTGCACCTGCGTAAGTTCGCTGCCCGATGATGAGTCGGCGGCAGCTTATCCTTCGACGACGCTAGGAGCGCGTCTGTTCAACTCAAGAGCCGTAGCTCTTAGTGAATTTCTTCTTCGACTCCGCCTCGGTAGCCGGACTGGACGGCGTGATTGGTGGTTGCTCCATCCCTGGCACGGGCTTGGGCGCCGTAGCCTCGGCGGAGGCGGATTGTTTCGGCTGCGTCGCGCCTTTGGTCGCGTGCCGCGCAACTTCGACATAGGCCATCTGCAAATTTGAAAGCGTGTTGCGCAGCACGGTCGATTCGTCATTCGTCAGATTGCCGCGCGTTTTTTCCTGAATCATCGCCAGCTGGTCGATGAACATTTTGGCGACCTCAAGGTTCACTTCGCCCTCACCGGTTTTCGGATTCGGAATCTGGCCCAGAAACAGCGCGGCGTTCTGCGCGTGCATCATCACAAATTCGATAAAACGCTGGGAAAGCTCGCCGCTCTGGGTACTGGTTTGAACTTCAGCCATAAGTGATCATTGACAATTGACGACTTTCATTAGCACAGCACAGCATTCTCGTCACTCATCAGAATGCTAGTCCGGCCCGGATCCACTCGTCACTTCTTTTCCGATGGTCGAACCGTGGCCAAAACGTACGGCTGATCGCGAAAATATTTTGCCGCGACCTCCTTGATCTTATCAAGGCTTACGCTGTTCGCCTCCTGCTCGAACTTTTTGTAATAATCGAAGCCGAGACCGTAAAGCTCGTCGAGAGCGCATTGGTAGCCAAACGAATCATTGCTTTGCATCGCAATCTGATGTTGCCCGATCAATTTCTTTTTCGCCCGATTCAATTCCTCTTCGGTCAAGCCTTCGCTCGCGAGCTTCCGAATTTCATCGAGCAATGCCGTTTTCACCGGCTCGATTTTTTGCGGATCGGTCCCGAGATAAAACGCGAACAATCCAGGGACGAGTCCCTGCATCTGAGTCGCGCCGATATAATAAGCGAGGCCCATGTTCTCGCGGATGCGAACAAAAAATCGCGAACCGAGATCGCTGCTCGCTTCGTCGATCAACTCGAGCGCGTGTCGATCCCTGCTAAACATGTCGACGCCGCGATAACCGACCATGATCACCCCCTGAGCCTTTTCTTTATTGCTCTCTACGTTCTCGATCTTCGTGATCGGCACGGACGGTCGCGCATCAGTCAACGCCAGCTCACCCGGATTCATTTTGCCAAGTGTTTGTTCGAGTAGTTGCCTCACTTCGGCTGCGTTCACACTTCCGAAAACGGAAATTACGCCATTCTTCGCGACGAGATATTTGTCACGAAACGCAATCAAATCTCTCTGCGTCAGGTGCTGCACGGATTCGGGCGAGCCGTTGGCGCGCAAGGCGTAGGGGTGATCAGTGAAGAGCGCCAATCGCAAAATATTTCGCGCCACTGTGGTGAGTTGTTCTTCTTCCTGCTTGATGCCCGCCATCTGGACCTGTTTTTCCCGCTCGACCGCCTTCTCCGGAAAGGTGGCGTTCAGCAAAACGTCAGCCAGCAGATCGACACCGGTCTTGAGATCGGGCTTCATCACGTGAACGCCAACACTCATGCTGTTGTTGCCAGCGTCACTCGAGATGGAACCGCCAATGCCTTCGATTTGATCTGCTATTTGCTCCGCGGTACGCGTCTTTGTTCCTTTGAACAATGTGCGCGCAGTCAGACGGGTGATTCCGTTCGTTTGCGACGTTTCCGCGAGCAAGCCGCTTCGGAAAACCGCGGTCATTGATACCAACGGCAAGCGCGGATCTTCACGCACGAGCAAACGCAAGCCGTTCGAGAGTTCGAACTTTTGAATGTCGGCCACCGCCGGCGGCTTTGAAGTTTCTTGTGTCACACCAAGCGAGCCCTTTGGATTCAGCGAGGCCACCGTTAGGTTTTGATCGACAAGATATTTCGCGGCGACGCGGCGGATGTCGTCTTGCGTCACTTTTTGCACCGCCGTAAGATAATCGCGGCTGAAATTCAGATTTCGCGTCAGCAGCCAGTTCGAGCCAATATCGGACGCCTGCCCGCGCATCGTTGTCAGAGCGTCGAGATGATGTGCGAGCGACATTTTTTTCGCTTTGATCAACTCGTCAGAGGTGACGCCATCCTGCTTGATCTCGTCGATGATTTGCAAAATCAGTTTTTGCACGTCATCCCGTTTTTCTGGATCTGCCGTCGCATCGACCCCGAACAATCCGGGATCGCCGGGCGTGTAGGAAAACGCCGAGACACTAAAGGCGAAGCCAGTTTGCTCGCGCACGCGCCGATACAAACGCGAGCTGCGCCCTTCGCCAAGAATTCCAGCGAGCAAGTCGAGAGCTGGAAGATCCGGGTGGGTGATTTCCGGAATGTGCCAGGCAAGGGCGAGCCGGCTCAGTTCAGTTGCGAACTCGTTGTGAACGTCGCGCCGGCCGAGTTGCGGTGGTTCTTCCGGAACGAAAACCGGCTTCAGCGATTTCTCGGGATAATCTTTGAAATAATCGGCGAGCTGTTGATGAATTTTCTCTGCGCTGACATCGCCGACCACAATGAAAGTGAGATTGTTGGGAACGTAACGCGATTTGTAATATTGCATCACCTGCTCTTGCGTAAGCTGATTATAAATTTCCATCTCGCCGATGACTGGCAGACGATATGGATGCTTTTGATATGCTGCCGCGAACAAGAGTACGCTCGCCATGCGATCCGGATCGTCGAGATTCATCGCGAACTCACGCCGGATTACTTCCTGTTCCTTCGCATATTCTTCCGGCGGCAACATCGAGTTCATCATCGCATCGGACAAAACCGCGAGCGCGGCTTGCACGCCGTCTTTCGGGACGTCGATCCAGAAAACGGTGCGATCGAACGACGTGTAAGCGTTAATGTAACCGCCGACGTCGTGGACTTTCTGCGCGATCTCGCTGGCCTTCTGCGTCTTGGTTCCCTTAAAGAGCATGTGCTCGAGAATGTGCGATAGACCGGCGCCGAGCTTGTCGTCCTCGTAAATGCTGCCCGTGCCGCACCATGCCTGAACACTCGCGACTGGAGCGCTCCGATCTTCCTGAACGATCAACGTGAGCCCGTCCGGTAAGACAAATTTTTGCGCGGAACTCGGCGGAAACGTGATGATGTCGGACTTACCACCGTTCTTCGGCGGCACAGTTTGTCTTGATTGAGAACGATCAACTGCTTTCAAGTTCGCCATGCTAAACGCAATTGCACAAACCAGCGCCACCCGCGGCGCTTTGCCGATCATACAGTTTTGGGCGTCGGTAAACTTTTCGGGGTTTCGACTTTCTTTTCCGGAGCGAACGGCTTCACGAATGCTTCCTGAAAATCGTAAACGGATTTGAAATCCTCGATCGAATCTTCGTCAGTCTTTCCAAAAATTCCCGCGCCGATGAGATTAAAAACCATGTGGCCGATGTTTTCGCACGAGTGAATCCCCCAACTGCCGAACACTGTGATCACCATCGGCCCGAATTCTTTGAGCGCGTACTGCCGAACTCCTTCCAGCAATTCCGGACCCGATACGTGACGCACAGTCGTGCCTTTCGCTTTCTTCTGCTGTTTGGTCGTGAAATCGAGCGCGTCCCGCAAAAAGATGTAGGCCTCGCGTTGATAACGCGTGTCACTCGCCACGATTGAGTCGAGGGCTTCGGCAAATCCAATCTTCTGCATGAATCGGTGCGCGCTATGATAATCAGCAAAACTCGCCCGAGCAACTGCTGACCCGTTGATTATTACGGTCGCCATACATTAGCTAGAACTCCGATTTGATCGCGTTGAGGTAGGTAGAGAGAGCGTCTCTCCTTCGCGGACACGGCACAGTGCTTGCTGGCGCGTTGTTTCCACAACTGGCCGAGAACGACCAGAACGACCTCGAGAAAATCTGGAAGATCTTCTGATTTTCTCGCAAACCGACGAAAAACTCGACGCTCCCCGGATCTTGCCAAATAAGCATTGCCTGGAGAATGAGTGCGTGGCGCGCGCGCGTTGGCGAGCACGGTTCCAGATTTTCCGTCAAAAATGTGAAACTCTCGCCCCCGTTCTTCCGTCTAATTCCTTACAAAAACAGCTTAATTGATTGGTTGGTTGGCCGGTGAGTCCGATGGCGGGCTCCCGGCCTATTCACGCTTTAACGAGTAGGCGGTGTTACACCGCGCTTTCAAAATCGAGATTCATTAGGGGCGGCACAGCTTTGGCCGGAGCTGGTAGATCCGGTGGCGACGCAACTTCCGCCAGCCTGGCCACAACTACCGCCGCCAGCGCCAATTTGCTGACCGCGAAGAAGTTTCGCCGAAGCGCGCTCGGTCCTTCCATCATTTTTTGCAGGCGACGCCGTTGGTCGCCGGGGGTCCTGCGTTTTTTTCTTCGCCAACACCGCGAAACGGTCGAGTCGCTCGCCACAATTGTGGCAATAAATGCGTTCGACTTCGTTTTCATGCCGGCATTTTGTGCAGGTAAGCTTTTTGCGTTGACTCAGTGGTTGTCGTCATGCAGCCGATTCTTTTTCGGTTTAGTCGCTGGCGTCGAGGTTGATGTCTGTTTCGTCGTCGACTCCTTGCCAATAGCGGCTTTTTCGCCAGTGGCGGCCGGCGATTCCTTTTTCGCCGCCTCCTGATAGGCCTTGCTCCGATAGTCCGTGCTGTAAAAACCTGAGCCTTTGAAGATGATTCCCGCGCCGGTGCCGAGGAGACGCTTCACCTTGCCGTGGCCCCATTTTGGAAGCCGACAACGTTCTTGAGGGCACGTTTTCAGTGGCTTGTCGCGCATCGATTGGAACATCTCGAAACTTTGGTCGCACTTCTGGCAGTGATACTCGTAGGTCGGCATGCCTGAAACGCTGCCTGGTAGAAAGCACAATTCAAGCCGCGGACCGGAACAAATTTGCGCGCGCCAACTCGGGGTCCGTCCCTTGACTTTGGGTGCGTCGGCGCTAGAGGGTTCGACCGAAAAGTTCTTATGCGCTCTTCATCTTATCGCCTCGCGCTCCTCCCGCTTTTCGCAACATCGGCTATGATCTTTACCGGCTGCGCGGAGGACGTTCGCTACTCCGGCCAAACCCAATATCTCGGCGGAATTTACGGCAACGCTCCGACCAGCGGCGCACCCGTCGACAGCGTTTCCTATTGGGACGGTGATTACATTGGTGGCAAGGCGTCGGTAAAAATCAGTCTCAAAGAACAACGCGCTTACTTTTACAAAAGCGGAACGCTGGTCGGAATTTCGCAGCTCTCAACCGGGCGCGAAGGTCTGAACACGCCGATCGGCAAATTCGCAATCATCCAGAAGGACATCAACCACGCTTCGACTCGGTATGGAGATTTCGTGGATGACGCGGGCAACGTCATGATGCCAAACGTGGACGTCGAGAAAGATAAAAAGCCGCCGGGCACGCGCTTCAAAGGTGCGCCGATGCCGTACTTCATGCGCATCGTTGACGGCGTCGGCATGCATGCAGGTTATTTGCCGGGATATCCAGCGTCGCACGGTTGCATCCGTATGCCGCAGTTCATGGCCGAGAACTTCTTCAAGTCAGTTTCCACCGGCACTCCGGTCACAATCACGAATTAACTATAGCGGCGGGCGTCTTGACTGCTTTGGAAAACGACATTTTCGGCGCTCGCTTTTGAACCAGCGCCAACTTTCGCCGACCTTCGCCGGTGGAAAAACCGCTCGCCAACGAATTGCTCGAGCGCGTTGCGCATAGTGAACCGATTGCACGCAAGCTCGCGCAGATTGGAACGCGCCACGCGCCGGTAAAATTTTCACATGTTATCGCGCCGGCCCAAGCTTTTCTTAGCACCGCTATCGCGCGACCCGCTAACAAAACGGTCTGGATTCTTTGTCCGACCGTGCGAATGCAGGATTCTCTTTACGAAACAATCCTGAACTGGCTTCCGAGCGCGCAATTCCTTCCCGAAGCCGAATTCGCCGCCGTCGAAAACGTCCTTCCCGATCCCGAAATCGCGGCTGAGCGCCTCGCGCTTCTCGCGCGGATCGACAGTGAGCCGGGACCGCACGTGACTGTCACCACGCGCGCGAGTCTCGATCAGCGTGCGCCGAAACGCGGCGCGGTTTCCGCCGCGACGTTAACGATCAAGCGCGGCGCGAGCTCGACCATGGAGCAATTGCTCGAAAAACTGAGTGATGCCGGTTACGACCGAGTCGCGCAAGTCACAACTCGCGGTCAGTTCGCCGTCCGGGGCGGGATTGTCGACCTCTATTCCTGGCAGGCACCATTGCCCGTCCGGGTTGAGTTCTTCGGCGACAGCGTTGAATCGCTCCGCGAGTTCGACATCGACACGCAAAGCTCAGTGCGCGATCTGAGCAAAATCGATATCCTGCTTGGCGCCGCGAACGACATGAGGGGCGTTGTCCGCGATTACATCGGCAAAGCTGATCTAACGATCGACATCGAGCCGGAGGGAAAATCCGACGCGCAAATTCAGATCAGTGAAGGTTGGATTGAAGACGGCGCAGAAGATTTCACCGGCGCGTTTCAGGATTGCGACATCGGCGAGTTCGCGGTCGGCGATTTTCTCCTCGCGGAAGCGAAGCGCGACCAATTCATCAAGCGCTTGACCGAATGGCGCGCGAACAAAGCGCACATCGCCGTTTATTTTCAGACCGAAGGTGAAATCGAGCGCTTCCGCGAATTGATCAGCGCCGACGCGCTCCAGGATGTTGCTCTTGTGCTCGGCACGCTCGCGCGCGGATTTTGTTTCCCCGCCGCGAACCTCGTCATTTTGTCGGCCGCCGAATTATTCGGGCGTTTCGCGCCGCACGCCCGACGTCGTCTTTATCACGCCGAGCGACATCGCGCCCAAATCGATTTCAGCGAGCTGAATGAAGATGATCTCGTCGTTCATCTTGAACATGGCATCGCGCGTTTTGCTGGGTTAACGCGGATCCCAACATCGATCAGCGGCCAGCAGGAAGTCCTGGCGCTCGAATTCGCCGATCAAGCGAAGCTCTACGTCCCACTCGAGCAGGCCTATCTCGTCTCGCGTTATGTCGGCGTCGGCAAACGTTCGCCGCAACTCAGCTCTCTCGCCGACTCAAAATGGGCGCGGGCAAAGAAGAACGCCGCGTTATCCATTGTTGATTACGCTAGCCGAATGCTCGCCGTCCAGGCCGAGCGCGAAACAGTTCCCGGCCACGCATTCGGTTCGGATACAAAATGGCAGTTGGAATTCGAGCATTCCTTTCCGTTTCGCGAAACGCCGGATCAGATGAAAGCGATCATCGACACAAAAATCGATATGGAACGTCCGCGCCCGATGGATCGGCTGATCTGCGGCGATGTTGGGTTTGGCAAAACCGAAGTGGCGATCCGAGCGGCGTTTAAGGCAGTGATAGACGGACGACAAGTCGCAGTGCTCGCGCCGACGACGGTGCTCGCTCAACAACATTTCGAAGTTTTTCGGCAACGAATGCTCGATTATCCGGTGCGCATCGAAATGCTCAGCCGATTTCGATCGCAAGGTGAGCAGCGGAAGATCCTCGATCTGCTCCGGCAAGGCGGCGTCGACATCATTATCGGTACGCATCGTCTCATTTCCGGCGACGTCGTCTTTAGAGACCTCGGCCTGGTTGTGATTGACGAAGAACAGCGTTTCGGCGTCTTGCACAAAGAAAAATTCAAGGAGCTGTTCAAGCTCGTTGATGTGCTGACGCTTTCCGCTACGCCAATTCCGCGGACGCTTTATCTCTCGCTCGTCGGCGTGAAAGACATGTCGACGATCGAAACGCCACCGCTCAATCGGTTGCCCGTAGAAATAATTGTTTCGGGTTATGATGAGCGAATTATCCGCGACGCAATTAAGCGCGAGCTCGAGCGGCAGGGTCAGGTTTATTTTTTGCACAACCGCGTCCACTCGATCGAGCGTGTGCGCGAAAAGATTGTCGATCTTGTCCCGGAAGCGCGCGTCGAGATCGGCCACGGCCAAATGGCTTCAGACGAGCTCGAGGAAGTCATGGCTCGGTTTGTCGCGGGAGAAATCGACGTGCTTGTTTGCACAACTATCATTGAAAGCGGCCTCGATATCCCAAACGCAAACACGATCATCATCGATCGCGCCGATCGTTTTGGTCTGGCCGATCTTTATCAATTGCGTGGCCGGGTCGGTCGCGCCGAGCACAAAGCTTACGCGTATCTGCTTTTGCCGCGGGAAATGATGACGATTGGCGCCGCGCGCAAACGGATCAACGCGATCAAGCAATACAGCGCGCTCGGCGCGGGTTTCCGCATCGCCATGCGCGACCTCGAAATCCGCGGCGCAGGCAGCATTCTCGGCACCGCGCAAAGCGGCCACATCGTTGCGATCGGTTTCGATTTGTACTGCCAGCTTCTCAAGCAGGCGGTCGCGCAATTGAAGGTCCGAAAATATCAGCCGCGACTCGATGTCGACCTTCGAATTGATTTTATGTCGACCAACGAAGCCGAGTTTGCGCAGCTCGGCCCCGAGAAGCGAATTCCGGCGTTCGTCCCAGCGAGTTACATCAGCGACACCGGACTCCGGATTAAAGCTTATCGCGAGATCGCCGAGATCACCACCCGCGACCATTTCGATCGTATCAAGCACGAATGGCGAGACCGATTCGGCAAATTTCCGGAGGCGGTCGAGAGCCTCTTTATTTTGGCCGAAATTAAGCTCGCCGCGGCCAGAGCCGGCATTACACGCGTGGAAGCGCGCGAGCGCAAACTGATGCTGACCCGGCGCGGTGAATTTATACTTGTCGACGGCAAATTCCCCCGTTTAGTTGCCGAAACTTTCCACCTTCGGGAGGTTCTAGAGCTAACAAAAAAATTTACATGATCCGGCCTATTGCCCTCGCACTGACTGCAGCCTGTCTCGTGAATCTTTCTCCGATTTGCTGCGCCGCCTATGCCGCCCAAGCCGAACCGGAGGTGGTTGACGGCGTTGCCGCAGTTGTGAACGGCGATGTCATCACCTATTCGCAAGTTCGCGGTGTCGTTATGCCGCGCGAGAAATTATTGCGCGCCCAATTCACCGGAGACGAACTGATCCAAAAAGTTAAGGAAGCGCGTCAGGCCGCGCTAAACGATTTGATCGATCGACAGTTAATCATTCAGGCGTTCAAGCAGGACAACTACCAGATTCCTGATCACTTTGTCGAAGACCGGATGCACGACATTATCCGGACGGATTTTGGCGGCGACCGCAACACCTTCATCAAAACGCTCGAGGCGCAAAATTTCACGATTGGCGAATTCAAAAAGATGGAGATGGAAAAAATGATCGTCCAGGCGATGCGGGGCAAGAACGTGAAGCTCGCCACCATCGCTTCGCCCGTGAAAGTGGAACAATATTACAAAGAGCATCGGGACGAATTCACGAGCAAGGAACAGATAAAATTGCGTCTGATCATGATTCCCGGGCACTTCAGTGACGGCGAAGCCGCTGCGCAAAAAGCAATGGCCAATGAGATTTTTAGCAAGCTCGTTAATGGAGCGCAATTCGAACAAATGGCACAGCTTTATTCCGAGGACAGCACCCGCGAGAAGGGTGGCGACTGGGGTTGGGTCGATCGCAAAACACTGGCCGCGCCGCTCGAGAAAGCCGCATTTCGTCTTGCGGTTGGCAAGATCAGCAATGTCATCGATTTCAGCGGCAACTACTACATTCTCAAAGTCGAAGACAGACATGGTGGCGACACCAAATCGCTTGAGCAAGCGCGCGCCGATATCGAAAAGAAATTGATCCAGCTAGAAGCGCAAAACCTGCAGGAAAGGTGGATCGCCAGTCTCCGTTCGAAGGCTTACATCAAGACTTTCTAGCCAAGCGCGCTCTTCCTCTTCCGCTTGATTGGTTTTCGTCTGGCTGTCCGTAGGGCAATTGACCTCAATCGTCTGCTTGCACACAATGCGTGATGCGACCGCGCATCGGGATCACGCTCGGTGATTGTGCCGGCATCGGACCGGAGATTGTCGATCTCGCGCTGAAATCCGGACACCTTCCCGAGTCGGCTGAGTACGTCATCATCGGACGACAGCTAAATTGCAAGCCCGGCAAGCCGACAATTGAAACCGCGCGCGCGGCTGGGGCCGCTTTGGAAGAAGCCGTTACGCGTGCGCGACGCGGCGAGCTGCACGCCGTCGTGACCGGCCCGATTCACAAAGCGCGAATGTACGAAGCCGGATTCAAATTTCCAGGACAGACGGAATTTTTCGCCGAGCGCTGCGGCGTAAAAAACTTCGCGATGTGTTTGACCGGCGGAAAACTCACCGTGGCCCTAGTCACGACTCATATCCCGTTGAACGAAGTTCCGCGCGCGTTGAAACAAAGCGAGATCGTCCGCGTCGGCCTGTTGTTAGCGGACCTTTTGCAACGCCGCAGAAACTCGGCTGCTTTAAGCAGTCCAGTTCACATTGCTGTTTGTGGTCTAAACCCGCACGCCGGCGAGTCCGGAAGAATAGGGCGCGAAGAAATCGAAATCATAGGTCCGGCCATCGCCCAATTGAACTCTCAACAATCAACCATCAACTATCAACCGCCCGCGTTCAGTGGCCCGCATTCCCCCGACACCGTTTTCCACCGCACACTTGAAGGTGAATTCGACGCCGTACTTTGCATATATCACGATCAAGGACTCATCCCGTTCAAGCTGTATGCGTTTCACAAAGGCGTGAACACGACGCTCGGTTTGCCATTTCCACGAACGAGCCCCGATCACGGCACCGCATTCGAAATTGCCGGCAAAGGAGTCGCGCACCCCGACAGCATGATCGCCGCCATCAATCTCGCTGTTGAGTTGGCTTCGAAGAAATGACGAGCGCAAAGATCGACAAATACGTCTCCGTTTTCAACATCGGGCTCCAGAATACGTTTGTTTATCGCTGGAATTATTTTTTGCGCGCGGCGTTCGGATTGATTCCGCTCGCCGGCACGGTATTTCTCTGGAGCGCAGTCTTCAAAGAGCGCGGGAGCGGTCTCCATGGCTACAACTACGGCTCGATGATTTATTATTATTTGCTCACGATCCTCGTCAGCAATCTGGTCACGCCGACTGAAGACGAATGGCAAATCGCCGCCGACATTCGTGAGGGCCAGATCAACGCACTCCTGACCAAGCCGATGAGTTATCTCGCCTATCGGTTCAGCATTTTTTGCAGCGGCCGGCTCGTTTACACTTTCGTCACGCTGCCGCCGATTGCGCTCATCTTCCTCTATTTTCATAACTACGTCGCCCTTCCGCACGATGCGTTGACTTACGCGCTCGCGATAGGTTCGACAATGATGGCGGCGTTCATCCAGTTCTTCATCACTTACTCGCTCGCGATGATGGCGTTCTGGATTTTGGAAATTACCACCATCGTTTTCATCGTTTACTCGTTCGAATATTTCCTTGGCGGCCAAATGTTTCCAATCGACATCATGCCGGCTCCAGTTCAGACGGCGTTGAAATGGATGCCGTTCTATTATGAACTGTTTTGTCCGGTGGCGATTTTTCTCGAACGCTTGAAAGGCGTGCAACTTTGGCAAGCGCTCGCGATCCAAACCGGCTGGCTTTTTCTAACCTGGTCAATCGCGCGCGCGATGTGGCACCGCGGCCTCCGGCACTACCAAGCCGTTGGAGGCTGATCGAACATCGACAATTACTGCGCTGCCGTTCTTCGCTTTGGCAGCGGCGTCAGTCGGCGAAATCTCGGGGGGATCTTCTTTTTCGCGTCCGCGACCAAATCCTGATAGCTCCTCTGTTCGGTCATAAACGAAATCTGCAACCGTCATACGCTGCCGCTACAGTCTTATTCGTAGCGGAGCGCTTCGATCGGATCGAGTGCGGCAGCTTTGCGCGCGGGATAAAAGCCAAAGAAAATTCCAACCGCGGCGCTGAACATGAACGCGACGATGATCGAGCTGAGCGAAATCAAAGTCGGCCAATGCGCGTAGCTCGAAAGAACTTGTGACGCGCCGATTCCGAAGATAATTCCGATCACGCCACCAACTGAGCTAAGCGTGACTGCTTCAATCAAGAATTGCATGAGAATGTCACTCCCGTGCGCGCCCACCGCCATGCGCGTACCGATCTCGCGCGTGCGCTCGGTCACACTCACGAGCATGATATTCATGATCCCAATTCCGCCGACGACTAACGATACGCCGGCGATTGAACCGAGAAGGACTGTCATAACCGCCGTAGTTGCTGTCGCAGCGTCAGCGATTTCCTGTTGATTGCGCACAGTGAAATCGTCGTCGCGACCGGGACGAATATTATGCCGCTGTCGAAGCAGCGCGATAATTTGCTGTTGCGCGGCGGCGATCTGCCGTCCGTCTGCGATCTGGACGTTGACGTTGCGTAACGTCGTCCCGCCGATCACGCGTTTCATCGCGCTCGTGTAGGGCATGATGACGATGTCGTCCTGATCGACGCCCTGCGTGCTCAAGCCTTTCGGCGTCAAAACGCCCATGATCGTGAACGGCACGTTCTTAATCCGCAAGACTTGTCCGACCGGATCGTCGTTCCCATAGATTTGCGAGGCGGTCGTCTTGCCAATGACGCAAACCTTGTTCGCACTGCGCACATCCTGCGGCGTGAACGGCGCGCCGTCGGCAAGCGGCCATTGCCGAATGTCGAAATAATCGGCCGACTCGCCGTAAATTCGCGTAAACCAGTTTTGGTTACCGGCCGCGACTTGCGTCGTCGAGACAACCTCTTCGCTTACCGCGACAACGCCCGGGACCTCGCGCCGAATCGCATCCGCATCTTCGACCTTCAACGTGCCAGCGCTGCCCCAGCCGGTCCGAATTCCGCTTGAAGTCGTGCTGCCGGAAAAAATCAAAATCACATTTTGACCAAGACTTGCGATTTGCGCTTCGACCTGCGCTTTCGCACCGTTGCCGATGCCGACCATCGCGATAACAGCAGCGACACCGATGATGATTCCGAGCGCGGTCAGCACCGAGCGCATCTTGTTCCGGCGCAATGCGCGCAACGCAATGTTGATCGTCGATCCAATCTTCATGGCAACCTTTCCAAATCGACCGGCACGATCTTTTCCGGCTCTGTCACGGCATCCAGCCGTTGCGCCACGTTGAAATCTTTCAGGATCAATCCATCTCGCATCACGACGTTGCGCCGCGCGTAAGACGCGATGTCCTGCTCGTGCGTCACCATGATGATCGTGATGCCGTGATTGTTCAGCTCTTGAAAAATTCCCATGATTTCAACACTTGTGCGGCTGTCGAGATTTCCGGTCGGCTCATCGGCGAGCACGACCTCGGGATCGTTCACCAGTGCGCGCGCGATCGCGACGCGTTGCTGCTGACCACCGGAAAGCTGGCTTGGGTGATGATCTTCGCGACCGCCGAGCCCGACTGACGCCAAAACCGCGTCCGCTTTTTCGCGTAATTGCGCATTGGTCAGGTTGTGCGTGCCGTAAAGCAACGGGAGCTCGACGTTCTCGCGTGCAGATGTGCGCGGCAGCAAATTAAAACTTTGGAAAACGAAACCGAGTTTATGATTACGGATGTCGGCGAGTCGATCGCGATCGAGCTCGGAAACATCGGCATCGTCCAAAATGTAGCGACCCGAAGTCGGGCGATCGAGGCAACCGAGAATGTTCATGAGCGTCGATTTGCCGGAGCCGCTCGCGCCCATCAGCGCGACAAATTCGCCGCGCTGGATCTCGAGCGAAACGCCACGCACGGCATGAACATCAACGTCGCCGGTGTGATACGTCTTGTGAACGTCGATCAGTTTAACAACCTCTTCGTTAGTCACTTTCCTTTTCCTCTTACTCTTAATCTGCTTTACGGAAATCTTCGCTGCTGGCCGCTGAATGGATTTGCCGGAGGTGAGCTCGAAGCCGAGGGGGCCGAAAGCTCCGCCGTCACGACTTGATCGCCCTCCTTTAATCCCTCGGTTAGTTCAGTCACAATCCCGTCACTAATTCCGGTTTTAATTTGCGCGGCTTTCGGCCTACCAAAGGACAAAACGTAAACCGTGCGCTCGGGTTTGTGCTCGCGCGCGCCCGTCGGACGTTGGCCGCTGGGCGGCGTCGAAACTGCACCGGCCGCTTGGAACGAGGCTGCTCTTGGTTCAGCCGCTGCGTCCGCTGGTCGATAGCGCAATGCCGCGTTCTTGATTTGGAGCACGCTGTCTTTGTGGGCGATGATGATGGAAACGTTCGCGGTCATCCCCGGTTTCAATTTCAAGTCTCTGTTGTCCACGCCAATGACCGTGTCGTACGTGACGACATTCTGGACGGTAATCGGCGCGTTCCGCACCTGCACAACTTTCCCGTGAAAGGTACGCATTGGAAATGCGTCCACTGTAAAATCAACGTCCTGCCCGACCTCAACCACCCCGACGTCGGCCTCGGCCACGTTCGAGTCGATTTGCATTCTAGCTAGATCGTTAGCGATCTGGAAAATCACTGGCGCCTGTAAACTGGCCGCCACTGTCTGGCCGACGTCTACGTTTCGAGAAATGACCACGCCATCGACTGGCGAGGTGATCGTGCAATGCTCGAGATCGGCCTTCGCTTTATCGAGCGCGCCCTGTTTGATTTTCACATTCGCCTCGGCCTGATGGAGGTTCGCCATCGCCGAATCGAGATCTTGCTGTGATGAATTTTTTTGGTTGAACAACGCCTGCGTTCGCGTCGCGTTCACTTTTGCCAATTCGAGTGCTGCTTGCGCGCTCGCTAAATCGCCCTCCGCCTGAGTCACCGCGGCTTGAAAAAGCATCGGGTCGATCTTCGCCACCGTCTGACCAGCCTTCACGTCGGAGTTAAAATCGGCAAACAGCTTGGCAATATTGCCTGAAACCTGGCTGCCGACCTGGACGTTAACCACCGGATTCAACGTTCCAGTCGCAGTCACAAGTTGGGTGATGGGTCCGCGCATGACGGTCGCAGTTTGATAGGAGGCCGAGCCGCTCGAGGTGCATCGACGCACAACAAATAAAATAATGAGCAGGGCGACAACGATGATGCCGAGTGGCAAAAAGCGTTTCATGTGGATCAGATTTGACTTGGACTCTAATTGAAATGACAGGCAGGCGTGGTCCGGCGTTACATTGAGATCTACTCAATCATGCTTCGGAACTCGCTCATCCGCGAGATGAGTTTCAAAGCGAATTTCCTTCTCTGGATGCTGGTTGAAGTGCTTTGGTTCGTAGGTCAGATCGTTTTTTTCTCCATCATCTTTGGGAATGTCGACCGCATTGGCGATTGGACAAAATGGGAAGTCGTTTTGCTCATCGGCACGCATCAAATGATCTCCCAGCTTTTTCAGGCATTCTTTTTCGTTAACGTCGCAGCGATTCCTGAATTGGTGCGCACCGGAAAGCTCGACTCGCTGCTTGTTTTGCCGGTCGACAGCCAGTTCGCCGTCTCGACGAAGCAATTTGGACTCGACAGCGTGGTCAACGCCGCTGTCGGCGGAATGGTCGTCGGCGTCGCGTTGTCCAAACTCGGCTACGTCCCGAGTCTGACGTCGATCCTGCTCTATCTTGTCGCGATCGGTTTCGGCATTGCCGTTCATTATTCGATCATGCTCAGCTTGGCCGCGGTTAGCTTCTGGATCGTTCGCGCGCAGGGCTTGGTTTACGGCTACTTCAATTTCCTAAACATTGCGCGCTACCCGGACGCAATTTTTCCGCGCCTTTTCAAGCTTATTTTCGGCTGGATCATTCCGGTCGTTATCGTTGCCAACATTCCGGCGCGGCTCCTGATCAAATCCTTCGGCCAGCCCGGCCCATTGATGTTGCAGCTATTCGTCGCATCGACGATTGTTTTTTGTTTGTCCCGGGCGTTCTGGGTGTTTGCGCTGCGGCGATACTCCAGCGCCAGCTCGTAAAATCGTCGAATCAAAGCCCCAGAAATTCGTCAAATCTCCCCTTGCGCCCTTTGGGAATTGTTCTTAATTAAGCCTCCGTTTTTTCCGGCGCCCGACTGACTGCAGAGGCGCTTTTTAAATTATGGCCACACCAAAAAAGAAAAAAGTTTTTTCGACGAAAGCTGCCAGGAAGCCGGCACGTAGAGTTTCTGCCAAGAAAGCCAGCGCCAAAAGTGCGCGTCCACGCGTGGCATTAGCGGGCCGCAATAACAGCGAGCGCAGATTGACGCCTTTTGTTCGCAAGCAGAAGGAGAAGCTCCTCCAACTGCGGGACGCGATGGTCGATTCCATGGCCGGCGTAGCGCAGGACACGCTCCGTTCCCGCGCGGAAGGGAGCGAGGCGTCCGCATTCGGAATGCATCAGGCCGATGCCGGATCCGACGCCTACGATCGCGATTTCGCGCTCAGCCTCCTTTCACAAGAACAGGACGCGCTTTACGAGATCGATCAGGCGTTGAAGCGGATCGAACTCGGCACTTACGGAATTTGCGAGATGTCGGGCAAACAGATCCCGCATGCGCGTCTGGAAGCGATTCCGTTCGCGCGGTTCACGGTTGAATGTCAATCGCAGCTCGAGAAACAGAGCAAAGCCTCGCGCGTTCGACAATCGGTAACCTCGCTCTTTGGTTTGACTGAGGAGGACGGCACCGAAGCTGAGGAAGAAGAAGCCGCGCCGACGCCGGAACCGAAGGAGTAAAGAGCATGGCGCAGGAAATTATCACGCTCGAGTGCACCGAAGCAAAAGCGCTGGGCAAACCGGTTTCTCGTTATATGACTACGCGGAACAAGAAAAGTCCGCGCACGCCGAACCGGCTCGAGAAAAAGAAATACAATCCGTTTTTGCGAAAGCACACGCTTCATCGCGAAACAAAATGATTTCTGATGGAACCGAAGACCGCCAAACGCCGTTCTGCATTTCGTCGCGCCAATCGCGCGATGCCTCGGCGCCGGATCGACATCTCGATCGAAGCGATCGATTACAAAAATCCCGATCTGTTGAAGAAATTCGTGACCGAGAGCGGCAAGATTCTTCCCCGCCGCGTGACCGGCATGCCGGCGCATCTCCACCGCAAAATCACCCGCGAAATCAAACGCAGCCGCTCCATGCTGCTGATGAAGTGATTTAATTCGCGTCCGCGAATGAAAATCATCCCCGAGCGCAGTCGCCTGCCACGCCGTAGGCCTTGCGGGAAGGCGGGAGGAAATCTCTTACTGTTGGTCGCGCGCCGTGTCGTATGACAGACGACACGATGGAAACGAGCGAAACGATGATGGTATCGCGAGACGCACACCGAATTCACCGAGCGCTAGCGAAAGAGTGGTCTTAGAGCGGCGGACGCCGAGCGTCAAACATCTTCGTAAGACACAGCTGCGACGAAGATGCCAACGATGAGCAACATCATTGCGCGGATATTATGCTGCGACGCCAACCAATTCACGACCGCGACGAGCACGGCAATCCAACAAAGTATCGTCGCTCGACACATGTATCGGTTGAGGTAATCCCGAACAGTCACTTCTCCTCCGTTCCTAGGGCTTCCGCGTTTTCTTGCCTTCGTCGATCAGTTTCCAGAACTCGCGAGTCTTTCCGAGAGCTTGGTCTTCCGCGACCGGGAGCTTGCTGCGGAAAAGGAAATCCCGAAATGTGTTCTTGTTCAGGACGCGGTGAATCGTGATCCCTTCCGGCGTTTGCTCGAAATAGATCCGATAATCCTTCGCGCGGTAGCGGTATAACTTTTTCCCTTCGCGCTCGATCACTCCGAAGTGTTTCGAATCAAGGCGATCGAGGTCTTCCGGCAAGATTTCGAACTGACCGAGCAGATTGAGCTGCATTTTCTTCGGCAACGCCGACATCTCAGCCGCACTCAGCTCGTTGAAAATGATCTGAAACATTTCCTTTCGACCTTAAGACAACGAACGGCGGCTTCCAAGCCGCCGTTATTTTGCTACTCACTCTCCCCCTCGATCCTCTTAAGGGAAACGCTGACGCACTCTTATTCTTTCTCTCTGGGGGAGAGTAAGTCGCGAGGCGGCAGGTAAGGGCCTCTTTAAACAAACACGCGCTTTACGCGCTGGCCCACACGCGTCGTAATTTCCCATGTGATCGTGCCGGCTTTGTCGGCCAATTCCACGCACGGAATTTCCTCGTCACCTTGTCGACCCATCAAGACAACTTCGTCGCCAACATCGACATCTGGCAAATGAGAAACGTCGATTACCATCAAATCCATCGTCACGCGGCCGAGCAGCGCGCAGCGTTTGCCGCGAACCAACATTTCCGCGCCGCGATTCGAAAGATGTCGTGGATAACCGTCGGCGTAACCGGCAGTTAGCGTCGCGACGCGCATCGGGCGGGGCGCGATAAACGTACGCCCGTAACTGATCGACGCTCCTTTTGACACATCGCGAATCAATCCGATCCGCGTTTTCCAGGTCATCGCCGGCTTGAGCAGGTTTTGAAATTCCGGCAGCGGCGAAATTCCGTAGAGAACGACGCCAGCGCGCACGATCTCGTCCACTGTTTCATTGAATGCGAGCGTTCCGGCACTCTGCAATACGTGGACTTTATAGCCACCGGGGACTGCGCCGCGCATTTGCTCAACAACTTTGCGAAACCGAACGAGCTGATCGCGCGTGTAGGCTGGATCAACATCGGAAACCGGCATGTGCGTCGAAACGCTGTGGATGGCGAGCTTCGGAAACGCCGCGACGCGTTTGAAAATCTCCACGGCTTCGTTTTCGACCGCGCCCATTCTCCCCATGCCGGTGTCGACCTTGAAATTGATTGACGTTTTACCAATGCGATCGAACGCTTGCGCTTCCTCGAAAGTTGAAATCGTTGGGATGAAAGCGTGTTCGACGATCGTCGGCATTTCTCCAGGAAGCGAAGGACCCAAGATGATCACAGGAAGATGGAATCTTTCGCGCAACGCGATGGCCTCTTGCAAATTCGCGACGCCGAACAGTTGGGCGTCGTCAGCAAGCGCTTCAGCAACGCCCATCAATCCGTGGCCGTAGGCGTTCGCTTTTACCACGGCAAGCATTTCGGCTTTGCCAATCCGACGGCGCACAATTTTCGCGTTGTGACGCAACCCAACGCGATGAATCTCAGCCCAGCAGCGATAATTTTGAGTCATTTTTCGGAATCGTGATATGCGGCTCGCGCAAATAAATTGGTTCGAGCGGCGGCTCGGCGAAGCCTCGCTTGGAATCAGTCGCCAATTTTGCGAGAACTTTCGCTGACGGATAGCGCATCTCGGCGCGTCGGAACTGCGACAGTTCTTCGGTGGTAAAGATCGACATCTTGCGATCCAGCTTAGCCAATTTTTCCCGCAATTCAGCTTCGCTCATCAGGGTTGGACCTTCGATCAGGTTGTTCCCCCGAACGCGCGCCGAGAAAAATGTCTGACGCCGCGCGTCGCCGATCACGCAATATTCCGACGCGTCGCATTCCATCGCGCAGATCGATGGGAAGCCGATGAGTCGTCTGGGCTGGAGAGAGCCCGCCCCTCCAAAAGAAAGCCCAATCGCGGACGAAATCGCGATTCGGGTTCCGGCATATGAACCGGGCCCAAGGCCGACGACGATTGTGTCCGGTCTCCCGAATTGCTCCTGCACTTCAATTAAATGTTTGAAGAATTGGCCCGAATTCTTTCGATCGGTCGGCCACTCGCGATGGAATTCGAGTTTTTCGTCATCGAGTAGCGCGAGGCTGCCCTCTGCGCTTGAAAGTTCGAGCGCGAGAATTTTCATCCGGCGGTGATCGCGCGCTGGTCTTCCGATGTTGTTTCAAACGAAATCCAACGTGCGTTTTTCGGAATCAGATCTGGAAAGCGATCAGCCCATTCGATCACCGAGACGCCGTCGCCAAAGAAATATTCGTGCAATCCGAGCCGCTCGGCCGCCTGTCGCCCCTCCAATCGAAGGAAATCGAAGTGGTAAATCGGCAAAAGACCGCCGGAATATTCGTGAATGAGGGTGAACGTTGGGCTGGTTGCAGTAGTGGTCGCGCCCAGACCCTCGGCGAGACCTTTGACGAATTGAGTCTTGCCGCTGCCGAGATCGCCGCTCAGAGCAAGCACGTCGCCGGGTTTGAGATGTTCCGCAAACTGGCGGCCGAACGACTCGGTCTCGTCCGGGCTATTGGAAATGAACGTAGCCACTTTCTAATTGCGGATAGCGGATCTGGGATCCCGGATAGAGAGAACCAATTCGCGTCAGCGGCAATTTTGGAAACTTCTTCTTCCATTCGCGCTGAAGATGCGCCCGGTCGCGGGATGAGATGGCAAAGAGCAGTTCGTAATCTTCGCCGTCGGAAATGGCGTTGTCGATCTTCACCCCGGGTGCGAGCGGCAACGCGTTCGTGTCGATCTTGAAACCGAGCTTGCTTGCTTTGGCGAGTCGTGGGAGATCAATGCCAAGGCCGTCGCTCAAATCCATCATTGCGTGGACGCGGAAGTTTCGCGTCAGCCAACGCGATTCTTTAATGCGCGGAACGAACCGAAGATGTTTTCCGCGCAGTGAGCCTCCGAGACGCCCCGTCACGAAAAGATCGTCGCCCCGTTTTCCGCAGCGGCGCGAGGTCCAGCGACCTTTTTCAACGAAGCCGGAAGCGCTCACCGAAATCGCGGCTGGCCCGCGTGTGACACTGGTTTCGCCGCCGACAACGCTGACATCAAAACGCGCCGCCGCGCGTTTCAACCCCCGGTAAAGTTTTAGCACCCACGATGTCGATCGTGCGGCCGGAACGATCAAAGTGATGAGAGCGAATCGTGGAATCGCCGAGATCGCGGCGAAATCGCTCAACGCACGCATCATCGCTTTCCAGCCGACCCGCTCTGGATTCGTCGACGGTTGAAAATGAATTTTCTCGACCACACAATCGGTCTTGAGCACGAGAAGATGTTTCGCTCCAGGAAACTGAAGTACGGCGCAATCGTCGCCAATGACCTTGCGCGAAGCCGGCAATTCGCGGAGTACCGACGCGATGAGCCCATCTTCGCCGACCCGGCTTAGTTTCATTGCTGAAACAAGTCGGGAAAGGCGAGGAAGACGAGTTGAACTGAATTAAAAAGAGCGTGCATCGTCATGGAGACAAGAATCGAGCCGCTCCACTCGTAGGCAAGGGTGAAAGAAGCTCCCAAAACGAAGAGCGGCAGTGTCGACGGCAAATGATTGTGCGCCGCGGCGAAGAGCAACGCGTTGAAAGCGAGGCCGACCGCGATTCCGAAATAACGGCGGAGGACGCCGTAGATAAAAAACCGGAAAATGAATTCTTCCGAGATTGGCGCGACGATCACCGCAAGAACGATGATCATCGCCCGCTGCCGAATCGTCTGCGAGCTGTTGAAAAGATCGACAATCTCCTGCCGGCTCGAACCGCCGCCGAATAAATTTTGGGTGATGGCTTCGGCCAGAAGAATCAGGGGCGTGGCCGCGAGCAAGAGAATGACACCAGTACTCACCGCCCGTTTCAGGCTGGTCTTGGAAAAACCGCCTAACGAATCAATGTCGATGCCGCGAAGTTTCAAAAACGCCGCGACGAAAAAGACAATGAATGCGGTAAAAAGGAAATTCGCGGTCAGATCGCGACCAGATAGGTGAATCGACGAACGCCCAAACGAAGAAACGATGTTCAGCACAAGAAACAGAACCAGGGCCGCACCAAGAAATGCCTCCGGCCATCCAAATGTTTTCAATCCCTCCGGCGCCGGCGGGATCGCGACCAAGCGGCGGACACTGATTTGCCAGATAACCGCGAGGTAGATCGACAGTCCTATCCCGAGAAAGACGAAGAAAGCCAATCCGAGCGCGATTGAGGAAGCACCAGCTAACATTGGTTTGGCTGGCCGCTGCGGTTACGGGGCGTAAAAGCTCGGCAGAAAATACGCGCGCCCGCTTTCGAGCTGCGGCATCAGTTGTTTCGGAAGCTGAAGCTCGATTTTTGAATCGCCGCCAAACCCGCCAAATGCGCGGAATAGACGGGCGAGACTGAACGGCGGCCCATATTTCACGACCGTGGCCTGCGGGGCATTGGCGAGCTGTTTCGCCTTTGCATATGCATCCTCAATCTGGCCAAGCCCGTCGATCAACTTGTCAGTCAACGCCTCCTTCCCGGACAGAATCCGCCCGTCCGCGATACCATTGCGCAATATATCGACACGAAGACTGCGTTCTTTGGAAACAACGCTGAGAAATCTGTCGTAAGTTTCCATCACGAACTTCTGGATCAATTCGCGCTCCTCGGGGGTCATCGGGCGCGCACCGTTCAAAATGTCTTTAAACTGTCCGCTCTTAAACACAACCGACGCTAATCCGACTTTGTTGAACAGCTGCTCGTAATTCAGTGTTTGGATGATCACGCCGATACTGCCAGTGATCGTCGTTTCATTCGCCATCAGATATTTTCCGCCGCAGGCGATGTAGTAACCGCCGGACGCGGCGAGCGAATCCATGTAGACCACGACTGGCTTTCGAGCGCGCGCCTTGGTCACGGCGTTGTATATCTGATCGGCCGCAGTCACCTCACCACCCGGCGAATCGATCTCGAGCACGATCGCTTTGACGCGGCTATCGTCGCGCGCCTGTTGCAACGCGAGACGCATGTCTTCAACCATCGAGTCGCTGACGTTGCCGGGGATAGAGGAACTGATCAGACCGCGCATCGTGATCAACGCAATCCGGTCAGATACCAGGCGGGTACCGCGTTCGACCACGATTTCGCGAAAACGAGGCGGCAGTTCTTCGACCCGGACACCGGTCGCTCCGAATCCGCGGAAGACCGCCATTGCCAGGAAGAAGTTAACGAAGACGCTGCCGCAGAGCGCGACGAACAAGCAAATCGTGACGCACCCAATTTTGCGATCAGCCATAGTTCCCGGTTGAAGCTGGCGGAAATCGAGCGCGGGCACAAGCGCTTTTCGCACCGACGCGGCCCATGCACTCTAGAATAGCTGGTCTGGAACCTGCTTGGGATATGAGGGGTTTTATGAATAGCAAGTGGGCATCTGACGATGAACGAATCAGCCATGTGCGCCGCGTCAGGAAAACTAAGGCGCAGAAGCGCTCACGTGGACCGCGATCGCAACGACAAGAACGGGCAGAACTCTCACACCGGCGCCGATCCTGCGACGACAATGGAGACGGGCCGGCACGCTCACCCGTAGCCAAGCGCTGTTCCTGGGGGGCGCTGCGGGTTTGGGAGCTCAAACAATCGTATCAACAAGGCGGAGGGAAAACTCGTTACAAACGTTACAAAGTTACTAGGGGTAACTGGCCGGTTGTTTAACCTTCTAATGCATTTTAACGATTTAACGGTTCGACCTTCACGTAAATCTCAGGCGGCGCGGTAGCAAAATATTTCAGGAGCGCCGGACAAAGCCAGCCTTCCATCCTAAACTGGTCGCTGTAATACCAATGGCCACCGGATTCTTCGCGACGCCACTCGAGTCTTAAGTTCGCTCCGGGAAATAACGCCGCGCTAAAGACTGCGCGAAAACCCTTCTCGGCGCTCGGAATGTCCGCGACTGCCTTGTCGATCATTGTGTCGATCCCAGCGATGAACGGCTCGCGGAACAATCCGACCTTGGCATCATCGAAGACCCAGGTGCCTTGGTATTTGTAGGGGACGATGACCAGAAGCGCGTTCATGTCACGAACGGTTCGCGTTTGCTTGGACGAGCGCAAGTTCTCGAAATGCGACAACCGCGACAACGAAAACAATCGCGATTCCAAACGAAATCCAGATCGACATCTTCTCCATCACAAGATTAGACATCGCCGCGCGGCTTTCATTTAGGGCGAAAGTCAATATCTGTCTCTAGCAATTTTGCGCCCGTAGCTCAGCTGGAAAGAGCAAAGGATTTCTAATTGCCTAACGAGTTTTGGCGCAAGTTTTCGCGATGCCACGCAGCTTGTTTTTCATAGGTAGGTCCTAACGAATCCAATTTTGGGCGGCGTTACGCAGAATTGCGCAGTTTTGTAGTCAAAAATCCTTAGACCGTAGAAAATGACCGTGAACGTTTCACCTTCCCGCGCGCGTGGATATGGATCATTGTGGCGGCGTTGGCGTGGGCGTGAGAGTTGGGGCCGCTTGCTCAGGCTGGAGCTCTTTATGGAAGGCTTCATACGTTTCCCGCTCAGCTTTACTCCACGGCCCTTCTTGATCGACAAACCAATGCTTCGCCATGTCGGTCCGGCCGATCTTCGTTTTTGCGCAACGGTGGTCGATCATTTGATAATAACGGTTGCCGGTTTTCTCATCTCGATCTTTCACCCAAACGCCGGCTTGGTTCACCACGTCGGCCAATTCTTCCGAGTTATCGGGTAACAGCGCTGCCGCTTTCATCGCTAGCGCGCCGGCAATAAGTCGGTAATGGAAACGAATGTCGGGTTCGATCTTGTTCGCGTTGAGCCGCTGAATCTCTTTGGGAGAGGCTTTCAGTGCGACCGGTAGGTTTTTCTTTCGTTCATTACCCTGTTTGTCGTACGAAACCGTTTGATAAACACCGGTGCGGCGTTGTTTCGCCAGATCTGGCATTTCGAAGTCGCCACCGTAGGCGAATGAGTCCGGCGAAGTCTCGGTCCCCATCAATTGCATCCCATCATAGCGTGCGAGCCAGGCCGCAGTGAACCAGGCGTGAGCGCGTTCTGTCTTGGAGAGTTTTTCGTTCGTTCCGTCCCGCAAAGCTTTCACGTATTTGTCCAGAACCTTGTCGTAGGGCAGCGACAAATACGGTTTCGCTTCGGCATATCGATCTTCGCGAACCAAACGCCGGCCAAGCAAATAACGGAGCTTCTCATTATAATCTTCGCCCTCTTTCGGTTTTTCAGCCGGTGCCAAAGCATCGACATACTGTTTCAATTCGTTGGTCGTTAGAACGCGTTCCGCGACAAATGCAGCGTCTTCCCAAAGCTTGCCCTTAAATAGGACATCCAACGCTTGAATGAAATCTGCGCGGGCGAGACGGAGTCCGCCGAGATCTCCAAACGCGCTTTGAGCAAAGCCCCAGTGCGGAGCCTCCGAAAGATCGGACTTATGATAATAAGGAGAGTTTTTCAGCGATTCGACCGCCTGGGCCATGGTATTTGTCGCGTCAACTAGTTTCCCCGCACGTCGTTGCAATTTTGCTTTCAACCAGAGCGCAGCTGCGCTGTCGCTTTT
>Ga0182040_10000221_pt1 | contig 25197 bp, 22 predicted proteins | sample flu12Cox44000176_FD_125973 | JGI IMG/M metagenome (GOLD analysis project Ga0182040, IMG submission 125973) | Lab enrichment of tropical soil microbial communities from Luquillo Experimental Forest, Puerto Rico - flux8day.12C.oxic.44.000.176 | ecosystem: Environmental > Terrestrial > Soil >... | reverse complement strand
CGTTCACCCGGAAACTCTTTTAGAACAAAGTTAATTGAGCTGCAAAGTACTTTACGACAGTGTTTGCTTTACGTTCGTACTAGGGCTTCCTACTGCGATGGCGGGCATTAGGCGGCGACTCCGAACCATCGAAGCGGAAGGGGTTTACACCTCCCCGGCAAATGGGAGTACCTGTTAGTTTTGACAGTTTCGGTATGCTTACGCGTAGGGTTAGTTTGGCCGCGTTCAGGAGGGGGTGGCGCTCCAAGCGAAGTTCATCTGACTTGAATCCCCCGTTTAAGCGTCTCCTCCTCCACGCAGCTCTACCTGGCACACCGCGCTTGACTGTACATCTCATGCCTCAATATTAAGCCAATAGAATCAGCAGCTTGCAAGTGACTGTACATGAACTGTGAATGAAGAACAGGCCATTTAGGCGGGCGAACTGAGGCAAACGTGGCGGCCTTTATGACCGAGAGGCAGGGAGCAAAGCATGGCGTCAAAAGGCTGCGCCACAAGATGAGCCCAACTGCCCTGAATTATTTTGGCGCCACACCTGGGAGGCGAATAAGGGCGGTGCTTGAGTGCTTCCTGTTCCTCTCTAAATTTGCGGCGCTCGGCCTCAATTTTATCTTTTGCTATCCGGCACATGGCAGCGAATTGCTCTGGGGTAAACAGTTCCCACGGATGTTTTTCTCGGGGCATGGCCGGCCGACTATAGCACGCGAGCCTTGCCTGGCCAGCATCAAATTCGATCCGTTTCAAATTTCAAAACGCGCGAAGAAGGGCGGGGGTATGGTCCCCCGCGGTCCCAGTGCCCACACAAAACCTCCCTGGAATCTGGTACCGGTCAAATATGGGGACAGTTTCGCCGACTTACGGGTGAACTACATGGGCTGCATGGGGTGCGCCGAATAAACAGGAATCCGGACACAAGCAGCCAGCCTGCCTACTGCACGAACAAGCCAGACAGGAAGTTACGGCGCTTCATGGTTTTTCTTAGCGTTTCGTATGAAACGGAGGAAGGCTCTCTGCTGTAAGGCGTACAAGTAAGCCGGTGGCAATGCAGAAGCCATGCGCTCGAAATATGCAATGTCTGCGAGCACCGGATTCGTCTTACCCACCTTACAGGGGGGAGCTGGTTTAGGCACATCGAGCGGCATGCCAAAGAGGAAGTTACGGCGTTTCATTGTGGTGTAGGACTATAGCACAAAAAGAGGGCGCCGGACTTCGACGCCCCGCGCCTCCTGTCTGTTTTGCCAGTTCCAATAAATGCACCGGTAGAACTAAGCTTCTGTCACTCAGTTACCACGAGGAGGCGGCCAATAACCAATAACTCTCCTCAAAACGTTCGTTTCTCCTAAAAGTAGGCCGCCTCCCCATCCCGTTCAGCCCTTAGAGCCTCGCGCAAGAAGTCCAGCGGATTCATGGCTGCACCTTGCGCCAGTAGCGGTAGGGCTCACGAATGCCCCCGGCGCCGATGGGCTCAATCTGTCCTGCTTGGCCACCGCTCATCAATCTTTTCGAGCATGCGCTTGGCATTCTCAACTGCGTCAGCGATGGCGCACTCGGCGCGTCCAGGTTATTTTTCTCATCGCTCCGGGCCGTTGACCTCGCCAAGCAGACGTAGTTCGGCTTCCTGAATGACAAATTGCGCTGCACCACAATCCAAGCAAGCTACAACTTCAGAGCGAACATAGACAGGTGGCTCTACAAGATTTTTCAGCGCGCGAGAGGTTAGAGTAATCTCTCCGATTAACTTGCGCACGTTCTCCGAGTCGCATGATTTGCAGCGCATACAAGAATTGTCCGGCAGGGCCGATACGGAAGCGCTGTGATGTGCGTCACCTAACCGCGTGACTCCATGTCGCGGGTTGGCCAACGTTCGTCAATCCTCTTGAGAATGAGATCGGCGTTAGAGATGGCATCCGAAACGGCGCACTCCCGCGCCGGGCATGACTTGATACCTATTTCGTTGAGTTTCCGTCCTGCCAGAATCGTTGCTGCAAGAAGGATTGCGTATTTCCGCTGTTCATCCATTTGAGTCCTCCAGCGGAAACGGGGACGGCAAGATAACACGTCCTGACGACTCAAGAATCTGGAGCCAAAGTTTCCTAGTGGAATCGTTGCCAGACAGCACGCTTGAGGAAAATCAGAATCGTAGCAATCAAGGTAATCTTTTCGGCGACTCGCCATTTATCCCGCGACTGCCGCAACTCCGTGCGGATCGCAATGTCTCGCGCGATTAAGCGATCCCGAAGATCACGCAGTTTTTCTCGCGTCATGAGAGGCGGCCAGGAGCGGCCTGTGTTCAGGCACGGCCGCGTCCCGCTTGCGTCGCTTTAACTTCATTTCACAGCAAAGCGACAGGATACGCCAAGCGTCCAACACCGTATTTTGGGGTAGAACAAAGGGCCTAGCGCTTCTGTACTAAAACTGCTGTAACCTGGTCGCTGGCACCGCCGAACCATTGAGGCATGCACGGCGCCCACGTAACTTGCCAGGAACGGGTTGGGGGCCGGCTCAGGGACAGCGGTCCCGAAAGGGTGCGAGTGCGGCTACCTAACCCGCTAATCGCTTTTATCCTGCCAAATTTAGCAAATGCCTTACGAGAGGCCCCGCAAATCAAATAGAATCAAAGCCAGCCATCGAAGCGGTTACGGTGCCTGCAGAGCCTTAGGCGCGGGGATTCAGCCAGACGTGCGGGCCTTTATCACCTCGAGCGATTGCTTGGAGCAATGGAGCAGGTATCGCAGCGATGGCCACTGAGCAGCAAACGGCGATGTGGTGAGGGTTTGTTTCTCGAATCAACCAGATTTATGCTGCTCCAGCGACTCAGCTTGACTGCGCATCGGGGTACGCGCTTGCTTTTCTGCCGCCTCGACCAATTTGCGCACGCCTTCACTGTGCAGTTCGTCGCGTTCGAGAAGCCCGAGTATCTGGTCTGCGGTCAGCGTAAAATCTTTGCCTACTGCGAAGATTATCTCCCCATGGGCGGTTTGCATCGGGAAACTCACAGTCACTCCATGTTGCCGGAGCAGGTCGACGGCCCTCGCAATTTCATTTGTTCTCTCTGTATATGTGCTCACGGATGCGACCCTTCTGCAAGCGTTCATTTCCACCCGTGGATAGACTTGGGGCTGATTAATGTAGGGCTGTAACCTTCGTCACTGTTGCTCATGCTGAGCGAATATCCGTTTGCAAGGTAATCGGGGATATCTCGGTCATCGGCAAGCGGAATGTGCGGACCTGCTTTTGTCAGGCTTACGTGATATCGGTCATCCTCTTGGTAGCGATGCGGGAACACCCGGATTCCAGATTTCTTACCCCGTCGGACGATGGCGAAAAGCATTGTGTTCCTCCGAATGGTTACAGACTAAAGCCACTATGGTTTAGTGCGATGACCGATGCAATAGCGTCGTCGGACCGAGTCTGTGGAAAATTGAGGATAAATGCAGCGCAAGCCCGGAAGTGACGTCAAAAGCTATCCGCGGCGGTCGAGAAATACTGGTCCAAGCCGCGCATAGTTTCGCGTAGGCCGCCCGGGGTTACGATTTATGGCGGCAGCGACGGCTAAAATTTCCGGCCCCGTCTTTTTGCATCAGCGATGGCGCACTCTCGCGCCGGGCATGACTTGTCGCCTGTCTCCTTGAGATTGCGTGCTGCCAGAATCGTCGCGCCAAAAAGGATTGCGTATTTCCGCTGCTCGTCGTTTCGAGTTCTCCAGCGGAAACGGGCAGGACAGGACAACACAGCCCACCGTTAGCCAGACTCGGGCCGAAGATGTTTATCCGTCTGCCCCGGCAGACTTCACTTTAGGACTCAGAGGCACGCGAGCGTGAATGGTTGTTCCACTCACCAGCTTCGAGTCAATGGAAAGCTGGCCGCCCACGAGCTTTAGGCGTTCCCTCATGCTTGTCAGCCCAAGCCCGTGCTCATTCATTACTCTCTCGGCATCAAAGCCAACTCCTGAGTCATGCACGGTCAGCTGAATCTCATTCAAATTGCCTTTAAGCCATACTTCAAACCGCTTCACCCCGCTATGCTTGGCCGCATTCTGTAAGGCTTCCTGCAACACGCGGAAGAGGCACAGCGCCGCATCCGCAGATATTTCTTTGGGGATGTTTTCGGAGTGAAAGGTGGTCTCCGCATTTTGCCCCATGGAAAACTCCTTGCAAAAACTGGCCGCGGCCGCTTCAAGTCCCAGGTACTCCAGTTTCGAGGAATGCAAGCGGTGTGACAGCGCCTGAATATCGCTCCCGAGATTGGCAACGCGTTCGCAAATCTCTACGATTTGACGGCCGGTTCTTTTCTTGAACGCGGGAAGATCTTGTTTCAGTGTCTGGAGATTCACGGCTAACAGCGCGACCTTTTGGTTGATGTCGTCGTGAAGTTCTCTTCCGATCCGGGAGCGCTCTTGCTCCTGTGCTTCAATCAGTCTTCGGTTAATTCCCAGAAGTGCCTCCTCAGCTCTTTTGAGATCGGTTACATCCGCTACCATACCGATCACCCGCAGCATTCGGCCTTGGCCGTCGAAGAAGGCGCGCCCGCTGCTCCGTAGCCAAACTAAAGCACCGTCGGAAGACAGCATCCGGTAGGTAACGACAGCAGTTGGGTTTTCCGGAGTGAGTCCAGCAATTGTGGCAGCCAGTTTTTGGCGGTCGTCTGGATGCATTTGGTCCAGGAACTGCTGATGGGTAAATCGCAGTGGCTCTGTGACACCGAGGATTTTGGCATGTTCCGGTGATCGCAGCACCGCGCCCGTCGTGACGTCCCAATCAAATGAGTACATCTTTCCCGCCTGAGTCGCCAGACGGAAGCGTTGTTCGCTCTCGCGAAGTGCTTGTTCGACTTGCTTGCTCTGCGTGATGTCAACCGATATACCCAGCATTCGCTCCGGTTTTCCATTTGCGGCGTATCGGTACCGGCCTCGTGAGCGTAACCAGTGAATTGTCCCATCCCGCCACACAACGCGAAACTCCGCAGCAAAATCCTCGCTTCTGTCTTTGGCTATTCGTAGTGCGTGCTCCAGACGTTCGCGATCGTCCTTATGTACACGAACCCAAAATTCCTCAAGCGATCCCGAAGTCTCGTCGGGTGTCATCCCGAGTTGCGCATGTGCCTTCCCGAACCACATATTCTTGCCAGTCTTAATGTCGAAGTCCCAACCCCCTACTGAGCCGGATTCGATCGCAAGTTGCAGCCGCTCATTTGCTCTGGCAAGTTCCTGTTCTGCTAGATTATGTTGTGTCACATCTACATTGACCCCGATCACTCGCAAGGGCTCCCCAGACTCGTCCATAAATGCCTGCCACCGTCCGGCGATCCAATGAACGCTTCCGTCAGGCCAGACGACGCGCCATTCTCCTTTGGTTGATTGTCCTGTTTTCAACGACCGGTCGACCAACTCGATCACTCGTGCGCGGTCATCGGGGTGAACCAAATTTTCGAAGGTGGTTTGCGTTCCGCCAAATCCGCCCGCCGGCAAACCGTACATTGCCTCTAGCTCAGGCGTCCAAGTATTCACTCCTGTCCGAATATTCCATTCAAACGTTCCAATGCAAGCAGCCGACTGCGCCAATCGGAACCGTTCCTCGCCGACGCGTAGCGCCTCCTCCTTCCGATTGCGCTCCAATTCGAGATTCTTCTTATCTGTAATGTCCTCCACCATCGCGAGTACCAGCGGAGATGAACGACTCGTCAACAGAGAGATGCTCAGGCGGCCCCAGACCAGCGAGCCATCCCGTCGAAAATAGCGCTTCTCCAGTTGGTAGTGGTCAATCGACCCTGCGCGCAATTGCTGAAAAAGAGCCCAGTCCCTCTCCGCATCGTCCGGAGGAGAAAAATCAAAACAGTGTTTGCGACGCAATTCCTCTTCGCTGAAACCTAACATTGAGCAGAATGCGGGATTTACGAATAGCGGCTCCCCATCCAAGTTCTCCACCGCGATCCCGATGGGGCTAGCATTGAAAACATCACGGAAAAGCTGGGTGTCAGGCGCGCTTTCCATATGGCGTTTTCCGAATCCGCCTGCTTCTCACAAAAAGGGATACACTGCGGCCACCTCTCTCCCGAGTGTTTCCTACGATAGCCCGAACCATCGACCATGGCAACAACGAACGCTGTTTTTCGGGAGCGTGGGTTAAGTTGTTTGTCGAGACCTGTTAGAGAGCCTTAGATCTTCCCGAAGCAAGTTCGCATCCTGTGGGCGTCGAGGCCAGCTCAAAAGCTCAACCCCTATTCCGACGTTTGCACTGACCTAGATTGAAGTGCGAATTAGGCGGTATCCACGTCCATGCAAGCTTCTTCGCCTGCTCTGTGACGATCTAGAAGCGATACGCTGAGGTTTAAGCTGGTTGTCTGGTGCGAGTCTAGGGGAGGTTGATTAGGTTTGTGATTCGCGTATTGCACAAACCTGATGTTGTGCGGCAGAGCCATTCATTTTTAGTTAGGCTTTTCTCCAGGTTGCGACAGCTTTCGGAATCCCCAGATGCATTTCGCCAGCGCTACGCCGATGAGAAGGACGTACAGGCTCATGGTTAGGTAGTCCATCAGCAGCGGAGCTTTTGGTGCACCTGCCGCCAACGGCGCTCGAATCGCCCAATAGCTAAAAAATACGCGAACTCGTTCAGTGTCAACTGTTTTGGGTCCGCACTCCTCGCGACCACCAGAATCCAAGCGACCGCAAGAATAGCGAAGAACACGGCGAAGAACTTCGGAAACACTGGACGTTCTAACACCAGGAGAATGCGGCCATCCTTCCAAAAGTCAGGCCTATAGAGTCGGGCGAATTCCTTGGGGTCTTGTTGAAAGTACTTGGCCCAGTATTCCAAGTCGCTTGCTTTTATGTTTCTGACCATGAGATTCGGTATTTTGGGCGAAACCGTGTAACGGTCGTCCGGAATTCTGAAATACTGCTTCCAGTCGGGTGTTGCGACAATCATGAGTTTGATTTGAGCCGCAATGACATATTTGTCAAATGGATAAAGCCATGGGTCCCCCAAGAGTGGAACATCCGCCCTAGTAGACTTGGGAACGGATTCGGAAAAGGAAGCAGGAGGACGCTTTAACGGAACATTATTGGTCCACCCGCGTGGTCCGAAAACCCCGAGAGAGAATTCGTTCGTGGCGTCAGAAATCTCAAACGGACTAAAAAATACCTGAACAGGAGCAGAATAGTTCTTACGGATTTCGTGGGTCTCAGGGGATTCATCTATGAACGTAAACAGTGGCGCTCGAATTAGCACGCTCGGGTCTGTTCCCCATACGTACCTAAGGTCGGCTCGCAAGTGGGCCGTCTGGTATGTGTCATCGATAGACTCGAGCACCACCCGGTAGTACTTCACATAAGCGGGAACTTGTCCGGGTGCAGCGATTCCTGTACCCAAGAACCATTGGGCCTTGTCCTGTTCCATCTGGGGTGCTCGGTGAGCCAAGTACACGGCGACAAAGACGAGAGAGACGACGACCAGCAGAAAGGCGATTGCTAGAATTTTCCGTCGATGCTCAAGAAGCCTGGCAACAATCCCGAGCCCGTGAGGAATCCTTTTGATTTGTGACCACAGAGAAACCGAACCCATGAACGCATTGTATAGAGAAAAATGCTAGGTCCGTGGTCTCGGAGCGGTGAAGTGCTTAATCTGACAAAAGTGGGCTGTGGCCCCCAATGGCCGCTTACGTTCAGCCAAGCTGTAGGGAGTTTGGTTTCCTCCAGGCCTTTGCCGTACTCGCCAATCTGGCCGAGATTAACGGGCCCGGCTGGCAGAGCGTTCTCTGCAGGGTATGTAAAAGCATCGGCTACCCCGCTTGGATGTATGCTTCGCGTTCATCCGGAATCGGTTTGATTAACTCCGTCAGGGAGCCTCGTCCATCTCTTTAGGTTTGCTGCCAGACCGATCGGCGCCAAACCATCCTCGCAAATATTCGTCCACGCGTGAGAGCTATGATTCATGCAGACCCGCAGCTGCAAAGCGGCTGGCCAACCATTCTTTTAATGCCCGGCAACATTCATACGGGACGCAAATAGTCACGCAGCTGTTGACAGCTACACGACCGGGGCAATTCCGTCATTTGTCCATCAACTCTCGTCGAGGACTGGGTCTGAAATTGTGCCACTTTTGGACGAGGGCCCATGAGCGCGACTTCGAGATAGTGAGTCAGGGCAATGTTGTCCTTTTTCATGAACCCGAGAACTTCATCCTTTCCGAGCTTCCGGGTGACACCAAGTTGCCGCAAGCCGCACTATTTCTCGGACCAAGTTGCGGCTAATTCGGTTCAATTTGTTGCCATTGGCGCTAATTCGCGGCGATGCTAAACTGCTGATTCTTCGGAGGATGTGTTGATGACAAAGGATTTGCCCGAGTGCGGGCTTTTGCTCCTGAGTCTTGCGCGTCTGCCAGTTCCGCCACTCCCGCGCGAGGCCTCTATTCTATCGATTACGGCGCCATCAGGATTTCACGAGGCAAACCGGTCGCAGGCGGGAAACGGAGAGCTGCCCATCGCGTGCGCGTCTGGCGCTGGACGATACTTCTGGATTTTGGAAGGCGGTAGAGGCATAATCCTTGTATTCAGTCGCAGAGCGCTTGACCAGTCCCCCCTCAAGCCAGGATGCCTTGCCCTTAGGCATGCTCATAATCCGTCGCTGCGTCAGAGGGCAGCGTCATGATCATTCAAGAACAGGGCGATCATCTTGTCTTAATTCGGCAGACGGATCACGCGGTGCTCGCGGGCCATTTTGCCCGCGAACTGGGGAACGACACGTTTGCCCTCCCGCAGCCGCAAGAATCTTTCGCACTGGCCGCCACCGAACACGATAACGGGTGGAACGAGTGGGAACTGCTGCCGGAAATCGATTCGGTAACGTATTTGCCTTACAGCTTCATGTCCATTCCGACGCGGGAGCACATCGCGCTTTACCAGCGGGGAATTGAGCGTGTCGTAAAAGCGGACCACTACGCGGGCCTGCTCGTGAGCATGCATTGCTTGGGGCTGTATGACCGCACACGGGCGACCATGCCGGGATTTTCCGCGAAATACGTGAAGTCGCATGAATCGCAAACGGTGAATGATTTTTTGCAGTCGCTCCGGCTACAACAGTTGCGATTGAAAGTGGATTTGCGTGCGGACCCCAAGACAAAGGATTTTGCGGAAGAAAAGTGGGTGCAGGCGAATTCATCGCGGCTGGAAGCGCTGGACCGACTTTCGCTCTATTTCTGCATGGGACCGCTGGAGGCCGCGACGATCGAAGCAGTGCCGGCCGATTATCACGGCAACGAAGTGGACTGGAATTTGCAGCCCGAAGGAAACAATGCGGTGGCGCTCGAGCCATATCCGTTCCGGCGCGATCCGCTGGAGATCAGCATTCTGGCGCGCCGCATCCCGCGGCGGCGCTACTCCGACGAAGGGGACTTTCAGAAACTGCTGGGCCAGGCACCGTATTTTGCTCTGAAATACACGCTCCGTGCCGGCAGCGCACACATGCGCGCACATGGCGCAGGAATTTAGTCAGGCCTGGACCCCAAAAGCAAAGCAGATCCCTCTGCCTCAGAGGGCGAAAGACCGCAGCCTGAGAATGACATTGCTTGCGATCCAAGCCCCAAACAAATGTGCGTCGCTTCGGAACTCAAGTCAGGTCAGTTCGCGGCCGCGTGTTTCCGGAAGCAGCAGGGCAAGCAAAGCCGCAGCGAGGAAGGCTCCCGCCAGCAGAAAGAACGCAGGAAGAAAACCGAATTGCGACGCCATTGCTCCGACGGCGAAGGGCGCCGCCGCGGACAACCCGCGGCCGAGGTTGTAACTGAGGCCCATCGCGGCCGCGCGAATTTCGCCAGGGAAAAGCTCGCTGGCGATGGCGGCATAGCCGGAGAAGAAACCCGTGCCGAAAAAGGCGACGAAAGGACCCAGAAGCAAAAGTAAGATAGGGCTTCGGATAACGGCGTACAGCGGAACGAGAATCGCAGCGACGAGCAAGTAGGTGAAGTAGGGTTTGCGGCGGCCGAAAGCATCGGCAAAAAATCCAAACGAGGCGTAGCCAAGCCACTTACCGGGAGAGAGCACTAAATAGAAAGTTGTGCCGACGACGAGGCTCATGCCGCGGCCGCCCTTCGAGACAGGAAGAGATAAGAAGCTCGGAATCCAGGTAAACAACCCCCAGTAGCCGAACATGCTGAAGGCGTTCATGGTGGTGGCCAGGAGCCCATTTCGAAGGACATCCCTTTGTAGAAGCTGGCGCAGCACCGCGGACTTTTTTTCTTTCGTCCGGTTTTTCCACAATTCCGGTTCGGGGACGCCGCGGTAAATCCAGAGGACCAGAAGGGCAGGTAAGACACCTGCAAAAAAAACGGCGCGCCACCCGAAACGGGGAAATACAAACAAAACGATGAGAGCCGCCAAGGCTTCACCGATAGCGTAGGTGGACTGCATTAGGCCGAGGGCCCTGCCGCGATGCTCCGGGCGCCAGGTTTCCGCGACGAGCGCCGCGCCGCTGCTCCACTCGCCTCCCATGCCCAAGCCGAGCAAAAAGCGAAAGGCCGCGAGCTGGGGGATGGAATCAGAAAGACCGCAGGCAGCACTGGAAAAGGAATAGACGAGGATGGAGGCCATTAGAGCGCGGGTACGGCCGAGGCGGTCGGCGAGAACGCCGAAGAAAAGTCCGCCAATCGCGGAAGCGATCAGCGTGAGGGAATTCAAAAGGCCGCCGGTGGACTTGCTCATACCGAACTCGGTCATCAGGTAAGCGAGCACGAACGAGTAGAGCATGACGTCCATGGCGTCAAGCATCCAGCCGAGACCGCCGGCGATGAGCGATTTGCGTTCCGCGGCAGAAATGTCCCGCGGCCACCGGAAGGGTGAGGCCGAACACAAGGAGGCGGAGGCTGGGGCAGAGGAGTCGCCGGATGCCATTTCGTCTTGCCGCTCTGGGTCTGTTAGTGCGTGGCCCGGTCAATGCTTTCGGCGATGCGCTGAACCTGAAGAGCCAGCTCCAACAAGCCCCGCCAAATGAGCACGCCCACGAAGAAAGACACGATTCCCGCCACAAGAGACATCAGTCCCTCGGCGGGTGAGTTCTGGAAGCCCAGGACCGCGTACGTGACGACGGCGATGCCGCCGCCAAGAATGCCAACTATGTAGAGAACCTTCACGATGCGGCGCATGAGCTGCTGCTCGAACGAGAAGTCAACGAGACCCGCAAAGAAGTTCTTTTCCTCGGGCATGTAGCCTCCTGGCAAGATTTGGATGAAGAGCCGGGCAATGATTTAGGTAAGGCATTTCCGAGAGATAAGTCAAGGAGGTTTACGGCCCGGCTTGGCAGGCGAGAGTTCAGGAACCCACTCGGGGAAGCAGTAAAAAGCACGTTGGTGAAACTTTTCCCTGTCGGTTCGGCTTCACGTTGCCAAGGTGGCCCGTGGATCTCTTCTTCCCCTTGCGCTTCGACAAGAGAGGTGCTAGCGTTCCCTTGTAGAAGCGAAAGGGGAGCACATGGGCGGGCAACGCATCGATCTCCCGCAGGGAACTTTGGACCTGCTCATTTTGCGAGCGCTTGCGCTCGCGCCGCAGCATGGGTGGGCCATCTCCGAACGCATCCAGCAGATTTCGAGTGATGTCTTGCGCGTCCAACAAGGCTCGCTGTATCCGGCGTTACATCGGTTGGAGCGCCGGGGCTCGATCAAAGCTCGGTGGGGAACTTCGGAGAACAACCGGCGAGCAAAATACTACGAGCTCACCAAGAGCGGGCGGCAGCAACTCGAAGTGGAAAAGGACGCGTGGGACAAACTGACGGCCGCGGTGGCGCAAGTACTGGATATGGCGTAGAGGTGAGGATGTTCAGCGAAGTTGTCTTCCGTTTTCGTGCGCTGTTTCAGCACAAGGCCGTGGAGGCCGAAATCGAAGAGGAGTTGCGGTTCCACCTCGAGAGGCAAACTGAGAAGTATGTGCGGGGCGGGTTGCGGCGCGAAGAGGCGATGCGGCGGGCCCGGCTGGAATTTGGCGGAATCGAACTGGCCAAAGAGGAATGTCGCGACGCGCGGGGAGTGTGCTTCCTTGACACCTTAGTTCAAGACGTGCGCCACGGCTTGCGCACGTTGTGCAAATCGTTGGGCTTCACGGCGGTTGCGGTGTTGACGCTGGCGCTCGGGATTGGTGCCAACACGGCAATCTTTCAACTGTTGGACGCTGTTCGGTTGCGCAATTTGCCGGTTCCGAGTCCGCAACAACTCGCCGCGGTGCGCATTGTCGGCGGCAATCGCGGCATGGGACTCAATCAAAACTATGGGGACTTGACGCGGCCACTGTGGCAGGAAATCCGCGACAAACAGCAGCCGTTTTCCGGCATCTTCGCGTGGAGCGTGAACCAAAGATACGTTGGGAGCGGAAGCGAAATGCGCCACTTCAACGGCCTTTGGGTGAGCGGTGATTTTTTTCAAGTGCTGGGAATCCGGCCTTTCCGAGGACGGTTGCTGCTGCCCGGAGACGAAGGACCTTGTCCCATGAGATATGGAGTGGCGAGCTACTCCTATTGGCGACGAGAACTGGGAGGCAGTGACCCCGCCGGCGGCATTAAACTGATTGTCGATAATTTCCCTGTGGAAATCATCGGTGTAACGCCACCGGATTTCTTCGGCATGGTGGTGGGGGACAGCTTCGACATCGCGCTTCCGCTTTGTATGCCACCAGACGGCCTGCGGCCCGACATTTTTGACGTCTCTGTCATGGGACGATTGAAGTCCGGCTGGACCGTTGAGCGCGCCTCTGCCGAACTGGATGCGCTCAGCCCGGGCCTCTTTGAAGCCACGGTTCCGCCGGGGCGCGACACACCTACCACCGAGATGTACAAGCATTTTCGTCTGGCGGCTTATCCCGCTTCGCGCGGAGTGAGTTCTTTGGGCCAAACGGGTTACACATCTCTCAGGCTGCTTTTGGGAATTACCGGCCTTGTTTTGCTAATGGCGTGCGCCAATCTCGCGAATCTCATGCTGGTGCGCGCCAGTGCGCGGGAACGTGAAATGGCCGTGCGCCTTGCGTTGGGAGCGCCGCGGTGGCGCTTGATCCAGCAACTCTTTTCCGAAGGGGTGCTGCTGGCTAGCGGCGGTGCAATTCTAGGCCTTGGGCTCGCCGGAATTTTCAGCAGAAGCCTTGTGCTGCTCTTCAGCACGGGGGATTACGTTCCTCTGCTCGACCAGCTCCGCACGGATTGGCGCGTGCTGTTGTTTGTCGCGGCGGTGGCGACATTGACGTGTATCCTCTTTGCACTTGCGCCCGCGTTCCGATCGTCGGGTATGCAGCCGGGCGCAGCACTGAAGCGGGGAAGCCGTGGAACGACAACAGATCGCAGCCGCTTCTCTTTGCAGCGGCTTATGGTTGTGGTCCAGGTTGCCGTTTCGCTGGTGCTGCTTGTCGGGGCGCTGCTGTTTGTACGCAGCTTTCGCAACCTGGTGACTCTGAATCCAGGCATGCGTGAGCGCGGCATTACGGTGGCATTTCTAGGATACTGGCAATCGCCGTTGCCGCGGGAGCGCTGGGCGGACTTCCAGCGCGAATTGCTGGAGGAAGTGCAATCGGTTCCCGGCGTGCTGAGCGCTGCAACAACCACTCGGGTTCCGCTTGACGGAGGCAGTTGGGAGCACGGCGTGCGAGTTGGCTCGAAGGAAGGCACGTCGAAATTTACCTGGGTGAGTCCGGACTACTTCGCGACCATGGAGATCCCCGTCGTAAAGGGGCGCGGCTTCTCAAAACAAGACACACCGTCATCGCCGCGCGTGGCGGTCGTCAATCAGACTTTTGTCCGGCGATTTTTTGGCGACACGAATCCCATCGGCCAAACTTTGCTGACTAGCCCAGAGCCGGACTATCCCGCAACGACCTATGAAATCGTGGGCATTATTCGGGACACGCGGTACAGTGATCTGCGCACAGAAACGCCACCGATGGCTTTTGCACCCGCCACGCAGTTCCCCGGGCAGGGTCCCTGGTGCCATGTGATCATTTACTCGAGCGTGCCTCCACCCACCGTTATGGCCGCGGTAAAGCGGCGCCTGGCCGAACAGCATCCCGACGTCGTGGCCGAGTTCGCCGACTTTCAAAAGCAGATTTTGGATGAGTTGGTAATGGAGCGCGTCCTGGCGATGCTCTCTGGGTTTTTCGGCGTGCTGGCGGCCGCGCTCGCCGCCATCGGTCTGTACGGCGTCATCTCCTATGTCGTTGTCATGCGGCGCAACGAAATTGGGATTCGCATGGCCCTCGGCGCCAGCCGGAGCGGCGTCGTCAATCTCATCCTGCGGCAAACGGTTCTTTTGTTGGCCGTTGGCGGGGTTATCGGAGTAGTGTTCGCGCTGGCCGCTGCCCGCAGCGCCGGCTCATTGCTCTACGGTCTCGAGCCCGACGATCCCTGGGCCTTCTTTGGCGCAAGCGTGCTTCTCGCCGCTGTAGCGTTGCTCGCGAGTTTCGCGCCCGCACGCCGTGCTTCTTGCCTTGATCCTGTGCTGGCACTGCGATACGAGTAGTTGACTTCCCATTTTTCGACTGGAATAAAGACGACGACAAACGAGAATGGAAGCACCGGGCACACGCCTGCGCGAAACGGATTCGCGCAGCGTGGCGTCTATCAGTTTGCGAATGACGGACAGGGCCGGTTGTGGTTTACCATTGTCCAAACTCAGTCTTCGGGGAGAAAAGCAATGAGCAGTTTAAACAGATTTGCGATTTGCTCTGCGTTTTTGCTGGCGATAGGGTCTTTGGGGGCCGGACAAAAAACGGTCAACGCGCAGACATTGGATGACAAGGCGCTGAAGGGCATGAAATGGCGGCAGATTGGGCCATTTCGCGGCGGGCGCGCGCTGGCTGTGGCCGGAGTGGCGGGCGATCCGGAAACCTATTATTTCGGAGCCGTCGCGGGCGGCGTGTGGAAGACGGAGAACGGGGGGCTGACATGGACCCCGATGACGGACAAGACCGGAATCATGTCCATCGGGGCGATTGCCGTAGCGCCTTCGGATTCGAATGTGGTGTACGTGGGCACGGGCGAATCGTGCATTCGCGGAAATATTTCTTATGGCGACGGAATGTACAAATCCGTGGACGGCGGAAAAACGTGGTCGCACATTGGCCTCGAGGATACGCAGCACATCGCGAAGATCGTGGTGCATCCGCAGAATCCGGACATCGTATACGTGGCGGCGCTGGGACGCGCGTACGGACCGAATGAAATGCGCGGTGTGTTCCGTTCGAGTGACGGCGGCCAGACGTGGCGGAAAGTGCTGTACAAGGACAACAAGACCGGTGCCATCGATCTGGTGTTCGACCCGAATAATCCGCACATTCTGTTTGCGGCGCTGTGGGAAGCGCAACGCACCCCGTGGACCCTGATCAGTGGCGGCCCCGGGAGCGGGCTGTATCGCTCCGGCGACGAGGGCGCAACGTGGAAGCGGCTTGAAGGACATGGTCTGCCGAGCGGCGTGCTGGGGCGGATCGGGGTTTCGGTTTCTGGCGCCGACGGGAATCGCGTGTATGCGATCATCGAAGCGGATAAGGGGGGAATCTACCGGAGCGACGATGGAGCGGAAAGCTGGAAACTCATCAATCCGGATCACCGCTTCACGCAGCGCGCCTGGTATTTTCATCACATTCTTGCGGACCCCAAGAGTGCCGATACCGTGTTCGTGCTGAACACGGGCGTTTCGCGCTCGACCGATGGCGGGAAGAGCTTCGAGGCCATTCGCGCGCCGCACGGCGACAATCACGGGTTGTGGATCGATCCGACGCATCCGCATTGGATGATCCTTTCAAATGACGGAGGAGCCACGGTTTCGCACGACGCCGGGAAGAGCTGGACGACCGAAGCCAACCAGCCTACGGCGCAGTTCTATCACGTGGCTGCAGATAATGCCGTGCCGTATAAGGTGTACGGCGCACAACAAGACAACTCCACGGTGGCGATCGCCAGCCGCAGCGACAACTTCGCGATTGACCGGCCGGACTGGTACGACGTCGGCGGCGGCGAGTCGGGATACGTGGTCCCCGATCCGCGCAATCCTCAAGTTGTGTATGCCGGTTCGTACGACGGATTGATTACGCGCTTCGACAAATCGAATGGCCAGGAGCAGGACATTTCCTCGTGGCCATTGAACCCGATGGGAGCAGCCGCTGCGGAACTGAAGCATCGCTTCCAGTGGACCGCGCCCATTCTGATCTCGCCGAACGACCCGAGCGTGCTGTATCACGGCGGGGAAGCGGTTTTCAAGTCAACCGATGGCGGAATGAGTTGGACGGCCATCAGCGGCGACTTGACGCGAAATGATAAAAGCAAGCAGCAATCTTCGGGCGGGCCTCTGACCCAGGACAACACGAGCGTCGAGTATTACGACACGGTGTTTACAATCGCGGAGTCGCCCGTGGAAAAGGGCCTGATCTGGGCAGGCACGGACGATGGGCTCGTGCAGGTCACTCGCGATGGAGGACAGCACTGGACGAACGTCACGTCGAAGGAATTTGGTGAATGGAGTCTGGTGAGCCTCATCGATGCATCCCCCCACGCAGCGGGGACCGCGTATGTAGCCATCGACCGGCATAAGCTTGATGATTACAAGCCGTATGCGTTCAAGACCACCGATTACGGGAAGACCTGGAGCAGGATCACGACAGGGCTGCCTGAAAACGGTTATGTGCACGCCGTGAAAGAAGATCCCAAGCGGAAGGGAATGCTGTTCGCGGGCACAGAAAATGGCATTTACGTTTCGTTTGACGACGGCGGACGCTGGCAATCGCTGAAGCTGAATCTGCCCACGACTCCGGTTCACGATTTGACGGTGAAGAACGACGACTTGATCGTGGCCACACACGGGAGAGCCTTCTGGATCCTCGACGGCATTTCGCCCCTGCGACAGATGAACGCGACAACAATGAGCGAGGAAGCACATCTTTATCAGCCGGCAACCGCGATTCGCTATCGCGGCCCGGGGTTCTCATTGCCGGTGACGGTTCCGGTGGGAGCGAATCCGCCGAGCGGCGTCATCATTGATTATTTCCTGAAGTCCAAGCCGAAAGATGCCGTGGTTCTGGAGATTCTCGACGCCCAGGGCCAAGGGGTGCGGAAACTCTCGAGCAAGAAAGCGCCCGAAGGCGCTTCGCCGGAGGAAGAAGAGTTCGGCATCTCACGGCCCGGAGAGAAATTGCCGGCGGAGGAAGGGCTTAATCGCTTCGTGTGGGACATGCGCGGCGAAGCTGCGGCGCGCGTACCCGGAGCCGTAAACTGGGGCGGCCGGTCAACCGGGGTTCTGGTCGTGCCCGGAACTTACCAGATCAAGCTGACGGCCGGAGGGAAGTCGTTGACGGCTTCCGCGGAGATCCAAAAGGATCCTCGCGTGAACGTATCGCAAGTGGATCTCGCGAAGCAATACGAGCTAGCCCTGCGGATTCGCGACCGCGTCGCTGCAGGAAACGAAGCGGTGAACGAGATGCGCAGCGTGCGCGAGCAGCTTGATGGGTTGAAGAAGCGGCTGAGCGGGGACACCGGCGCCAAGGCAGTGCTGGACTCCGCGGAAGCGCTGAGAAGGAAAATCGATGCAGTGGAAGAGAAAGTCATCCAGCCGAAATCCAAGAGCGGAGAAGACCCTCTCAATTATCCGATCCAGGTGACGAACCAACTGATGGACTTGCAGGGCACGGTGGAAAGCGCAGATACCGCGCCTACGTCGCAGTCCTATGCGGTTTTCGACGAGCTGAGCGGGAGATTGGAGACGCAATTGACGGCTTGGCGCGAGATTCAGGCGAAAGATCTCGTGGCTCTGAATGATCTGATAAAGAAGAACAACATAGAAGCCATCGCGCCAGCGACGGAAAAAAGCAAGGTTGCGGCCGAATAAGACGTGGTCACAAGCTCGGCTCACCCTCGAGTAGAGTCCAGAGTCCGTTTTCTATTTGCGTGCGCATGCGGCCGCGCGATCGAGAAGCAATTCGCGTTCGCGGGCGTTCTGCGTCATTGTGGCGGCACGTTCGAATTCCGCCTGGGCTTCGGTGAAGCGGCCGAGCTTGAAGAGGAAGTCGCCACGAACGCTGGGCAAAAGGTGATAGGTCTTGAGAGCCGGCTCGGAGGTCAACCTGTCAACGAGTTCGAGACCCGCGGCTGGACCAAAGGCCATTGCGACCGCGACAGCACGATTCAGTTCCACGACCGGCGAGGGCGTAAGCTGTGCCAAGGCGTCGTAAAGAGCAGCGATGCGGTGCCAGTCCGTTTCCGCAGCGTTACGCGCGCGAGCGTGGCATGCGGCGATGGCAGCCTGCAAAGTGTATGGCCCGAAGGCGCCATCAAGCTTCTCGGCGCGCTGAAGAGCAGCAAGACCGCGGCGGATGAGGAGTCGGTCCCACCGCGCGCGATCTTGATCGAGCAGCAAGACAGGTTGGCCGCGCGGCCCGGCACGCGCGTGTAACCGCGAAGCCTGGATTTCCATCAGCGCGACGAGGCCGTGTACCTCGGGCTCGTCCGGCGCAAGCTCCGCCAGGACGCGGCCGAGGCGGAGCGCGTCCTCGCACAGTGCGGGACGCATCCAGTCATTGCCGGCCGTGGCCGAGTAACCTTCGTTAAAAATGAGATAAATCACTTCGAGTACGGACGTCAATCGCGCCGAAAGATCCGGCCCGCGAGGAACTTCAAAAGGAACGCGCGCCTCGGTGAGAGTGCGCTTGGCGCGAACGATGCGCTGGGCGACGGTCGGCTCGGGAACGAGGAAAGCGCGGGCGATTTCCTGTGTCGTCAGGCCGCCAAGAAGACGAAGCGTGAGCGCGACGCGTGCTTCGGTGGAAAGCACGGGATGACAGGAGACGAATACGAGGCGGAGAAGGTCGTCGCTAATCTCGTGGTCCCCGGGAATGTCAAAATTCGCCATGGCCAGGTCTTGTCGGGTCTTGAGCTCGCGGCCTAGCTCCGCGTGCTTGCGATCGAGGAGCTGGTTTCGGCGCAGCAGATCGATGGCGCGGTGCTTCGCGGTGGCCATCAGCCAGGCGCCGGGATTATCCGGAATGCCGGACTCCGGCCACCGCTCGAGCGCGACAACCAGAGCATCCTGCGCGAGCTCCTCCGCCAGGCCCACATCGCGGACCATGCGCGCAAGGCCGGCGATAAGCCTGGCCGACTCGATCTTCCAGACGGCCTCGATGACGCGATGGGTCTCGGGTATTGACACGACTATCCATCACACCATCTTCAATTTATCCGTGCAAGCCGAGGTCTCCGTCCAAAGCCATAAGAGGCCGAGAACTGGTCTCGTATCAATCGTGGTCGTAGGCTCTCTTCAATTGGGCGATGTCGATTTTTTTCATCTGGAGCATGGCTTCCATGACTCGCTTCGCTTTTTTCGAATCCGCGTCGCTAAGCATTTCGCCCAGGAGAATGGGAATGATTTGCCATGACAGGCCAAATTTATCCTTGAGCCAACCACACCGGCTTTCCTCTCCGCCCGCCAACAGCTTTGCCCAGTAGCTGTCCACCTCTTCCTGCGTCTTACAGTTTACGATCAACGATATGGCCTCCGTAAATTTGAACAGAGGGCCGCCGTTGAGCGCGATGAATTCTTGACCATCGAGCTGGAACACCACCGTCATCACGCTGCCCTGCGGGCCGGGCCCGGCTTCTCCATAGCGATTGATATTCACGATCTTTGAATTGTTAAAGATCGAGACATAAAAATTCGCTGCTTTTTCGGCTTGCGTGTCGAACCACAAGCAGGGACTAATCTTTGGCATGACTCGCTCCTTTTCATTGCGCCGGATGCGGAGCGGACCTGCCGGCGCCCGTTTGAGGACACTCGGAGCAACGTGGAGAATTTTCATCATGGGGCGTGCTTTTGAAACGAGTCCGATTTTCCCGCTCTATTCATACGACGAACGACGTTTTGCGAAATCGACATGACGTCTTCTTACGTGTTGCGCCTCCCGGCAAGGAAATCGTCTTTGTCGAATATCGGCCGGACCTCCTGGCAGCTGGGCCAATACCTTCTGTGAAGTTCCATCAACTCCTTGGCGAAAGTGTTCTGGTTAAGGCCAAACCAGACCTCGTCGGAATTCTCGCTCTTTCTAGGGCGGGGAGGATGTCAATTGTTGCCACCAACAACGTTCCGCGAAAGCGGGCAAGCTGCTTTTTCATTTCCTACTGCGCTCCCGCCTTCGGGGCGTCGAGAAACGGCAAGACCGTGGGCACCAGAGCCGGGGATGCGAAGATGTTGTAGTGCGTCAGCCCGGGCAAAATGGCCAGCCGCGCGTTGGAAATTCCTGAGCCATCCCAGCCGCCATCCTTCTTCCCGCCGCCCAGAAGTTTGAAGAACTCCGCCATATGCTCGGGAGGCATGGAGTCCGCGTCGCCGAATATCAGCATCGTCGGCGCCTTGATGGCGGCGATGTCTTTCGACCAGTCATAGTCCTTCCGAAGCAAGTCGCCCATCTTGGTAACGAGCATCGGCCAATTCGCCGGGTTCGGTGCGATGCGGGAATAGGTCTGATACAAGGGACTCTGCTTCAACTGCTCGGCGACGGCAGGCCCTAACTGCGCCATTGCGGTGAGAATCTCTGGATGCCATCCGTCCCTTTTGAAGACCGTTGAGACCACGACGAGCTTTCTGACAGCTGCCGGATGCCGGATGGTCATTTGTAGCCCGGTGCCTGCTCCAAGCGAGTAGCCCATCACGTCAGCCTTTTCGATCCCCAGGCTCTTCATTAGCGCAGCGACGTCGTCGCCCAGCGCTTCATAGGTGATCGGCCGGTCGATATCTCCGGTGCGCCCGTGCCCCTGCAAATCCGCGGCAATCACCTTCCGCGTCCTCGCAAACGCCGGCAAAAGCTCGCCAAGCATTTCGATTGAGCCCAATCCGCCGTGAAGCAAGATCAGTGGTTCTCCATTACCGTGAAGTTCGTAATACAACTTGAGGCCGTTAACCGGGGCGTAGCCGGTTTTCACAGAACTGCTCATCCCGACCTGCCCTAAGGCGTTGGCCGATGCGGCCATGACACCCCCGGCGGCGGAAGCTGCGAGAAATCTTCTTCTAGGTATCATGGTTTTCGTCTCCCTTTGTTTCTTCCTTCCCGCGGGATGGCCTGCTTACGCCGGAGCTGTCTTCTTTTGCAGCTCTGGCGGAAAGTCCGCATGTTCAAAGATCTGGCGAATTTCCATCAGGCCGTTCTCTGGCAAAGGGCAACGCTTGGCCCATTCGAGCGCTTCCTCGGTCGAGCTCACTTGTATGATCCAGAAGCCGGCAATCACTTCCTTGGCCTCGGTGAAAGGCCCGTCGGTAACGATTTTCTTTCCGCCGGACACTTTCAAGCGGAACCCCTTGGAGGTGGCGTGAAGCCCTTCGGCCAATACCAGGACTCCAGCTTTCCTCATTTCATCGTTGTACTTCCTCATCGCCACGACGATTTCCTTGTTGGGAGCGGCTGTGAGCTTCTCGAGCGGTTCCGGCGGGCACGGCAGCAACATCATGAATCGCACGGTTGAGTCTCCTTTGGTTAAGGTTCGGGCCGGCTTCAAACAGCGGTCAATCCCAGCCCTCTATCCGCACGACGAACTACAAAGGCTGAAATCGACAGCCCAAGCTACTTCTTAGGAAGTTTCTTCGCCATTTCGCGGGCATGGTCGACCGCCTCACTAGGCCCGAAGTCGTCCAACTCGAAGAATTGACGAATCTCAATTTCTCCTTCCTGGCCCTCGCCATGAGGGCTCGGAGCGCGCTTGGCCCACTCAAGAGCCTCTTCTTGCGACTTCACCTGGATGATCCAGTATCCGGAGATCAGTTCCTTTGCTTCCGCAAAGGGGCCGTCAACCACTGTGCGCTTCCCTCGGGAAAACTGGATGCGGGCGCCCTTGGAGCTAGGTTGCAGGCCGGCAAGGTCGAGAAGCACGCCAGCTTTCAGCAGCTCTTCATTGTACTTCCCCATCGCGGATAAGAGCTCCTCGCTCGGCATTTTGCCTGCTTCTGAGTCCTTGTTTGCTTTCACAATCATCATGAATCGCATTAATGCCACTCCTCGGTTTTGGTCTCGAACAAGTTTCCGGAGGGTGCATGCTGCGGAACCTCCCACTACTTTAACGTCGAACGAGAGCCATTCAAATCGACATGGGATTTTTTGAAGAGCGCCTCACGAGCGAGCTTGGACTTTGCTCAAGCTTCCGGCCCGCTAGGCCACTCGAGCGAGAGTGAGGACGATCTGCCAGCAGGACGCGGAAACTTGGAGAAGGCCCTCGAGGACCCCCAGGTGGCCTAGTATGTAAAGCTCCGATATCTGCCATGCTCCCAGAAAGATCGATGGCAGTGTCTCGATCGCCACACGTAGAGGAATGCAGAAGAACTCGCTCCATCGACCCGTCAAATGGTCCAGGGTGCCCACCGACCCGGCCAGCCCCAACAGCGCCAGGGCGGCGCCCGCTACGAAACTAGTCTTTCTCGACCTTGTCTTGTTTGTTGCCATGACCGCCTCCTGAATCGTTTTTCTCCATTCTGTATATATGTCGAAGCAGGGGGCGCAAAATCGACACGCCCAGAAACACATTTCCCGGCTTTTTGCCTAAGTCATTGTCGTGGCTAGACTTTCACGAGGTTGCGTTCCGACGAGCTGCAGCATCTTCCGGCCCGCCGTTCGGTGTTTCTTCTTGACAATCATGGCGCAGGCGTACATCTTGGTTGGCTTTGTTCCTTCTTCCATTTTAGACCGTGAGAGGGGCGGGACAACGAACCCCAAAAAATGAAAAAGGTAAGGCTCTGTTTCCACGATCGCTGCTTTGATGGCACGGCCTCCGCTGCTCTTTTTTACCGTTTTTACCGAGAGAAATTTGACATGGGCGCTCGGTTCGAGTTCACCGGCATGACCCACCGGGCAGCCCAACCGTGGGAGGGCGGCATCTTCGACGGCGATGAAAATGTCATCGTCGATTTCAAGTACTCTAATTCGCCGAAGGTGACATGGTGGTTCGATCATCATCAGAGCGCATTCCTGACCCCCGCCGACGCCGAGCAATTTCGCCGGCAAAGGCGGGAGCACATGTTCTACGAACCGGATTACAAGTCGTGCACCAAGCTGATTGCCACGGTGACAAAAGAAAAATTTGGATTCGACACCACCTCGCTCGCAGAATTGATTCATTGGGGGGACATCATTGACGGGGCGCAGTATCCCACTCCACAAGCGGCTGTGGAATTGACCGAGCCAGCAACTCAATTGGCCTTGGTGATTGAGGCGGCACCGGAGAATGGACTGCCGGCAAAGATCATCCCGGACCTAGCCTATCGCCCGCTGAAGGATATGGTTGCCCAGCCGCTGGTGGCGAAACACCTGGGCCCTTTGCTCGAGCGGCATCGGCGGTCGATCGAGATTCTACGCCAGCGCATCGAAGCCTACGACGGCGTACTTTTCTTTGACGTCAGCGATTTGGATTTGGAGGGCTACAACAAATTTATTCCTTATTTGCTTCATCCCGAATGCGTTTATTCTATCAGCGTGAGCGCTTCACCGGTGCGTGCCAAAGTTTCCCTGGGCACGAATCCGTGGAACCAGGCGACGGCCAATCAAAACCTCGCTTCGCTCGCCGAGAAGTACGGCGGTGGGGGCCACCCTCGAGTTTCAGCCATTTCGTTCGACCCGGCAAATTTGGCGCATGCACGCGAAGTCGCGCGCGATCTTTCAGCCATTTTGCGCGGGAAATAGCCCCGAATCTTGCAATTGGCGTGTTCCTGGACGCATCGACAAATTCTCCGCTCCCATGTAAACTTTTAGCAATCTCCTCTTGGGCCGGTAGCTCAATTGGCAGAGCAGCTGACTGTTAACCGGTCGGACCTGCAGCGTGGGGTTGATTTTTCGAGGAGTTAGCTTAGGTTCACTTAGGCTCACGGTGGCGAGTTTTGGTGGCTTTGGTGCAAAATTGCTGCAAAAGAATCTGGCTTTGCACTTGTAACTTGTGGGCCGGTAGCTCAACTGGCAGAGCAATGGACTCTTAATCCATAGGTTGAAGGTTCGATTCCTTCCCGGCTCACCAACCCCTTTCGCCACAACGCCTTAGCTGCGATGGTAGTTCGACTGCCATCGAACTAGGCAACATTGGGCAACAACTTCCCGGCCATATCCGCAAGAGGCTCAGCAAAGTCCTCCTGCAAAACATGGGCGTAAGTCTGCAACGTTGTTGCGACGCTGGCGTGTCCGAGCATCTCCGAGACAACCTTGGTCGGATACTTCTTGAGCGCCCACGTTGTTACCGTGTGCCTCAAGTCGTGCCAGCCGCCGATGCGGAAGCCAAGCTCCTTGCAGGCAGGATGAATGTAGCGCCGTAGTGCGTTCTTCTGATTGATCGGCGTCCCCGCCTGCGAGCGGAAACAAAAGCCCTCCGCGCCATCGGCTAGTGACTTAACACGGTCTGCCAGCCAAGTTGGAAGTGTGAGGTTGCGTACGGACTTTTTAGTCTTTAGTTCGCCGTAGTCGCCGCCCGGAGTGTTCCCTTGGTAGAAACGCTTGCGGAGCTGGAGAACGTTGCCCTCAAAGTCCTTTGCTTTGACCCCTACCGCTTCGCTAATCCTCAAGCCGGTGACTGCAAGGAAAAGCACCAGCGTCGAATATGGTTCCTCCAGCTTTGACGCCAGCGCTATGACTTGCTCCGGTTTGAGAACCATCCTCTCTATTTTTGTCTTCTGAGCTTGCGGCAACTGGACGCCAGCACAAGGGTTTTTGTCCAGCCAACCGCCATCAACCGCCCAACCAAGCACGCGACTCAGCGCAATCTTCATACTGCGAATCGTGGCGCGGCAATACATCTTCGCTTTGTCCGCGAGGAAAAGTTCCACGTCAAAGCGAGTAATGCTCTTTATCTCGCGCTGCCCAAACGCCGGGAGCAGGTAAGAACGAAGTGCATACTGGTAGTGTGTTGCCGTCGTGCTGCGCAGCGTCGGCACGACTGCCTCACACCAACGGGTAACGAGGTCACTACAGAGCATATCGGCTTGTACTGGCTTCCCCGTTCCCATCCTCCTGAGGAGTTCACGCTTTGCTGCTTGCTTCGTCGGTAGTTCCGCGAGCGTTCCGAGGCAGACGTTTTTTTGAACGCGAACGAGTTTTCCATCCGCATCAATTTGATCTTCCCGGAACTGCCCGTACCATTTCACTAACTTCCTTCCTCTCTTGTGGACCCGCCCCGATTGGTAGCGAGTCTTAATCGCCGCTTGAAACATATAGGCATCGCCTTTCTGTTCCACGCGGTTT
>Ga0182040_10000217_pt1 | contig 25387 bp, 19 predicted proteins | sample flu12Cox44000176_FD_125973 | JGI IMG/M metagenome (GOLD analysis project Ga0182040, IMG submission 125973) | Lab enrichment of tropical soil microbial communities from Luquillo Experimental Forest, Puerto Rico - flux8day.12C.oxic.44.000.176 | ecosystem: Environmental > Terrestrial > Soil >... | reverse complement strand
CGGCGCCCGGGTTCACCGCGACAAACTCCCGAAACCGCGGCGACTCGTTTTTCACCCGCCCAATGTGGTGGCCGCGCTAATCCCCGGTAACGACCGCATGTGGAACGACGCCTCCAGCGATACATCTACGGTTTATGTTGCGTACCATGACTTGGCCGCGTTCAACATCAATGTACAACGCTCCAACAATGGCGGCCTGACCTACGCGGCCGGCGCGGGCGAAGCCATTGATGCGGCAACCCTGCCTGCGGCGGACAGCCTGTCGCCCACCGACACCGCCAACACCGCGGCACAGATCAAGGTCGATCACAGCGCATGCCCCAGCAAGGGAAACCTCTGCGTCGCCTTCACCGCCCCCGGACAACGCTACGGTTAACATGAATGGCGGACCGCAGCGCGCCGTGTATGTCGGGGTTTCCACGGATGCGGGCCTGGGCGCAGCTAGTTTCACATTTACCGACCAAAAGGTCTTCAGCAGTCCTGCGGGGTCGCCGGGAACAACCAACGGGAACAATAGCTTCCCCGCCCTCGCGGTCGATCACTTCGGCAACGTTTATGCGGTCTGGTCAGACAACCAGAACGTGTTCCTCTCTTCCTCGTCGGATCTGGGAAAGACTTAGCCGGCACCCGTGCGCGTGAACGGCGGGTCCACCGTGGCCAACGCCAACGTGTTCCCCTGGGTCGCCGCAGACGCCTACCGGCACGTCGTGGTGACCTGGTCGAACCTCGCCGGCAACTCCAACAGCGTCGCCGCGATGCAGCCGGCCTGCACCGACGGCAGCAACGATTGCTGGGCACAGTGGAATGTCAATGCGGCCGAAAGCGTCGATGGCACCGCTGCTCCTCCGGTGTTCACGCAGCATGTTGCCAGTGACCACGTCATCCATGCGAGAACCGTTTGTACCAACGGCACGGGCTGGTCTAACGGCGAACCTACAAAAGAAGTGCCGTAACTTTTTTCCCGGTGGCCGGTTATGATTCAAGAGAACAATGAAGGCTACCGTACGCCCCGGAAGGAAAAAAGCTCCTCCCCAGAGCCCTCCGCCAAAGAAGGCTGCCGCTACCGCACCGCCGGAGGAGCGTCGGCTTGTCGAAGCGGCGCAAAACGATCCGGCGAGATTTGATGCGCTTTACGAATTGCATTTCGACCGCGTGTACGGCTTCGTTGCCGGCCGCGTACACGATCGCGCAACCGCTGAAGATGTAACGTCTGAAGTGTTCTACAAGGCGCTCGCCAATTTGAAGACCTACGAGTGGCGCGGAGTGCCCTTTGCCGCCTGGCTGCTGCGGATTGCAGCGAATGCTGTTATCGATCGCGCGCAGCGCGCATTTCGCGAACATCCCCTAACCGACGAACCGCACGATCCTCGGGCCAATCGCGACATACGAGCTATGGAACACCGCGCACGCTTGTTCCGCCTTGTGGCCCAGCTCCCGGAGGCGCAGCGCCGCGTAGTTCACGAGCGCTTCGTGGATCAGCGTAGCATCCGGGAAATTGCCGAGCGGCTTGGCAAGAGCGAAGGAGCCATCAAGCAATTGCAATTGCGCGCGCTCGAGCGCCTGCGCGCGCAATGGGAGGGCCGCCATGCCTAAGCGTCCCCTCTTCGAGCAATTAGACGAGGTTGTACAGGCCATGCTGGTGTCGCTCGAGCCGCGTCCGGAAAAGGCGCCCCACCACGACCTTGCACCCCTAGCCGCGATTGCGCGGGAGTTGCGGCTGCTGCCGCGCCCGGAGTTTCGAGCAGCACTCAAAACGGAACTGGAGAGGAGAACCACAATGAATGAAGCGACGGCCGCATCGACAGCAAAACAAGCTTATTACTTGAGGCCAGGGCTCACGTCCATTACGCCGTACATCGTCATCAGTAAGGCGGCGGAGTTCATCGAATTCCTGAAGGCAGCCTTCGGGGCCGCAGAGCGGTTGCGCGTTCCTACACCCGACGGAAAGATCATGCACGCGGAAGTGCGAATTGGAAATGGTGCGATCGAAATTGGTGATGCCAACGAAGAATACCCGTCCGCCCCAACCGACATTCATTTGTACGTGGACGACGCCGATCGGACCTTTGACCGGGCGCTCGAAGCTGGCGCCACTTCGATCTACCGGCCGACCGATGATCATCCTTCCGGCGATCGCTGGGGCGCCCTCAAAGACCCCTTTGGCAACGATTGGTACATCGCCACACCGAAGAACTGGACCCCGGGCCCTGAAGGATTGGCGAGCGTGCAGCCGTATTTGCACCTCCGCGAAGCACACCACATGATTCCGTTCATGGAGGCGGCGTTCGGTGCGGAGGCCCTTGGCGTGCACAAATCATCGCAAGGGATGGTGCTGCACGCAACCATGCGGATCGGCAACGCCACCCTTGAAATCGACGAGGCTCATGGACAGTATCAGCCGAAGCCGTGCCACCTGCATGTGTATGTGCCGGACACGGACGCGACTTACCAGCGAGCGCTCGGCGCCGGGGCGACTTCGATTGAGCCGCCGCGCAACGCACCGTACGGGGATCGGGCTGCTGGCGTGAAGGATCCGTTTGGGAATAGCTGGTTCATTGCCACATATCAAGGAACCCATTGACGTCCTCGCCCTTAGAAGAGGGCGCGGATTCCGACGAGATCTGGTTTGGTTTGAACCAGAGCACTTTCGGCGGGGTCCCTTATATCCCCGTTCTCACAAACGGAGCGTTAGGCGCATCTGGTAAAGAAGCAAAGGACTAAGGAAGCAGAGGAAAAACCAGGATCGAAGATCTTCCTTGGCTATTCCTTTGCCTCTTCTCGGCGGGAAACCTGCGCGCCCACAGGTGCGTCTTATGCAATGCGAGTGGCGGCGGTCAGTGGAGGTGGCCCATGTGGCTACTTCGACCGGCGGTGTTGCTCGCTATCGGCGGCCTGATCAACCCGGGATCGCGCGCGGGTGGCCGCGGCTCTTAACCGTTCCAGCGAGAATTAATTATCGTCTTGGAGCTCGAAGCGCGCCGCAAGCGTAGAGGCTCAAGCGACAGATTCGGAGCGGAATACGCGCTGGAACCGCGGGCCGGTAAACTGCACCCCCACTAACTTTTCCCCCGACGAAGCAGCATCGCGAACATGGACCACGCGTCCATTCGTCGAGAAGTCCGCGTCACCGCGCCGCGAGGCGTAATTCGAGAACGGAATACGAATCTCGAGGTCCGACCCGATGGCCACGTCGAAGCGCGTCAAAAAAGCCGCGCCGCTGCGGCAAAGGTTTTCACTGGAAGTATCTTCCTCAAAGGCGACGCCGAGCGCGTCGCGGCCGCGCACGCGCATGGGCAGGTGGACTTCAATTCTACGTTCCGCGCGTTGCCTCGCAAACGACTTGCTGACGGGGGCCATGGGCCGAGTCCTCACTTCCGGCGGCTCCCACTGGGACGGAGCCAGCCAAAGCGGCCGCTCGACCCTCAATAAAACTCTCCACACTTGAGAGAATTTCACCGGACGTTCGCGCCGCGTGTACGATTCTGCGAAGCTCGCTGCCGTTCCCCACGCCATGAGTAAACCAGCAAGCGAACTGCTTCATTTTGCCTACACCGTCGGGAAGGTCGGCGGCATAAATTCTTCGATAGTAGTCAATCAGTAACCGGAAGCGGTCGGCCTCGGTGGGGATGCTATAGCGCCCGGTTTCCGCGAACTCTTGCATCTGCCGGAAGATCCACGGGTTGCTGGCCGCGGCGCGGCCGATCATCACGGCGTCGCAGCAGGTCTCGCGGAACATGCGCTCGGCATCTTCGGGACGGTTGATGTCCCCGTTGCCGATGACGGGAATCTTCACCGCTTGCTTCACGGCCGCGATGATGGACCAGTCCGCGCTACCCGCGTAGCCTTGCATGCGCGTGCGCGGATGCACCGCGACCGCTTCAACGCCGCTGCTTTCCGCCAGTCGAGCGACCTCGACCGCAACGATGGATTTTTCGTCCCACCCCGCCCGCAGCTTGATGGTCAGCGGAATTTTCACCGCTCGGCGCACGGCGCAAAAGATTTGTTCGAGCAGCGGCAGGTCGCGCAGCAGCCCCGACCCGCCGCACTTCACCACTTTCTTCGCGGGGCAGCCGAGGTTGATGTCCACGGCGTCGTAGCCGAGGTTTTCCACCATCTTGGCCGCCTCTGCCATAACCGCGGGATTTGCGCCAAAAAGCTGCGCCGTAATGGGACGCTCATCTTCTTGGAAGTACAAATAGCGCAGCGTTTTTGCGGCGCTTCGCGTGATGCCTTCCGAGCTCGTGAACTCGGTCATGAGCAAGCCGCACCCGCCCAGGCCGCGAATCACGCGGCGAAACAGCGTGTCCGTCACACCCGCCATGGGCGCCAGCACCGAGCCCGGACGAATCGTCAAGTACCGAATTTTGTATTCCGCAGGAAACATTGCTTTCCTTCAAACTCTCGGGTTTCCGCGCCAATTCGGCGCGTTGTTCCCCGCCCTTGCCGCCGTCTGCTGCTTCAGTTTAGTGTAGTTGCAGGAATGGTCATCCGGCAAGTAACAATGGGCCCCGGCTTGCGTCAGGGCTCTTCTGTCCTGTCTGGAGGCGTAAGCGCGAAATTCTTCAGAAATTCCTCAAGCCGCAGGAATTTGCGTCCCAACGCGCCCGAGTACGCCGACCACTCGGGTTCGCCGGTATCCTGCGCGAGGGCCGCGCGAACCGCGGCGAGTTTCGAATCGAGATCGTCAAGATAATGGAACACCAGCGCCTCGCGAATCATGGGCAGCTTCGGCGATCCAAACTCATACTCGCCGTGATGGCTGATAAGCAAATGCTGCACGACCGTTTTCAACCTCGGCGGAAATCCTTCAATGGCGTCAATCGCTCTCGAAACCGTCTCCATCTCCATGACAATATGCCCCAGCAGATGGCCCTCGACGGTATAGCCGATGGCCCGTTCGTAGCAAAGCTCATCGAGCTTGCCGACGTCATGCAGCATCGCTGCCGTCAGTAAAAGATCGAGGTCCAGTTCCGGATAGTGAGCCGCCACCACCTTGGCCAGCCCGCAAAGGCTGGCGACATGTTCCAGCAAGCCGCCGAGATAGGCATGGTGCATAACCTTGGCCGCGGGTGCGCGCTTATACTTTGCAGCGATCGCCGGATCGTTCAGAATCCCACCGACCAGCTTTTTCAGCCACGGATTCGAAATAAGACCGGCATATTCGAGCAGCTGCGCGTACAGCTCTCGAACGTCGGCTTTGGTTTGCGGCAAAAAATCACCGAGGTCAATTTCTTCGGGCTTCGCCAGTCGCACCTGGATCACCGAAAGCTGCGGCCGGTTCTTATAGATCTCGACGCGCGCCTGGACTTTCACGAAGTCTTCTCGACGAATGCCCTTCGCCGCTGCCTCGAACTGGTCCCACATACGCGCTTCGATGGTCCCGGTGCGATCACCAAGCTCCAAGCGCAAATACGGCTTTCCTTCGCGCGTACTGCGAATTTCTTTTTCGCAAACGAGGAAAAATGTTGTGATGTTCTGCTCGGAATTCAGGTCAGCGACGAGCGGAGTCTTCATCGGACGGTATTTTTGCCCAGTTTATACAAAGAAAACCTTTTCAGTTACCGGTGTCTCCACCGGACTTCCCCGAGCTCGCACCCGACTTCTTGCCGAAAGGCAGGAATTTTTTGTGCCCCTTCTTTTGCTTGCTGGCCTCGGGCATGGCACTCACTTCCTGGATTTCCGAACTTCCGGGACCCGCGACGTCTTGGTAGCCAGGTTTGATAATCACGTAGCTTTGCTCGCGGAGCGTCTTGAGATAGTCGCGCATAGCGGGCTCCAGCCGGGCGGTGTACAGCTTGTCCATGATTTCATTTCTGACCTTGTCGACCGGTTGCTGCCCTTCGCTGTAATGCTCCAGCACTTGAAGAATCAGGTAGCCCTGCTTGGTCTCGAGGACGTCGGTAAGCTCGTTTCTCTTCATGTTGAAGACTTTGTCTTCGAGCTCTTTCGCAAGTTCCCCGCGCTTGTAAACGCCCAAAAAGCCGCCTTGGTCTTTGGTGCTGCTGTCGGAGTACCGCTTGGCGATTTCGCCAAAGTCTTCACCATCCTGAACTCGCTTGAGCGCTGTCTCCGCTTTCTTCTTCAGCGCCGCCAGCTCGTCGGGGCTCTTTCCCTGCGTGCTGACCTCAATTTCGCGCAGCGCGACCTCTTCCGGTCGCACAAATTCGGATTTGTGCGCTTCGTAATACTTCTTGACCTCGTCATCGCCAATGGTGATGTGCGACCCAACTTCGCTGCTGATCACTTTCTGCGTGAGGATGCGGTTGCGGATGCTATTCTTGAAGTCTTCCCAGTTCATCCCCGGCTCGGAGCTGACGGCTTTCTCCAGAGCTTCCATGCTCTCCAATTTGTTTTGGATGCGAATCTGGTCGAGCTGCTTGATCACCTCGGCCTCGACGTTCAGTCCCATATCCTTGCCCCGCTGGACCAGCAGCGATTGGTCGATCAGTTCACGCAGCGTATTTTTCCGGCGGTCTTCGATATCGGTCTGTAATTGCTCCGGCGTGCAGCGGCCCTGGCACTCCTGCTTGGCGTCTTCTTCGGCGGTTTGGCGCGCCTTCTGGTACTCGGAGAGCGTAATAACCTCGTTGTTGACGCGCGCGATGATTTCTTCAACGGTCTTGCCGGCGGCTTCCGGATCAGCAGGCTGGGTGGCTTCCGCCCCTTTCAGCTTCGGAGCCGGCGGAGGCACAGGCTTCCCCTGCGAAGCGGCAGGCGGAGGCGACTGGGAGCTGGACTCCGGCTTCTCCGGAGACTGGCCGGCGGCACGCAAGGCCACAAGCGTCAATGCCGCGCAAAGCATGACATCTCGTTTTCGCATCAAGGTCCTCACCAGATGAGTTTAGCTCTGCCCTTGAAGGCCGAGCAATACGTTTCTCAGCACCACTGGGACCGCTTCGCCGCGCTTCAATTCGATCCACAACACGCCGCTCGGATCGGGCTTGATGCCGGCGCGGGAGCGCACTACGCTTACCAGCTTGGCCGGATCCACGGTGGTTTCCGGGTGGAAGCGCACCGCAATCCGGCTACCCTGACGCTCGACCGCGGAAATCCGCAGCCGCTCGCACATGGATTTGAGGACAGCATAGTCCAAAAGGTTTTCTACCGACGGGGGAAGAGCGCCGAAGCGATCTTCCAGCTCCTTGCGGACATCCTGCTTTTCCGCCTCACTGCCGATGGTCGAGATGCGCTTGTAGGTTCGCAACCGAAGGTTTTCGCTCGGGATGTATTGCTGCGGAATGCGCACATCCAGCCCCAGGTTGAGCGTCGTGCGCAAGTCTGGAACGGCTTCCTCGCCTCTGAGTTTCGCCACCGCGCGCTCCAGCATTTGGCAATACATGTCGAACCCAATGGCCTCGATGTGGCCATGCTGCTGGCGGCCAAGCATGTTGCCCGCGCCGCGCAGCTCCAGGTCGAGCGCGGCGATGCGGAAGCCCGCGCCCAGTTCGCTGAACTCCTTCATCGCTGCGAGGCGTTTACGGGCAATGTCGGAGAGCGTGGCTTCGGGCGGAACGAGCAAATACGCGTAAGCCCGCTGGCTAGAACGGCCCACGCGGCCCCGCAGTTGGTAAAGCTCGGCGAGGCCCAAGCGGTCGGCGCGATTGATCAGGATGGTGTTGGCGCGGGGAATGTCCAGGCCATTTTCGACGATGGTGGTGGCCACCAGCACATCGGCTTCTTCGCGGATGAATTTGAGCATCACGCTTTCCAGTTCTTTCTCGTTCATCTGTCCGTGACCCACGACCACGCGCGCCTTGGGAACCAGCTTCGCGACCATCGCCCCGAGTGAGTAAATGGATTCAACGCGATTGTGGATGAAATAGACCTGCCCGTCGCGCGCCAACTCGTTCTCGATGGCGCTGCGCACCAGTTCTTCCTTAAAGGGCGCGACCACCGTTTGAATCGCCAGCCGGTCCCGCGGCGGTGTCTCGATCAACGACATGTCGCGCAGCCCCACCAGAGACATGTGCAGGGTCCGCGGGATCGGCGTGGCGGAGAGCGCAAGCGCATCGACGTTCTTCCGCATTTCCTTGAGCCGCTCTTTGTGCGCCACTCCGAAGCGCTGTTCTTCGTCCACGATGAGCAGTCCAAGGTCCGCAAATTTCACGTCTTTCGAAAGCAGGCGATGCGTGCCAATCACAATATCCACTCTCCCCGCTTCGAGCTCGGCAAGAACCTTCTTTTGCTCCGCCGTGCTGCGGAAGCGGCTCAGCAATTCGATGCGCACGGGAAAGGCGGCAAACCGTTTCTTGAAAGTTTCGAAATGTTGAAAGGTAAGGACCGTTGTCGGCGCGAGAACCGCAACTTGCTTGTTATCCATCACGACTTTGAAACCCGCGCGCATCGCTACTTCCGTTTTGCCGTAGCCCACGTCGCCGCAAAGGAGCCGGTCCATCGGCTCGCCTTTCTCCATGTCCTTCTTGATGTCGGTGATAGCCGCGATCTGATCCGGCGTCTCTTCGAATTCGAAAGCATCTTCGAATTCGTGCTGAAAATTGCCGTCCGGCGAAAACGCGAAGCCCGCTGTGGTTTTCCGCTGCGCGTAGAGCGCCAGAAGCTGGTCCGCCATGTCTTCCAATGATTTGCGCACGCGCGTCTTGCGCGTGTTCCACGCCGTTCCTCCGAGCTTGTCGAGCTGCGGATGCGCGCCTTCGAGCACGCGGTAGCTTTGCACCAGATCCATGCGCTCCAAGGGAACGTACAGCCGCGCATCCTCCAAGTAGCGCAGAAGCATGAATTCGCCGCGGTGCCCGTCCGACTCGATCTGGCGAAGTCCTTCGAACTGCCCGATGCCATGGTCCACATGCACCACAAAATCGCCGGGCTTGAGCTCCGCAAAATCGCTGAAAAAACCGGAAGTACGGATTTTGTGGCTGGGGCGCTCGACCGTGGGCGTAACGTCAAAGAGGTCCGCATGACCGTAGATGGTCAGATTCGCCTCGGGAAACCTGACGCCTTCTGCAAAAGGCGCCCGAATGAGCAGCAGCCCCGCTGATTCTTGCGCGCCCTCGGCGGTAAACCCGGCGGCCGCCTTTTCGGATTCACCCAGCACATAAGGCACTTCGTACTCGCGGCAGATGTCCGCAAACCGTTCGATCTCTCCGGTGCTGGCGGCGGTCAGAAACACGCGGCCGCCCGCAGCCAGCTGCGACTTCACGTCGCCCATGCAAGCGACCACATCGCCGTGAAACCGTGTACTCGGGCGGGAAGCGATTTCGAATTGCGGCGTCGAGCCCCTGGCGAGCGCAAGTTGCTCCAGATGAATTTGCGACGTCTTCCCAAGCGCTCCCGCAATCTGCTCTTCGCTCCAAAAATAGTGAGGTGCCGGCGGTGAATTGGCGCGGCCGTGGCGTTCGTAAATTTCCGTCGCCACCGCGAGGTGTTGCTGCGCCGCTTCGCCGAGAGTTTGCGGCTCGTCGAGAAAGACCATCGGCCGCAGCGAGCTCTCGGCCAGTTCGAAGAGAGAAGCCGTGCCCAGCTCTCCGGAAGGCCCAAACGCGGGGGCCGATTCCCAATTCACGGAACCTTGCGGATCCCCATTTTCGCTGGCGGGCACCGCCCACTCCGTCAACGGCAGCAGCGTGGTTCGAACCACCGGCGCAATCGAGCGCTGTGTCCGCGCATCGAACTCGCGCACGGATTCGACCGTGTCGCCGAGCAGTTCGATGCGCACCGGGCGTGGCGCTTCCGGTGAAAACACATCGATGATGCCGCCGCGCACCGCGAATTGCCCCGGCAGCTCCGCCATTTCCGTCCGCGTGTAACCCACCGAGCCGAGATGCGTGATCAATTCCTCATGCCCAATCTCGGTATCCTTTGCCAAGGTTTTCGTCAAATACAGGTAGGCCGCCGGATCTTGATAGCGCCAGAGCGCCGCCGCCATCGGTGCAATCACGAGAGAGATCTGTCCGTCCACCAGGCGAAACAAGGTTGTGGCCCGGCGCTCCAGAATGTCGGCGTGCGGGCTTTGCGATTCCCACGGCAACCGATCAAAAGACGGCAGGGTGGCCACGCTGCTCGCGGCTCCCGAAAAAACGGTTGCGAAGAAACGAAGCGTCTCTGCAAGTGCTTCGGCGCGCCGATTGGAATCGGTCACAAAAAAAGCGGGGCGCCGCAGGGCGTGCGTGAGGTGAACGGCAACCAACGCTTTCGCAACATCGTGCAGGCCGGTAATCGAAACGACAGCCGCGTTTGCGCGCAGCTCCGCCAATGCACCTTCCATCGACCGGTGGCGCAGCAATGCTTCTAATCTCTCGCGAGCTGCCGGAAGTATCATGCGTAGACGATCAGGAATCCGCGCTCGACGCGCGCTGCCCTCTTAGCCGAGGCTTTTTTGCGAAGCCTTCCCGAATCTTTTCGAGAATCGCACTCGTCGAATAGCCCGGGACAAATGGAAGGGAGACGACGCGGCCGCCCGCCGCCTCCACTTCTTCGCGGCCAACAATCTGGTCTCCGGGCCAGTCGCCGCCTTTCACCAAAACGTCGGGAAGCAAACGAGAAATCACTTCTCGTGGAGTCGGTTCATCGAAGATCACCACGGCATCAACGGATTCCAACGCGGAGAGAATTTCAGCACGCTCGGCCTCGGGAATCACCGGCCGCATCGGCCCTTTCAATTGCCGCACGCTCCGATCACTATTCAGCCCGACAATCAGCACATCACCCAGCTGGCGCGACTGCTCCAGACCGTGAATGTGCCCCGGGTGCAGCAGGTCAAAGCAGCCGTTGGTGAAGACCACCAGGCGGCCGGCTCCTGAGGAAGGGTCATTGCGTTTCTCGCGGCCAAACCGCAAAATCGCCTCCTCTAACTTCATGGCTTTCGAAGGCAAGGGATCACCGTGTAGGCACTGAAAAAGAAACCGCGGCCACGCCTCTCTTATTTTATCACGCGCGCGAGACCCGGCGCTTGGGAGCCCGTCTTTGACCGTGAAATCACGAAAAACACGTGCCATTGCTGGAGTTCTTCTGCTCGGCGCAGGTTTCTTGCTGACATCTCGAAAACCTTATCGCGAAAAGACGTATCTCATTCCCTCCGGCGGCTGCAAACTAGAAACCGCCATCTTCGACAAAGGGGATGCTCGGCCGCAAGGAACGGTGGTGCTGTTTCCCGGTCTAGTCGCGAACAAAAAAGTCATGGCTTTTCTCGCTGGGGGATTCGCCGAGCTAAACCTTCGCGTCTATGTTCCGGACCTACCAGGACATGGCCACAGCCCCGGCCCCTTTTCACCGCAACGCGCCGAAGATTGCGCCGAGGCCCTTGTCTCCGGTCTGGTGTCGCGCGGCCTGGCCAATCCTGATCGAACCATCCTGGCCGGTCACTCCATGGGCGCTGCTATCGCTATGCGCGTTGGAGCAAAGGTCCCGGTGAGGGGAGTCGTAGCCATTTCTCCGGCACCGATGCGACCCGCCTACGGCGTGCAGCCAGAAATGCTCCTGTATCAAGATCCGGGGCCGATGCCCGAGCGGTTCTTAGTCCTGAGCGGCGGGCGCGAGCCGGAATCCATGCGCGGGAACGCTAGGGACCTGGTTGCGTCCGCGAAGAACGCCGTCGCCCAGTACCTCGTCATTCCCGGCGCCACGCACTCGAGCCTGATCTTCAGTCGCCCGGCCGTCCGCGCATTCCAGGATTGGACGGCAAAGGCGTTCGAACTCCAAGGAACTCCCGGGATGCCATCGCTCGGCGAACTTTACGGCGCGCTTGCAGGATTCGCGGGATTGCTCTTGTTGGCCGGTCCTTTCCTGCGCGAGATGACCGGAAAGAAACAGACTGGCGACGAAGAAACGGCGGCAGGAAAGTCCTTCGCCTGGTCCCGCATGCTTCCCGAATTTGCGTTGGCAGCCGTCCTCGTCGTCATCCTGCTGCGTTTCTGGAATCCCCTCGACGCGATTCGCTTGTACGAGGGAGATTACCTCGCAAGCTTTCTTTTGATTCTCGGCATCGTGCTGGCATCCTTGCATTGGAAATCCTTGCGAGAACAGTTCTCCCGCTGGAAGCCAGGATTGCTCGTCGCCATTTTCGCCGCCCTGATTCTCTTTCTCTTGTTCAGCGCGTGGCTCGAGCTATGCATCTACGAAGCTTGGCTGACGCCGACCAGGTGGGCGCGCTTCCCTTTTCTCCTGCTTGCATTCCTGCCTTACCACATTGCGGAAGAAATCTCTCTCGGCCCGGCCGCCAACGCGAATCCGCGGCGCCGGTTCGTTGCGGGATTGTCGCTGCGCGCCGCGGCGTGGCTCGCCCTGGTCATCGGCCTCAGGTATTTTCATAGCGGCGAAATCCTCATGGTGCTGCTTTTGCCCTATTTTGTGGTGCTCCAGGTGCTCGAGCGCAGGGCCATGGACATTGTGCGGCACGAGACCGGCTCGGCCGCTGCAACAGCGGTATTCGGTGCTATACTCCTGGCTGGTTTTTGCCTGGTGATCTTCCCCGTCACCTGAGGACATTTTACCCGAGCAGCCCCTTCTCGCCAGCCGTCAGGGATTCGTGTGAGGGGTTCGTTCGGGAGAGGAAAGGAAAGGGCCGCGGCGAAAGACAGGTATGGCGCAAATTGCAATCATAGGCGGCGGGCCCTCCGGGGCCGCGTGCGGCGAGCAGCTTGCTCGCGCGGGTCACCAAGTAAATCTCTATGACGAGCACCTGGCGTGGGAAAAACCCTGCGGCGGCGGCCTCACTCACAAAGCCATCCAGTGCTTCCCTTTCCTGCTGGACAATTCCTATCCGAAAAAGCTTGTTCATTCCGTCGAGCTGATCAGCAGCCAGGAGCATCGCGCGACGCTCGAAATGCAACATCCCATTGTGGTCTATTCGCGAAAGGTGCTGAACGGCCTCTTGTTGGATCGCGCGCAGGCCGCCGGCTGCAAGGTGCAGCGGTCCCGGGTGTTGAGCGTGGACATCGACAGAACCAAGCCGCGGTTCTCGGTCGAAGGCGAATGGCACGAAACCGATTTTCTCGTGCTCGCTGCCGGGGCGCGCAACCAACTCGTTCCCGGCAGCCGCGCGCTCCAGCGCGACGAGTTGGAAATGACGCAGGGCTACTTCGTGCCGCAAAACGCCGACTCCATCACCGTCAAATTCCTGCCGCAATTTGAAGGCTACATCTGGTCGTTCCCGCGCAGCGATCATCTCTCTGTCGGAATCTGCGGCAGCATGTCCTCGCATACCAGCGCGGAGCTTCGCGGACATCTGCAAGCGTTTGTCGAGAAGCAGGAGATTCCAACGGAAGGCGCAAAGTTCTACAGCCACGTCCTGCCCTCGCCGCAAGAGCGCACGCTTTCGCAACGCAACGTTGTCGGCAAGAACTGGGCGCTGGTCGGCGACGCCGCCGCCTGGGTCGATCCGCTCACCGGCGAAGGCCTGTTCTACGCAATCCGCTCCGGCGAGCTTCTTGGCCGTTCGCTGGCGCAAGGCTGCCCGGAGAAGTATCCGGCCTGGATCAAGGCAGCATTCTCGACCGAGCTCGAATTTGCCGCCCGCATCGTCCGCCGTTTCTATCGCGGATCTTTTCTCGGAAACGCCGTAACCACGCGCATGGTGCAATTCATCCGACGAAGCCCGGTCTTCCGGCAATTGATGAGCGACCTCTTCAGCGGCACTCAGGACTATTCCAGTCTGAAGCGCCGTCTCTGGGGCCATCTGGGCGTCACCATCAGCGATTTCATCGCTGGCGTGCTGAACCTCGACCGCCCAGCCCGAGCGCATGCAGGCCATACCTTCGGCGATTGAAGATGAATTGCCGGCGGTCGAGAGGTGTGGTTTGGCGCGTCCGCGCCGGGCTCCGGGAGCGGAACAATTTGATAGGATTCGGCTATGTAGTTATCCCCGCCCGTCCCGCATCCAACAGCGAGGGCCGGGCTCCCGACAAATGAGCGCTGACAGCAACGCCAAAACGGTGTCCAAAGAAAACAAGCGCCAGAACGCGTGGAAGAATCTCCCCGACGTTTGGGCGCTCATGAAGCCACGCCGCGGGCTGCTGATGCTCGGCTTCGTGCTCATGGCTGTCAACCGCGTCTCTGGCCTCGTGCTCCCCGCTTCCACAAAGTATTTTGTGGACAACGTCGTCCTCCACCACCAGATCCATCTGCTCACGCCGCTCGCCTTCGGCGTGCTCGCCGCAACGATCATTCAGGGCCTCACGTCCTTCAGCCTCACGCAGTTGCTTTCCAAGTCCGCGCAGAAGATGATCAGCGAACTCCGAAAGCAGGTGCAGGCGCACATCGGCCGCCTGCCCATCGCCTTTTATGACGCCAACAAGACCGGCTCGCTCGTCTCTCGCATCATGAGCGACGTCGAAGGCGTCCGCAACCTCATCGGCACCGGGCTGGTCGAGTTTGTTGGTGGCCTCATGACCGCGGCCATCGCACTGGTGTACCTCATTCACACCAGCGTGGAGATGACAGGGGTGGCGTTTGGCATCCTGGTGCTTTTCGGCATCGGCATTAGCCAGGCGTTCAAAACCATTCGCCCCATCTTCCGCGCCCGCCCCAAAATCACCGCCGAAGTCACCGGCCGGCTCACCGAATCGCTCAGCGGCGTGCGCGTGGTAAAGGGCTATCACGCCGAACAGCGCGAAGAGAGCGTTTTCTCCGCGGGCGTCGAACGCTTGCTCCAGAACGTGCTCAAGACACTGACCGCGACATCGCTAATGAGCCTCTCCGGCGCAATGCTCTTGGGCATCGTCAGCGTGCTCATGATGGAGTTAGGCGGCCGCAAGATGCTTGCCGGAACCATGACTCCCGGGCAGTGGTTTGCCTACAGCGCCTTCCTGGCGTTTCTCATCGCGCCGGTTTTTCAAATCGTTGCCATCGGCACGCAAATCACCGAAGCCATCACCGGGCTCGAACGCACGCGCGAAATCCTCAACGAAAAGCCGGAAGACGAAGCACCCGGCCGCACCGTAACGATGCATCGCGTCAACGGTCTCCTGGAAGTCGAGCATGTCAGCTTTTCTTATGAAGCGCCGAAGCAAGTACTGCACGACATCAGCTTCGTCTCCGAGCCGGGAACCGTAACCGCATTCGTCGGCCCTTCCGGATCGGGAAAATCCACCATCATCGGCTTGATTGCGGCCTTTTATGTTCCTTCAGGCGGCAGAATCCTCGTGGACGGCGTGGACCTCGCCACCGCGCGGCTCAACTCCTATCGCACGCAGCTCGGCGTCGTGTTGCAGGAGACGTTCCTGTTCGATGGCACGATTCGCGAGAACGTGGCCTTCTCTAAACCAAACGCCACAGAAGAAGAAGTCCTCGCCGCTTGCCGCATCGCGCGCGTCGATGAGTTCGCCGAATCCTTTGAGCAAAAATACGACACGGTGGTCGGCGAGCGCGGCGTAAAGCTTTCCGGCGGCCAGAAACAGCGCGTTTCCATCGCGCGCGCCATTCTCGCCGATCCGCGCATCCTCATCCTGGACGAAGCCACCTCGAGCCTGGACTCGGAATCCGAGGCGCTGATTCAGGAAGGTTTGCGCTACCTGATGCGCGGCCGCACCACGTTTGTCATTGCGCACCGCCTCTCCACCATCCGCCGCGCCGATCAAATCCTCGTCGTGGAAGCCGGCCGCATCATCGAGCGCGGCACGCACGAAAGCCTTTATGCGCTCGGGCGACGGTATTACGACCTCTACACCAAACAGCACGCCGTCGAGAGCAATCTCTTCCTCGCCCCCGGGGAAAGCACAACGCTCGAAGAAGCCGGCGAATCCTCCCCCAGCACTAACGGCCGTGGTGGCTCCGGTCTCCCCGACGCCATCCGCATCCTCCGCGGCCAATCCAGCTAACGCGATTCCGGCACTCCGCCCGCATTCCTAGAATCCTGGCTTAACCCTAAAACAAGAACGCCGCTTGGGAAAAATCGCTACCCGAACCCAGGCAACAACGGAAGGAATTGGCAGCGCCCTCGAGCGTCGAACTTCGATCCCTCTTGAGGAGAGGAAGGAGTTTTATGCGGATCGCGCAAAACCTATTTCGTTATGAAGGGACCGAAATCATCTCAAGAATGAGCAGGGTTCGATCGCTGCTGTTGGCTTTGATTCCGCGCCCGCAACCGGAAACTTCTTCCTGTTCCTCGGTTTCTCCGTGCAAGGCCTCGAAGTCGTATCCAGTCAAGTTGAGATCGACAAAATCGGCGTCGCCCGCCAGTCGAAGGGAAATGCCCGTGTCGAAGAAGCGCACAAGCGTGCAATCAAAAGCAAATTTGCCGTCAGGCGTGGACAGCAGAATACGCAAGGGCGTCTGCCGGTCATGCCACTCCAGAAGGTAGGTCAAAACGTCAGATAACTTCAGCATCGCGGACACTGCTGGCTGCCTCCGGGCCTATTCATCTGGCGACTCGGAGAGACCCAAGGGGCTTGGTAATGATTTGGCGAGGCTCACCGTGCTCAAATTGGCGCAAGGCAAGAGCCTGTATGGTCCCGGTCCGGACTCATCGCTTTCCTCTCCAGAGTGGCGCAGTTCCCAAGGCCTGATGGACGGCGCATCCGCTCTGAGGAAAAATGCTTGGGTTCTGGGCTTCCGAATACCGAGACACATGCCGTACGGCAAAACCCGATGAGAACGCGGACTGACAATCAGGGGGCCTAAGGCTCGGTCCATATTTGGCACCACCTCAAGCGGCCATCGCCACCCGGATGGGAGGTGTTACGGCACGTGGCCACGCAAACGGTTCCTGCTGAAGCCGACCCGAGCTCCGCAGAGGCTTGTCTCCTGGAGCCAGAGAGCTCTCTCGACTCATTCTGTCGCCTGCTTGCCCGCCGCTCCAGTCCCTCTTTGGCACGATGTGTTGGGGAAATTAGCTGTTCACCCGTACAGGTCACCGTTCGATTCCAGAGACCCTTCTTGGCCAAGAGCCACTGGCTGTTGCCAGGTCGCCAATCGATGGTCCCCTCTTGGCGGATCGGCAAGGGCCCTGTCAAATGTACGCAACGTTCTGCGCCCAATGCGCGGATGGGCTGCCTGAACGGAAGGCCGATACAAACCGGGCCATTTTCCTACTCGTACCGCAAGGCCACCAGCGGATCGACGCGCGTCGCGCGACGGGCGGGAATGTAACACGCCAAAAGCGCCACAAACACGAGGATCATGACCACACTCCCGTAGGCCCACGGATCATAGACGCTCACGCCGAAGAGCAAACTGGAGAGTTGCCGCGTCAAAGCGAGCGCAACCACGATTCCCAGGGCAACGCCCGCGACTGCGAGTTTTAGCCCCTGACCCACAATCAGTCCCAGCACGTGGGACCGCTCCGCGCCCATGGCCATGCGGATGCCGATTTCGCGCGTTTGTTGCGTCACCGAGTAGGCCAGCACCCCATACACGCCGACCGCTGCCAGGACTAGCGCCAGGCCGCCGAACAGTGCCAGCAGCGCCGCACCCATCTCCGGCGCCCAGAGTCCTTGACCGATAATCTGGCCAATGGTTTGCACGTTGGTAATCGCCAGATTCGGCTCCAAGGATTGAATGCGCGCGCGCACCCCGGTGATCGCTGCTTCCGGCTTGCCCGTCGTTTGCACTTGAATCGTGGCGGCGGGTGCGTAATCCTGCGTCAGGGGCAGATAGCCAAGCGGGGGCGGAACCTCGCCAATGGCGTTCACCACGCTGTTTCGGGCGATTCCCACAACTTCAAGCAATCCGGCATCACCGAAAAAATGGAAGCGCTTGCCGATAGCCTCCTGGTTCGGCCAGAACTTTTTGGCCATCGCCTCATTGATGATGGCAACGCGCGCCGTCTCTTTGCGGTCCGCATCGGTAAACAGGCGGCCACGGACGAGCGGGATTCGCAAAGCATCGAAATATCCAACACTGACGTCGTCCAGTTGCGTCAGCGTTCCCCGGTACCCGGTGGATTCATCTTCACCTTCTGGGAAGACCGTTCGCGCCAGCCCGCCACCGAGCGGGAAGTTACTCGCCGCCGCCGCGGACTTCACCCCGGGCGTGGCGTTGGCTTGCTCAATGGCGGAACGCAAGAATTGCTGGCCGCGACCCTCGTCGTAATGCAATGCGCCCAGGTCAAAGGCCAGCATGAAGAGATTCTTCGATTCAAAACCGGGATCCATTTTTTGCGCGTCGCGCATGCTACGGATAAACAAACCGGCGCCAACCAGGGCCACGAGAGAGAGAGCGATTTCCGAGACGACCAGGAGGCTGCGCAGCTTGCTTCGCCCCCAACCGATCGATCCGCCCCGGCCGCCCAATTTGAGGGTTTCGGCCAAGTCAGGAACCGAGGTGCGGAAGGCCGGAGCCAAGCCAAACAATAACCCAGTGAAAAGGGAAATCCCCAGCGTAAAAAGCAGAACGGGCAAATCAAACGACAAGTCAATGTCATTCTGCTCAATAAACGGCGGGCGGAAGGACCAAAGCACGGTTCGCCCGACGTACGCAATGGCCAAGCCTGCCGCGCCTCCGAGAAGAGCGAGCAGGATGCATTCCGTCAGCATCTGCCGAATCAGCCGCGGCCTGCTTGCGCCCAGGGCTGCCCGCAGACCCATTTCCTTTTCGCGGCGCGCCGCGCGCGCAAGAAGCAGATTGGCCAGATTCGCGCAAGCAATCAAAAGGACCAACCCCACCACGGTCATCATCATCGTGCCGGCAAGCGCAATTTGGTCATGCAGATTGGCTCCCACAGCTGCTTCGGTCAACGGTGTCAGCGCGATGCTGCGCCCTCCATTGTCTTTCGGAAAATCCTTTTCGAGCTTCGCGGCAATGGTCTTCAGCGAAGCCTCGGCTTGGCCCAAGCCCATCTCTGGCTTGAGCCTTCCGACGGCAAGAGCGTTCAGGAATCTCCGGTCGTTGAAAAACTCTTTGGCGAACCCGGTGAGAACTTGGGGATACATGCTGGCGGGAATCCAGATCTGCTCGGCACTAGAGAAAGTAAATGTCCCTTTGAAACCTTTCGGCGCCACGCCGATGATGGTATACGGCATGGCATTCAGCGTCAGCGTTTTGCCAACTTCATCTTTGTCCGAGCCCAGCTTGTTGGCCCAAAAGCTGTAACTGACGACCGCTACGTTGTTCCCACCGAGCTTGGTATCTTCGTCGGGCAGAAAAAAACGTCCGGCGGCGGGGCGCAAGCCCAGCACGTCAAAATAGTTCGCGCTGACCATCTGCCCATTTACCTGCCGGGGCTCGGCGCCGCCACTCCACGTCAGTGGAGTCGCCAAGATGCAACTCATGCCGGCGAGCACCTCGTTCTGCTGCTGATAATCCTGAAAATTACGAAACGACAAGCCCAGTTTTGTGACACGGGCAAGTCCTACTTGGGTCTTCGCGTCGATCGTATCTACCTCGACGAGCTGGGAGATATCCTTCACCGGCAGCGGGTGCAGCAAGACGGCATTGACTACCGTAAAAATCGTGGTGTTCGCGCCGATTCCGAGCGCCAGTGACAAGACCGCCACCACGCTAAAACTCGGGCTTTTCAGCAACACGCGTGCGCCATGACGCAGGTCTTGCCAGAGATCTTTCACTTTTCACCTCCCTGAAGTTTCAGGAGTTCCAGGTGACGTGGGTCAGTTGCTTCTTGCGAGACTCCCACTCGGAGCCGGTAAGAAGTCGCGGAGCGATTTCAATCAGGCGGGGAATGAGCTTGAAGACGCTCGAAGGATTCCAGGGGTGCCCGTCGCGCGTGCGGTATTCCCGAGCGTTGAGCGCGTCGGCCATGCTTCGGAAAGATACGTCCTGGACGACCATTTCGGCGAGGAACTTGAGGGTTTGCGTCTCGAGTGGATCGTCTTCCAAGTGGCGGCAATCGGAAGCAATGCGCAGTCCGAAAGGAATCTCCTCGGCGCCGGCCTCGACGGGCGGTTCCGGCGCGCCGGAGAGTTCGATTTCGCGTTCCCACTCGAGCGCCACCAGACGCCAGCCCGCATCGTGCATCTTGGAGAGATAAACCGAAGTCGGAGGTATGCTGACCTTCTCTCGCATGCGATCGATTCTTTTCACGGTCCACCTCGTCGGATCCGCCGGATACACCCGGCCACGGAGGAGCTGAGCAACTTCGCTACCGCTCCGATCTTTGGTGTAAGCTAAAGAAACAAAATGGTTTAGAAGCAGCCCGAATGACCGCACCACGCAAGCTTCTGTCCGCCTAAGGGATAGACCTGTCGCGTTCTCGGACAGTTCCGACAAACTTCTGGCTGGAGGTCAGATTTGCGGGTTGTCTTCCGGCCGCGGAGCCAGGATTTCCTGAATCTCCGGATTCTTTATCACTGCGGCAAAGGAAGGATCCATTTTGATGGCCGCCAGTTCCTTATAGCCTTCGTCTTTGGCTTTGCGCAAATAAATCAGGCAGCGATCCAGGTTCCCCGCTTCAGCAAATGATTTCGCGAGCAAGAAGTAAAACTTCCCGCGGTCTCCGACGGTACGGTCCTGCAGGACCGATCCATTTCTCGAGCCGTTGCGTTCGAAAAGTTGCGGATCCAATGCCAGCGCCTGCCGGAAGGAAACAATGGCCTGCTCGTATTTCTTGTCCTCAAAGTAGGCATAGGCCAGGTTGCTGTACAGCACGGGCATGTCGTTCCGGATGGCAATCGCCTTCTGGTACGCCTTAATGGCCTTGTTGTATTTCTTCCGCTGGTAATAGATCGTGCCAATATTGTTTTCAGCGTCGGCATAGCTAGGGTCGACCTTGACGGCGCGCTCGTAACACTTCAGCGCTGATCCGAGCGCCGCTTGCTGATGCAGAGCAATTCCCAGTTTGTTGAGGTAAACCGCGTTTTGCGGATTCTGGTCCGCAAGCCGTTTGTAGAGTTGTGACGCCTCCCGGTATTCCTTGCGCGCCATATAGAGGTCGGCCATCTGCTCTTCGGTAAGGTCCGGGCGCACAACGATCGCGGAGGACTGCGCGGGGGAGGGCGGCTGCGCCTGCGGGGCATGCGGGGCGACGGCTGAGGCGGGCTGGGCAGCAGGGCCGTCTACGAGGGATTGCGCTGGCGCTGCTCGAGGAATCGAAAGACTCAGGAAGAGAACGCTTGCTGGAAACGCCACTGACATCCGGATCATGGCGAGTCTCCCTTCTCCGGCTTGGGCTTGGCCTTGTCGGATTCTTTCTTCTTACCCCCAAAGATACCAAATATTTTCTGCAAAGGGTTCTTTTTCTTGTCCCCATTTTCAGCAGACGGGTCCCCGGGTTGCCCCGTCGCGTCCGGCGGCCGGTTGGGGTCCGACTTCATCACTGGCTGCCCGCTCGCGTCCGGTGTCTTGGGTTGCCCGCCAAAGATTTGCGATAGCACCGAACCCGGCGAGGTTACCGTCCCGTGCCCGCCGTGCAGTTCGCAGAAATCGGTTGGAGCCGAGCCCGCCACGTAGACTTCCTCGCGCGTTGTCGGGCAATTCGGGGTTGCCAGTTGCAAGGACTCTGGATCGATCACGACCGACTGCACCCCATCCGGCATGGTGAAATCTTTCACATCCCGGTAAGGCGAGATGGACGTCGCCTTGGTCATGAAGTCAGCCCAGATCGGCGCATCGGCGACGCCACCGGTAAACCCCAGGTCGCGGTTGTCGTCAAAGCCAACCCAGATCACGCACAGCAAGTTGGAAGTGAAGCCCGCGAACCAGCCGTCTCGTGAAGTTCCCGTTTTTCCTGCCGCCGGCAAGGTAAACCCGCGCGCCCGCACGGCGGCGCCCGTGCCCCGATTCAGCACGTCCTTTAACAAGCTGTCCACGAGAAACGCCACGCGCGGGTCCAGCACCGGGTGTGTTTGCGGCGCGAATTTTTCGAGGACTTCACCGTCCGAATTGACCACACTGCGGATGAACTGCGGCTCGGAACGCATCCCCATCGTCGCGAATGCGGTGTAGCCCGCGGCAACATCCACGGGCGTCATTTCATAGGCGCCCAGCGCCACCGCCGGCGTTGGCTTAATATTCGTACCCAGCCCCATCTGCCGGGCGATCTCCACGACCCGGCCGTAACCGATCAGTTCCGCTACTTTGACGGTTGCCACGTTCAGCGAGTTCGTCAGCGCATCGCGCACGGTCACGCGCCCCATAAATCTTTCGCCGTAATTGTTGGGCGTGTAGGGCGGCTGGCCCTCGAATTCGAACGACGTAGGTTCGTCATCGACTGTCGTTGCCGGCGTGATGATGGGCTGGATGCCGTCCACGGCATTGTCGAAGGCTGCCGCATACACAAACGGCTTGAAGACCGATCCTGGCTGTCGGTGCGCCAGGGCGTGATTCAGTTGGCTCTGCCCGTAATCCCTTCCGCCCACCAGCGCTTTGATCTCTCCGTTTCGCGGATCGAGCGCCACCAGCGCGACTTGCACTTCGGGGACGGCTTCATTGCTTCCCTTCTTCGCCAGCTCGCGCTTCCATTTGTCGTATCTCTTCGCCAGCAGCGTATCCACGTTCTTCATGCCGGCTTCGACGGCAGTGACCGCGTCGCGTTCGAGCACCGGGTCGAGCGTGGTGTACACGCGGAAGTTCTCGCTCAATAGTTGGTTTTCCGAGTACTTGTCCAGCAGGTGGTCTTTCACCATGTCGACGAAATACGGCGCTTCTCTCCCCGAAGTCGCCGCGTGGATAATCTTCAACGGCGTTTTCTTTGCCTCGTCCAGATCGCGCGCGCTGATGTATTTGTTCTCGAGCATTTGCGTCAGTACGCGATCGCGCGCTTGCACGCCGCGGTCCGGGTGGCGGTCGGCCGAGGAATAGTAATTCGGGGCGCGGATGATTCCGGCCAGGTAGGCACATTCCGGGAGGGTCAGCTCCCGCATGTCTTTCCCGAAGTACGCCACGCTGGCTTCGGAAAAGCCGCGAATTCCGAAGCTGCCGCGATTTCCGAGATACACTTCGTTCGCGTACATCTCGAAGATTCGCTGCTTGGTGAAGCGCTGCTCGAGTTCCAGCGAGATCAAAGCCTCGGACACTTTTCGGCGCCAGTTGCGGTCGGTCGAAAGAAAGAAGGTCCGCGCCACCTGCATGGTGATGGTGCTCGCGCCCTGGTAGTGCTGGCTGGTGTGGCGGAGGTCCGCCCACGCGGCGCCGGCGATGCGAATGAAATCAAATCCGCCGTGCTCGAAAAAGCGCTTGTCTTCCGCGGAAAGGATGGCATCCACAAGCATGACCGGCAGGTCCTCATAGCGCACTGGCCGGCGCTTCTCGCGTGCGCTGTCGAAAAGGTTGGTGATCAGTTCCGGCTCGATTTCCGCGGCATCCATTTCCGGCCCGCCCTCGAGCGGACGGATGCTGCGAATGCTCTTTCCCCGGAATTGCACCGCCAACGCGTTCTTGCCGCCAAAATAAGAAAGTTTCGAGGGCCGAACGTCCACCGTGTTGTTTTGCACGGTGTATTGACCGAGCGCGTTGGGGTCGGCCTCCGGCCGGTACCCCACGCGCGTCAGATAATCCGTCAGGTCGTCAGGGCCCCAGGCTTCGGCGGTCGAAATGTGCTCCGGTGCGGAGAAAATCTGGGTGGTATTTTGCAGGATGTTTCCGGACAGGCGCGCGTCAATCATGCGCGCGTACTTGGTGTAAGCGTAAGTGAAGATTCCGCCGACGATGATGAAAATTCCGAAGAAGATGGCGAGAATCGCCAGGCCGATAGTGGAAGTAAAGAAACCTCGTTGCACCCGGATTTGCAAAACATTGCTCCCTGGGCTGGACGTCTATTGTCTCGCAACGCCGTCCACTAGGGAAGACGGAGTTGCTGGGGTTGCCGAGCTGGACATCCCCCAACCATGCCGGCATCCGGACTGCCTCTAGAACTTCAGAAGAGCGCTTTGTCCTCGCTATTCGGAGAAAAATGAATGTCCGTGTGGTACATCAATACATCCACGGGTACGGAATAGTCCAGCGAGATTTTCACCACGGAATTGTTGGAAACCACCTTGATGTCTTCTCGCTTCGCGGGAATATCCAGGTCCTGTATGACTTTGAAAACATTGTCGCGTATCTGGTCCTCGGTGTATCGGTTCACCACCGCATAGCGCGCCTGCTCCTGCATCTTGTCGGAGAGCTGATACTCGTTCACGTAAACCGGCACGACCTTCCACGCGGTGTAAATTGCCAGTACCACAATCACGACAATGAGGATGCCTTTGAGCCTTCCTTCGCCCCGTTCGAACCGGCGCTGGTGCGGTTTCGGCGACGCGCCGATGCCTTCCCTATACACTCGAATCCTCTCTCTGGCGGTCTCGCCGTGACCTGCTCTGCGGCGAAGAACGCCAGCCTGACATTTCTCCCCGCACACTCAACCTAGCACCGCACGGCAAGCGTGTCGAGAAGATGGCCGATCCTGTGTTTCGGGAAAGGAACGGGTGCGTGTCGTAGCCCCGCTTTACGGACTAAGGCTTGGACCTGCTCGAGAGGACCCTCGTCGTGCCCGGACGGCGGGCGGGATTCGAGTCATGACCCTGCGAGGCACCTTCTCCGGCCCTCGCCTCGCACGCAAGCATCAATAGGCGCGCGCAAAAATCGCGCGGCTCTTCGCTGGCTGGCTGCAGTACACACACTTCCCGTTGCCGCCTTCTTGCTCCAGAGGAATACAGCGCATCGTCGCGCGCGTTTCCTCCTTGATCTTGGCTTCGCACTCGCTGCTTCCGCACCAGAACGAATACGCAAAGCCGGTCTCCACCGCCTTTTTCAGATCGTCGTAATTTTTCGCTTCGTGCGTGTTGCTTTTGCGAAACGCGAGCGCCTTGTCGTGCAGAGATTGCTGAATTTCCGCCAGCAACTGCCGGACCGTCGTCGGCAAATCGGCCAGCGACGCACTGACCTTTCCTTCCTTGCCGGGACGGTCGCGGCGTCCCAGAATCGCCGACTGCTTTGCCACGTCTTTGGGCCCCAGTTCCACACGCAGCGGCACACCGCGCATCTCCCAATCGTTGAATTTCCAACCGGGGCTCTGCCCTTCCCGCTCGTCGAGCGTCACGCGCACGTCCGCTTTCACCAATTCCGCTTTCAACTTGCGCGCCGTCTCGAAAACGGCTTTCTTCTCTTCGTCGGTCTTGAAAATGGGAACAATCACCACCTGATAGGGCGCGAGTTTCGGCGGCATCACCAGTCCCTGATCGTCGCCGTGTACCATGATGATCGCGCCCACGACGCGCGTCGAGAGCCCCCACGAGGTGGTCCAGCAGAACTGCAACTGGCCGTTTTGGTCCAGATACTTCACGTCGAACGCTTGTGAAAAGTTCTGCCCGAGGAAGTGTGACGTACCGGCTTGCAGGGCTTTCCCGTCGCCCATCATCGCTTCGATCGAATAGGTCACATCCGCTCCAGCAAACTTCTCCGCGTCCGATTTTTTCCCGGGAATCACCGGAATCGCCGCATCCGTGATCGCGAAATCCGCGTAAACGTTCAGCATCTGAATTGTCTCGGCTTCGGCTTCTTCCCGGGTAGCGTGCGCGGTATGTCCCTCCTGCCAGTAAAACTCCAGGGTGCGCAGAAACAGCTT
>Ga0182040_10000207_pt1 | contig 26043 bp, 22 predicted proteins | sample flu12Cox44000176_FD_125973 | JGI IMG/M metagenome (GOLD analysis project Ga0182040, IMG submission 125973) | Lab enrichment of tropical soil microbial communities from Luquillo Experimental Forest, Puerto Rico - flux8day.12C.oxic.44.000.176 | ecosystem: Environmental > Terrestrial > Soil >... | reverse complement strand
GTTCCCCCCAGCTGCGACCAGATGATCAGCGAAGAGGATTTTCTCGCCGCGGGGCTGAGCCACGAGTCGTAGCAATGCGTCTGAAACATCAGCACGCAAGCGAGCCCGCGCATCCAGTCGATGTACGCGAGACGCGTCATCCCAGACGGTGCCAGCACCCGCGCCGTTTGCGGCGGTCGCTCCGCGATCCCCGAGTTCATCTGCGCCTGCATCTTACGTTACAATCTCCGCTTGCCCATCACGCGCCAACTCGGGCTGTTCTCCATGCTCGGCCTGTGGGCCCTGCTGACCCTCATTGGAGTTTTCTTTGCCTTGTGGAAGGGTTACGGCGGCCACGCCTTTGCGGCGACCCTCACCGCCTTCGCCTTCCTCTTTCTTGTCATGCTGCTGTTTGCCGCGCGCGGCATGGAAACCATCCTCGCCGCTCGCTTGGGCGCCGGCGCCGGCTACTTGCTCGGTGCCGCGTTGTTTCTTGTCTACCTGATTTACGCGCTGGGGACAAACACTTTTACCTTGGGCCGTGCCGCAACGGCCGCCGCCCTGGTATTCATTCCGCTGGGCGTCGCGGCATCGGCGGAACGAAAGCCCGCAGGGACCTGGCAAGACTTCGCGATCATCGGGGGGATTTGGGTTGCAGTAAAGCCCTTCCCCAACCACTGGGGCTTCTCGATGTCGCACTGGCTCTGGCCTTTTCCAAACGCGCAGCTCGCCTACCCCATGACCGTCCTGCTGTGCTTGAACGTGTCGCTCGCGGCGTTCGTGCTCCTGCGTCACACCGACGGCATCGGTTACTCCATCGGTTGGGGCCGTAATTGGGGCTTTTTTATCCTGGCCAGCTTCCTCGCTTTTGCGTGTATCGCCATGCCTCTCGGAACGGGCATGCACTTCATTCAATGGGAGCCGCGATGGGGAGAATGGGAGTCGCTGCCCTTGACCGCGCTGGCCATTCTCTTCTTCACCGCCTGGCCTGAGGAATTTCTGTTTCGCGGCTTGCTCCAGAACGTGTTGTCGCGGGCGTCCAAAAGCGAAATTGCCGGCTGGTGGACGGCTTCGCTGCTCTTCGGCTTTTCCCACATCACCAATCTGGGATTTCCCAACTGGCGCTACGTCGCGCTGGCCTCCATTGCCGGAATCTTCTACGGCTGGACGTGGCGCAGAACGGGCTCCATCTTTGCCTCGGCGATTGTCCACGCGGCGGTGGACACGACGTGGCACTTCCTATTCCGCACTCTCTGACGCAAGGGAGGGCAGCCGCTACTCGACCGGAAGGCTAGCTGGAAAGATGATCCTGGAAGAAGCGCTACTCAAAGTCTGGCACGCCACGATGGTCGAGAACGCTCCCGCAGTCGAGCTCGAAGGGCAAACTTTTCCTGTCCGCACAACCCCGAAGAGACGCCTGCGCCAAGTCGATTTTGTCTTCCACCACCAGGAATTACGCGGTTTGGAGCAAAACCCCGAGACCGCTTCGCGATGGGCACAACTTGCCCGTCGAGGGCACAAGGTCATGCAGTTTCTTTCCGCGGGCCGCTATGTCGCCAACGTCGTGGACGGCAAGGTGACACGATACGGCGGAAGGCGGAGCAACCCAAGGCCGGCTAGGGTGAGACCGCGGTAGACTTCGCGCATCCAATCGCCTGAGGAAGCGTGCTCCCGAAATGCATTACAATCTCATGGACAAGTAACAAGTCGAGGAGAATGAGAAATGAGCGAGCTGACGGCCGACCAAGCGCTGTTCTTGCTGCAAAATGTCTACTTGGGCTCACTGAAAAACGAAAGCCGCGTCACCAGGAAAGTCTTGGAGGCGGTGCCCGCGGACAAATGCCAGCACCGCCCGGATCCCGTATCGAAGAGCGCCATTGAGCTCGTCCGCCACATCTCCGTCGCGGAGAACCGCTTTCTGGAAACGGTAATCGACGGTGTGTTCGACGTTAACGCCGCCGCGCTTCCGGACACGGTGAAGACGCCGCAGGAAATCGCCTCCTGGTACGAGCAGCGCTTCGCAAAGAACTACGAAGCGCTCAAAAAGCTGGGCGGCGAGCAGCTCGCCAAAATGGTGGATTTTCGCGGGCTGTTCGAGCGGCCGGCGGTCAGCTTTGCGCTGCTCGCGATGGTCCACACCATTCATCATCGCGGCCAGCTTTCTTCCTATCTGCGTTCGATGGGCGCGAAAGTGCCTTCCATTTACGGCGAGAGTTACGACGACGCCCAGGCCCGCAAAGCTGTTGGCGGCTGAGACCGCCTGCCCGGAGCGTTGCCGGAGGCTCCCTTTACTTCTTGGCCCCGGACCGAGGTGACGGCCCAACGCCCAGGCGCTTGTCATTGTAAAGCGCCTGGTCGGCAGCGCTCAGCAGGTGTTCGATGGTGGCGCCGTCGCGCGGAAATTCAGCAACGCCGATGCTCACCGAGAGGCGCGGCTCTTCCTTATCCTGCGACAATCGCTCGACCAGCCGCTGGGCCACCACTGTGGCCGCTTCCGCCGTGCTTTCCGTCAGCACCAGCGCGAATTCGTCTCCGCCATACCGCGCTGCCGTGTCCGTTTCGCGGCAGCTCAAGTGCAATACCTCCGCCACGCGGCAAATCGCCAGGCTGCCCACCAGGTGCCCGTACTCGTCATTGATTTTTTTCAACGCATCGAGGTCCAGCAACAGAACCGCGAATGGCTTGCCGGCGCGCCCGTAACGTCGGATCTCTTCTCCGACGCGCTCCACCAGCAATCGGTAGTTCGCCAAACCCGTCAGAGGATCCCGCACGGCCAGCAACCGGGCGTGTTCCTCCTGCCGACGGCGTTCGGAAACTTCTGCCGCAAAGACCAGGGTCATGAGTGCCTGGATAGAAAGAAACGATTGCAAGAGCAACAGCGAGTCATTCGGCGACCGGCGCGCGAACGGTCCGTACCCGTGCGTCGTGCCCACCACTGCAATCGCGCACACCACGCAGATGATCGCGGAAGCCTCGCGCGGCCCAAAGCGAAGCGCCGCCCAAATGAGAAACGGTGTGCAGAGAAATGTCCAAGGATCGTTTCTGACTTGCGAATGAAGCACCGGCCCGAAAACGATTCCCGAGACGAGCAGCGTCGAAACCAACAGTGCGGCGGCCTCGACGAGCTGCGGCTTGGACCATTTCCAGCTTGGATTGGCGCACCACAGAAGCAGGAACGGCGTGAACACGAGCGCCCCCGCAGCGTCTCCCAGCCACCAGGTGCGCCAGATGAGGCCGTACTGACGCCACGGGGCAAAACCGCCTAACGCCAGACTGGTGACGCCGAACGTGGCCGCCATGGCCGTGCTCAAAATGCCGCCATAAAGGGCAAAACGAAGAATGTCCCTGCTTCGATCAAACACCTCCTTGCCATTGGCAAAGCGCGAAACCAAATACGTTGCAGTGACGGCCTCAAGGGAGTTTCCGGCGGCAATACCGAGCGAGGTGAGCATTGACCCGGCGGTGGTCAGATTGACCAGGAACGCTCCCACGAAAATCCCCGGCCAATACCGTAGACCGAGAAGAAGAAGCGTCAGGATGGCGATGCCCGTAGGCGGCCAGAAAGGACTGGCGCTCGGGTGCACCGTGGCAAGGCGGAGGCTCAGCTTCGCGGCGAGGACGTAGGTGACACAGGCGGCCAGGCCGATAAGCAATTGCTTCGCTAACTGCGAACGCCACACGCTCGACTTTGTTTCCATAAGAGCCCGAGAGGCTGACTCCACGCGCCGCGTTCCGCGCCCGACATCAGACGACAACGAGCCCGTCTCACAATCTGGGCGGTTGTTAGGGCACGGCTCCTGCGCGAAGACAAAAATAGCGGCCGTGCCAGACCCATGCCGCGACCAGAGCCCACCAACCGGGCTTGAGCTCCCGGCGGCCCACCGCTAAGTCCCACACCCAATCACCGGTGCTCGCGCGGCTACCTACTAGTAGTGTCCGACAATTAGTAATGTGGCAGTGAGCTTCTGGTTTGTTGTTGCGAATCCGTTAGTTGGGTAAAAACCTTAGCCCTTTCGGTCAGGATACTGTCATCGGTGGCTCTGCGGTGGGGCCGGGTTGCGAGGGTTCGGAGGAACACGAATAATCGGGTGAGGGGCCCGGTCTGAATTCCGTTTTTCAAACTCTACGCGGGCAGCAGGTTCGATCGGCGCAGCTCCAAGCACTGCAATGCCACGCGGAGGAGGCCGCCGATTGCGCTTGAGCCCCCACCATGCCGCAGGCGAGCGGCGAAACCGCGACCGTTTGCGAGAAGGGTTCCGTGCGATGACCTGCGAGCCTCCTGATTCACTTTTTTCTATGGCCGAAGGGATCCCTGTGATCGACTAAGCTCGATTCTAGCGCACCACGCCGCTCATCGGGCTCGAAGCCGAGGCGTAGAGCCGTCTCGGCATGCGCCCGGCAAGATAGGCTTTGCGCCCGGCGGAGACCGCATCTCGCATCGCTTCCGCCATGAGCAGAGCATCTTCGGCCTCAGCAATGGCGGTGTTCATCAGCACGCCATCGGCGCCGAGTTCCATGGCGACGGCCGCGTCGGAGGCCGTTCCGACACCCGCATCCACAATCATGGGCACTTCCGTGATGCGCTCGCGCAGAATGCGCAGATTCGCGGGATTCTGAATGCCCAAGCCGGACCCGATAGGCGCCGCGAGCGGCATCACCGCCGCCGCGCCGGCGTCAATCAGTCTGCGCGCGGCGATCAGATCGTCGTTCGTGTAAGGCAGGACGACAAATCCCTCTTTGACCAGAACCCGCGTCGCTTCGATGAGCTGCTCCGTGTCCGGAAAGAGGGTCTGCTGATCCCCGATCACTTCCAGCTTGATCCAGTTGGAAAGCCCCACTTCGCGGGCCAGCCGCGCCGTGCGGATGGCTTCGTCCGCCGTGTAACACGCAGCAGTGTTCGGCAAAATGAAAATCTTTTCGCGATCGATGTAATCGATCAGCGATTCCTTCGATTTGTCCGTCAGATTCACGCGGCGCACCGCCACCGTCACCATCTCCGCGCCCGACGCTGCGTGCGCCCGCGCCATCTCCTGAAAGCTTCGGTACTTTCCGGTTCCCACGATGAGCCGCGATCGAAACGCCCGCCCAGCAATCACCAGATGATCTTGCATAAATAGCCTCAACTGGATTTTAGACCCTGCGCGCCGCGGGAACAAATCCCGATGGCCCGTTCCATTTGTGCATCCACGGCAGTGGCGGGTCCTGGACCGGTGCTTTTTCGCTTTCGCCTCTCGTGTCCCAATTTGCTTTGCTCATCTCCCTCGCGGCGGAGGAGTACTCCAGTCCTCCAGAGAAAGATTTCCAATCATGCAACGGAGGTGTAGACTCGCAAGTCAAAAAGATCACGGAAAACATCTGCTTCCACGAGGCAACCAACTCCAATTTCATTGGCATTTTCCGTGGTGGTCTTCGTCAATACCGGAAGCGCGGTCTCGTCGCATGGTGGTCTTCTTTGAGGATTAGGTGCATTTCCGTCCGGAGGGCTCCAAAATGAAGTCCAGACCTTTTCTGCTGGTTCTCGTCGCAGGCGGCGTTTTCACACCGAGCCTGCTTGCCCAGACCAGCACCGAGATCGACATCCCCTTTAAGAAATTCGTGCTCCACAACGGTCTCACGTTGATCGTCCACGAAGACCACAAAGCGCCCATCGTCGCCGTGAACGTCTGGTATCACGTCGGCTCGAAAAGCGAGAAGCCTGGCAAAACGGGTTTCGCGCATCTGTTCGAGCACCTGATGTTTGGCGGCAGCGAGCACGCACCGGGTCGCTACATCGACGCGATGGAGAAAATCGGCGCCACGGATCTGAACGGCACAACCAATACGGACCGCACCAATTATTTTGAAGACGTGCCCACGAACGCTCTCGACTATACGCTGTGGATGGAATCCGACCGCATGGGCCACCTGCTCGGGGCGCTAGACCAGAAGACTCTCGACCTCCAGCGCGGCGTAGTGCAAAACGAAAAGCGGCAGGGCGAAAACCAGCCCTACGGCGTCACCCGCGAACTCATCGCGCACAATACCTATCCCGCCGGCCATCCCTATTCTTGGACCACCATCGGTGACATGGCCGACCTCGATGCCGCCTCCATGAAAGATGTGCAGGAGTGGTTCAAGACCTATTACGGCCCGTCCAACGTCACGCTCGTGCTCGCCGGAGACATTGCTGCGCAAAGCGCGAAAGAAAAAGTCGAAAAGTACTTCGGCGATATCCCTCCGGGCCCGCCCGTCTCGCACCAGGAAGTGTGGATCGCCAAAATGACCGGCACGCACCGGCAAATCGTCCAGGACCGCGTACCCCAGGCCCGCGTCTACAAGATCTGGAACGTCCCCCCGTATGGATCGGCCGACGCCGATTACCTGGACCTGGTTAGCGACGTCCTCAGCACCGGAAAAACCTCGCGATTCTAACAAGCGGCTGGTCTACGACGACCAGATTGCCACCAGCGCCAATGCGTTTGTGGATTTGCGAGAAATCGGCGGGGAGTTCTACATTCAAGCCACCGCTCGGCCCGGGCAGAATCTCGATCAGGTGGAAAAAGAGGTGGATGAAGAACTGGCTCGTTTCCTAAAGGACGGGCCCAGTGCCGAAGAATTGCGAAGAGTGAAGACCGGGTACATGGCCAATTTTGTCCGCGGCATCGAGCGCATCGGCGGATTTGGTGGAAAGTCCGACCAGCTGGCACGCAACCAGGTGTTCCTCGGCGATCCCGCAGCGTACAAGACTTCGCTAAAGCGCGTCGCGGAGGCCACCGCCGAGGATTTGAAAGCCGCCGCCAATCGCTGGCTGTCCGACGGCGTTTACATACTCGAAGTCTATCCTTTCCCCGATTACCAGGCCGCGGCCCAGGGCGCCGACCGCTCGCGACCGCCGGAAACCGGCACGCCGCCGGAACTGAAGCTGCCCAAGTTCGAGCGCTCCACTCTCGCGAGCGGATTGAAAATCATGCTCGCGGAACGGCATGAAGTGCCTCTCGTGCATTTCTGGATGGCCTTCGACGCCGGTTACGCCGCCGACGAGTCGGTTGCTCCGGGAACCGCCAGCATGACCTCTGGCCTCCTCGATGGGGGAACCGCCGCAAGAAGCGCCCTTCAGATCAGCGACCAACTGGCGCTTCTCGGGGCCGAACTCCACGCCTCCTCGAATCTCGATATGTCCCTCGTCGAGTTGTCTGCGCTTAAAGATAAACTCGATCCTTCGCTCGATTTGTTTGCCGACGTGATTCTGAACCCCACCTTTCCAGAGAGCGATTTCAAGCGGCAGCAGAAACAAGTGCTCGCGGCCATCGAACGCGAGCAAAACACACCGGTCCAGATGGCGCTGCGCGTTCTGCCGCGCTTGCTCTACGGAGCCGGGCACGCCTATGGAAATCCGCTCACTGGCTCGGGCACCAAGGAAAGCATTGCGAAAATGACCCGGGAGGACCTCGTCAAGTTCCATGACACCTGGTATCACCCGAGCAACGCCACTCTGGTAGTCGTGGGCGATACGACGCTCACCGAAATCAAGCCCAAACTCGAAAAACTCTTCGCCAGCTGGAAACCCGCACAAGTACCCAAGAAGAGCGTCAGCACCGTCTCGCGCCCGCAGAAGTCCACCGTTTATTTGATCGACAAGCCTAGCGCGCTACAATCCGTCATCATCGCCGGAATCGTTGCACCACCGCAGGTCAACCCCAAGGAAATCGCCATGGAAGCCATGAACGACGACTTTGGCGGGATGTTTGCCTCGCGCCTCAACCTGAACTTGCGCGAGGACAAGCACTGGTCCTACGGCGCAAGAAGCATTCTCTGGCCCGCGCGAGGACAACGACCATTTATCGCGCTTGCCCCCGTGCAAACCGACAAAACCAGGGAGTCGCTCGAGGAAATGAGCAAGGAATTCCGCGGCATCCTCGGCGCACGTCCCATCACTCCTGACGAGCTGGCAAAAGTTCAAGCCAACGAAACGCTGACCCTACCCGGCTCGCGCGAAACGCAAAGCGAAGTGGGTCAGTCGATCCTCGATCTGGTCCGATTTGGCTTGCCCGACGATTACTATGAAACGTACGCCGGCAAAGTGCGCGCGTTGAAGGTGAGCGACCTCGAGGACGCCGCAAAAACCGTGATCCATGCGGACAACTTGACCTGGGTGATTGTGGGTGACAGCTCGAAAATCGAGTCGGGCGTCAAAGAATTGAATCTAGGCGAACTCCACCTCATCAGCCCCGAAGGCAAGCCGCTTTAGTCCAAGCGGGGTCGCGGCAGTTTCTGAGGGCCGGCTCGCAAAGCCGCCGCGAACCCTTGTGGGTGCACCCTTTTGCGAGTCTCTCGCATGGGGCAACCTCTCACGGCGCTCGGTCCGGGGCGCTTGGCTAGTGTGCCCGCCGCCGCACGAGCGAACTCAGATTGACCCCCACCCCAAACGAATAATTGTTGAGATGCAGCGGTACGCTGCGGCTGTAGGCGAATTCGAAGTCGAGATAATGAACAGGCCGGAAATCGATCCCCGCTTCGTAGCCGTTGTCGCGCACCAGGGCCGCGCCTCCTTTTGTTATGCTCGCACTCTTGAAGCCGTTGCGGTTGTTGCTCAATCGTTGAGGGTTGGTGCAATTGGCCGTGGGGGCGCAGCGAAAAACGCGGCTGAACATGGTCTGGTTGCCCCAGGGCGTCACGTCGTACGCCCCCCCCTGGAAACTGTACTTCCCACGATCGTATTCCAGGCCTCCGCTAAACGCGACGTTATAGCCAAAGCTCGTGAACGGTCTCGTGAAGTACCGCGTGTCCAGGAGGGTGTTGCCCACTCCCGCATCCAGAAACGGCGACCAAGCCCCGAAAGCACGATCGAAATGGTGGGTGAAATTCCAGGTGGCATGGCCGGTGTTAAGCCCTTTTTTCCTGTCTGCGACTGGCGCCGTCACATGAACGGCGGAATTGTAATTGAACGACCGGCTCGGATAATTGAGCAGCAAGTCCACGAAAGTATTGCCGATGCCAACCCCGGACACCGCTCCCGGGTTCGTTCGCTTAATCGCAACGGGTGTGCTGACAAAGTAGACGGGAACTCCTGCATCCATTGCCAGGTGGCGTGAAAAGTTGTAGCCCACCGCCGAAGCGAGGTCATACACGCCGGCAGCGCTGCTGTAGTCACCTTCAAACCGTGCGCCGAGCGTCCACCCTGTTGAAAATCCTTCGGAATCCCTGCTGCCCGGATTCTTGGCCGCCGGCACCGGAGTTTGCGCCATCGCGGGACAAACAGCTAGAACCAGCACGCACAGCAACCAAGCGCCAGCCACGCACGCGACGCGATGGCTGCGACTTCTCGAGCAAGTGCCCTGACTCCCCCCGAACCATCCGCGAATCAAGTTCATAGTCGCCTCCCAAACCAGGGTTTTCGTGCTTCTTCGACCGGTTGCAACTTACTTCTCGGACCGAGTGATTCGATCTACCCCTTTCTATCGCAGCTCTCGCTTACAACCTTCACTGCGCGCAAAGAAGGCAAGTCCAGTCGTTCACGAATGCCGGATTTGCCGGGAATTGAGGTGGGCGTTGTTTTATCTGATTCTAGTTTACAAACAGGGATGCCTGGGTGCCTTGAGCCTACGACGGGAGGTTTGGGAAAGAAACTGTACGTGAGAACAGTTTAGGACTGGCCCTGCGTGCAGCCTTACCCCTGGAGAATGGGGCGCGGCTCGGCGACGTCCGCGTAAAGCGATTCGATCGCCTGGCGATACCGTTCTTCCACCGCGCGCCGCTTGAGCTTCAGCGTAAAGGTAAGGGTTCCACCGTCGAACGTAAAGTCTTCGGGGAGCAGCGCGAAACGCTTGATCGTCTCATATTGCGCCAGATGCCCGGTGAGCCGCTTGATTTCCGCCTCGATGAGCGCGTGCGGGCGGGCATGGGCGGCCATTTCGGCAGGGGACGAAAACTTCAGGCCTTCGTCGGCCAGCCGCGCGCCCACGGTCGCAGGATTGGGCACGATCAGCGCGGCAATGAATCTCCGTTTGTCGCCGATGACCATGGCGTTGAGGATGTACGGGCTGGTCTTGAGCAGGTTTTCGATGGGCTGCGGCGCGACAAATTTTCCGCCGGCGGTCTTGATCAAGTCTTTTTTGCGGTCGGTGATGTACAGATAGCCATCCTTGTCGAGATGGCCGATGTCGCCGGTCGAGAACCAGCCGTCGGGCGTCAGCACTTCGCGCGTCGCCTCCGGGTTCTTGTAATAACCCTGCATGATGCAGGGGCCTTTGACCAGGATTTCGCCGTCTTCCGCGATGCGCACGTGCACATTGGCAATGGGTTTTCCCGAGCTGCCCGGGCGATTGACCGGATAATTCGTGGAAACAATGGGCGACGTTTCCGTCAAGCCGTAGCCTTGATAGATGGGCACGCCCACCGCCCAGAAAAAGTCTGCCAGCTCTTTGGCAAGCGGTGCTCCGCCCGAACTCACAAGGCGCAGGCGCCCGCCGAGCCCGGTGCGCACCTTCTTGTAGACAAGCTGATTCGCCAGCAGCCATGCGAGCTTCACGGCGAGGCTCGCATGCCTGCCGCTGGCGCGCCAATGGACGGACTGGTTGGCAATCTTCATCGCCCAGTCAAAAATCATTCGCTTCACACCCGCCGTTTTCGAGCCCTGCTCGACCAGGCGAGCATAGATCTTCTCAAAGAACCGCGGAACCGCGGCGAGGACGGTGGGACGGACCTCGAGAAGCGCCTGGGGAACCGCGTCGATGGACTCCACGTAGGCGAGCGGGCAGCCCTGAAAAAGATAGATATACGCGACGGTACGTTCGTAGACGTGCGAAAGCGGCAGAAAGGAAAGCGCCACGTCCTCCGCCGGGTTGAGATGAAAATCCTGGCCCACATCGGTTACGTTCGAGCAAAAGTTCGAGTGCGTGAGCATCACGCCTTTGGGCTCGCCCGTCGTGCCGGAAGTGTAGATGATGGAAGCAAGCTGGCCGGGCAGCACTTGCGACGCGCGTTCGCGGTAGGAGGCAACGTCTTTCTTGCCGGCGCTCTCGACGAGCGTTTCGTACCGGAGCCATTCGCTCGGGCCGTACCCGCCCGCGTCGGCCACAATGATGTTTTCAAGCTCGGGCAGATTGCCGCGCACAAAAAACAGCTTCTCGACCTGCGGTTTGCCCGCTACGAAAATCACCTTGGCGCCGCAATGCTTCAGGATGTATGTCATCCGGTCGGGCGACTCGTTGAAGTAAATCGGAACGGTGACGGCCCCTGCGCCGTTGATGGCAAAGTCAGCGGTATGCCATTCCGGGCGGTTCGTAGAAAAGAGCCCGACGCGGTCGCCTGGCTTCACGCCCAATTCCACGAAGGCGGAAGACAATCCGGCAACGCGGCCGAGAAACTCCTCGGACGACACGGCTTCCCACTTGCCGTCGCGCCGCACCATTTGTGCGCGCGGATTCGCCAGATGGTCAACCGCTTTCAGAAAGCGCCAGGGAAGCGTGCCGTAGGTCATGGTCCAGCCGAAACTCTATCTTAATGAAAATAGAGGCGCAATGAGACACCGGCTTCGTCAAGACGTGTTTGTACGGTACTGCCGTGATGCAAAGGAGCACGAAGGCATTCATCGGTCCTTTGCGGGTGAGAATCACTCGGCTTGATTTTCTGACGTAGACTCGCCGGTAGAAAACCTCAGCGAGCGGCGTTGGAATCTTGACACGGCCGATGCCCATCGCGACGGCAGAGATTGGGATCGCGACGACGCTCGTTAGGTTCACAGCGCTGACGGCTTCCGCGCGGACGCTTGTCACTGCCTTCTAGTCGACTGCGCTCAGAGCAAGCGAGATGTGGCCATGTAGCCTACCCCGACGAATGAGGAGAGATAAGCAGGAAATCCGCTGCGTTCTCGGTCAGGACGACGATCCCTCGTGGAGTCGTCGCTTGGCGTCAGGGTGGCGTGGGGACCAGTCTTTGGGAGGAAACGCCACGTGCCAGAAAGCGGGATTGGGGAGCAGAAACTCGACCCCTACCTTCACCGGCTCATTCGGAAACCGGTCAATGTGGGCGACCACGCACTCGAGCGAATCTTTGGTCTGCGGATTCGTCAGCGTGAGCCGCTGGCCGCGGTAAAGCGGCGCGGAAACAGCAAGCAGCGCGCCATGAGCGCTGACCGACAGCGTGTGCGTCTCTTCTTCGGTGAGCGGCGTGGCGCCAGCCCGGACGGAGACGCGCACCGGGACTTTCACGAGGACGCGCTGGCTGCGGCGGCGATTGTTGGCAAGCCAGGACGTTTCGCGGGACTCGTTGATCCACGCATCGAGCGTTCCGCCGTGTTCCGGCTTGACCGCGGTAAACATCAGGCCCATGCCCTTGCCCGGCTGGTTGTAGACGACTCTACCTTGGACTTCGAGCGCTTGGGCGCCTTTGGTCATGCGCACCTGGGCGGCGCTTCCCAAAGGTAGCGGGTTGTCGGTGTCAAGATAGCAGCCCTGCTGGCTCAAGTCGCGCACGCGGGTTTCGCACTTTGTGGCGGAGTCGCTCGCGATGACTTCGGCGGTGCCGCGGAAGGCATAGCGTGGATTCGCGCGGCGGTCGGTCGCAGCTCGAGGTGTGAGAGGCGAGACCGGGGCGCCGCGCCGGGCAGGCGCTTCACCTGCTGCGGTAAACTCGCGGGGAGCCCGAGGAGTCCCGGAGGCCCTTTCAACGTGAAAGGAGTTCGAGAAATTCTCGATTTCCCTTTGCAGTTCGATGGAAATCTCGGAGCTTTCGGTCTCGGAGTGCGCGGCAGCAGAATCCGCAGCAACGGCCGGGCTCTCGGCCCCACCGTGCACGGCGACCGGCGGCTCCGCGGCGTGCTCTGCTGGCTGCTCGCGGTTCTCCAAGGGCTCGGCCGAGGGATCCGGCTTGCGCGTGCGGCGCTTCATATATCGAGGATTTTACCGCAACAAGCGCGAGCGGCGGCAAATCAGGGACCGCCTTGCGAGCTAAGAGGAAATAGCAGGTTATTGACATTCCTCCCCGCCTTAGAAGCAGCGAGGATTCCTACAAGGTGGTTTTAACCAGAACATCGGTTCCGGTTTCATCGATCGGCTTTACCACGCCGCCGCATCTCCCTAGGCATCGGGATCGCGCCTGCCCGGCCCTAGGGCTTGCGACCACAGAATCACGCACGAAAGCCTGCGCCTTATATCCCGCTCTCAAGTACGGAGCCTTACGGAGCATTTTCGTAAATGAGCCGAGTCGCGGGTGCAATCGGCATGGCCGTGCGTTAGTATGGGCGTAGAGAGGTTATGAAAGCAACCGTATCGGAAACGACTGCGACAGCCGGATTGTCGAAAGGGCCGTATCGCGCGCCGCGAGGGAGGGAGATTTCCTGCAAAGGCTGGCAGCAGGAAGCGGCAATGCGCATGCTGCTCAACAATCTCGATCCCGAGGTGGCGGAGAAGCCGGAAGACTTGGTGGTTTACGGCGGGACGGGCAAGGCGGCGCGAAACTGGGAGTGCTTTCACGCGATGGTGCGTTCGCTGAAAGCCCTGGAGGGGGACGAAACGCTGCTGGTTCAGTCAGGAAAGCCCGTGGGGATGTTTCGCACGCATGAGTACGCGCCACGCGTGCTGCTGTGCAATTCCAACCTGGTGGGGCACTGGAACAGCTGGGACAAGTTTCATGAACTCGACCGCGCGGGCTTGATGATGTACGGGCAGATGACCGCGGGAAGCTGGATTTACATTGGGACGCAAGGGATTTTGCAGGGGACCTACGAAACGTTTGCGGCAGCGGCGAAAAAACATTTTGGCGGCGAGCTGAGGGGAAAGCTTGTGGTCAGCGGCGGCATGGGCGGCATGGGCGGAGCACAGCCGCTCGCAGCTTCCATGAATGGCGCGGCGTTTCTGGGGATTGACGTCGATCCCGAGCGCATCAAGAAGCGGCTGAAAAGCGGCTATTGCGATGTGCTAGTGACATCGCTCGATGAGGCGCTGCGCATCTTGAAGAACGCGGTGCGCCAAGGCGAAGCGACGTCGGTGGGGCTGGTGGGAAATTGCGCGGACGTGATTCCGGAATTGGCAAAGCGCGGCGTGGTGCCGGATTTGCTGACCGACCAGACGAGCGCACACGATCCGCTCGGGGGGTACGTGCCGAATGGCATGCCGCTCGACGCGGCGCTGGAGCTGCGCCGGCAGTACCCCGAGGAATACCAGAAGCGCGCGCTTGCGGCGATTGCCGTGCACGTCCAGGGCATGCTGGACTTGCAGAAGCTCGGCGCGGTGACTTTCGACTACGGCAACAACATTCGCACGTTCGCGTTCGACCAGGGCGTGAGGAATGCCTACGACTTCCCAGGATTTGTGCCCGCGTACATTCGGCCGCTGTTTTGCGAGGGCAGAGGGCCGTTCCGTTGGGCGGCGCTTTCCGGAGAAGCGTCGGACATTGCGCGCACCGACCAGCTGGTGCTCGAGATGTTTCCGCATAACCAGCAACTCGTCCGCTGGATCAAGTTGGCGCAAAAGCGGGTGAAGTTTCAGGGCTTGCCGTCGCGAATTTGCTGGCTGGGATACGGCGAGCGCGACAAATTTGGATTGGCGTTAAACGACCTGGTGGCGCGGGGAGAGATCAAGGCTCCCGTCGTGATGGGGCGCGATCACCTGGACTGCGGCTCGGTGGCGTCGCCGTACCGCGAGACGGAAGCGATGCGCGACGGGTCGGACGCCGTCGCGGACTGGCCTCTGCTGAATGCACTGATCAATACAGCGAGCGGGGCGTCGTGGGTGTCGATTCACAACGGCGGCGGCGTGGGGATTGGTTACTCCGAGCACGCCGGGCAAGTGACCGTGGCGGACGGAACGAAGGAAATGGCGAAGCGCATCGAGCGCGTGCTGACGAACGATCCGGGAATGGGCGTGGCGCGGCACGTGGATGCCGGGTATCCGGAAGCGATTGCTTTCGCGAAGAAGACCGGCGTGAAAGTACCGATGCTATGACCGGGCGGAGGCCAACCAGATTCAGTTGGTTTAGCTGGCAACCAATTCGGTTATGCTCTACGCGGCCTGCCTGGCTCCTGTGCCGGGGATAGCTGTCGAGGCGTCTCGCGCACTAAAGTAAACGTTTTCGTCTGTTCTCAGGAAAGAGCAATCCGGCATAATACCAGGGCCTTGGGCGATTCCCTGCTCATCACCGGTGCATCGCAGTTGCTGACGCTTGGCGGACGCGGTCCGCGGCGCGGCAGTTCCCTTTCGAACTTGGAGTTGATCGAAGATGGCGCGCTGCTTGTGCGCGATGGCCTGATCGCGGCCGCGGGAACGCGCGGGCAGGTTGAAGCCCTGCCCGGCGCGCGAGCGGTGGACAAATTGGATTTGGGCGGGCGCGTGGCGCTGCCGGGATTCGTGGATTCACACACACACCTGGTTCATGCGGCGAGCCGCGCCGAAGAATACGAACTGAAGATCCAGGGAGCGAGCTACGAGGAGATTGCGCGCAAGGGCGGCGGGATTCTCAATTCGGTGAAGAGGCTGCGCGCGGCTACCGCGGATGAGCTAAAGAAGCGGGCGCTCGCGGCTTTGCAGCAATTTGCCGCGCACGGCACGACGACGATCGAGGCCAAGAGCGGCTACGGGCTGGATGTTGCGAGCGAACTAAAGATCCTGAAGCAGCACAAGGAACTGGCAACGGAGCAGCCGCTGGACATCGTTTCGACATTCCTCGGCGCACACGTAGTACCGGAAGAGTTTCGCAAGAAGGCGGATGGAGCCAAGCGCTACATCCAATTGCTGGAGGAAAATCTCCTGCCAACCATCGCCGAGCACCACCTGGCCGAATTTTGCGATGTCTTTTGCGACCGCGGCGCGTTCGGTGCGGCGGAATCCAAGCGCGTGCTGCAGGCGGGGCGGCAATGGGGGCTGGCTCCGCGAATGCATGCCGAGCAGCTTTCGCGAAGCGGCGCAACGCGATTGGCCATTCTTTTGCGCGCGGCGAGCTGCGATCATCTCGAGCATGTGAACAAGAGCGATATTCGCGCGCTCGGAAAATCGGAGACCGTGGCAACGCTGCTGCCGGGATGCGATTTCCATCTGGGATGGAAGAAGTACGCACCGGCGCGAGCGCTGATTGACGCGGGTGCGATTGTCGCGCTGGCCACCGACTACAACCCGGGGACCAGCCCGACACTGAGCATGGCCATGATTTTGTCGCTGGCGTGCGCGCAGTTGCGAATGACGCCTGCGGAGGCCATCGCCGCCGCGACCATCAATGGCGCCTTCGCGCTCAGGCGCGACAAGCAGGTGGGCTCGCTCGAGGTTGGCAAACAAGCGGACATTGCCGTATTCGAGGTGGCCGACTACCGCGAAATTCCTTATTATTTTGGAGTGAACCACTGCTGGATGACCATCAAGCGCGGTCGCGTGATCCATGCCGCAAAAGAGTCCAGGAACTAGCTATACAGGCAAGCCCGTCCGGAGACTGAAACTTCCGAAAATCGGGCAAAGGAGGACCAAAAGCCTCTTCGAAGAATATTTTTATCTCCTTTTGGCGCTGGTTTTCCTGAGCGCGGCCATCCTGGGGAAGGCCGGGGGGTTCAGCGCCTATAACGCGCTGATCGTAGCGGCCTGGATAACGGCATTGATTTGGTTTGCGCACCAGTCGAGAGGCTATCTTGCGGAGAAATCGGAAAATGAGAAGACCGTCCCGCCGCAAGCTCCGGCATCCGCGCAAACGCCACAAGAGCTGCCTTTGCCTCTGCCACCGGGGATGAAACCGATGATTGGGCCGCAGTGGCCGCTCAGACAGGGTTCACGCCCGGCTTGGCCTAAATTGCCAAAGCAGCGGCCGACACCGGCGGCACCTTCTCAAGCACCTGGAGTTCGACCTTCCGCCATTCCGGCGGAGCTTAATCCGACTTCGGAGGCAAATTCCACGGAGAAAAAGCGGCCCTTCGTTTATGAGCGACCGACGCTGCCAGGCCGCGCACCGAAGCTGCCGAACAACTGGGTGAATCCCGACGACAAGAAAACGAAAAACAAGAAACCAAAACGATGAAACGACTGATTGAGTGCGTGCCGAATTTTTCCGAGGGTCGGGATCCGGCAAAAGTCCAGGCTATCGTCGGGGCCATGAGCAGCGTGCCGGGCGTGTATGTACTGGACCGCGAGATGGACGCGGACCATCACCGCTCCGTGATCACCCTGGCGGGAGAGCCGGAGGCGGTCGCTGAAGCGGCGCTGCTGGGCGTCGGCAAAGCAATGGAATTGATCGACTTGACAAAGCACGCAGGCGCCCACCCGCGCGTGGGAGCAACCGACGTGGTACCCTTTATTCCGCTCGATCAGGTGACGATTGAAGATTGTGTGGCGCTGGCTCGGCGCGTGGGCGCAGAGATCTGGAACCGCTATCGCATTCCCGTGTTCTTTTACGAAGCGGCGGCCACCCGGCCCGACCGCGTGAACCTGGAAAACGTGCGGCGAGGACAATTCGAAGGGCTGCGCGAGGAAATGAAGAAGAATCACGACCGGCAGCCGGACGTTGGTGAGCCGAAAGTGCACCCCACCGCCGGGGTAACCATCGTGGGCGCGCGCAAGTTCTTGATTGCCTACAACGTGAACCTGAACACGCCTGACGTGGTGGTCGCGCAGAAGATTGCCAAGGCCATTCGGTTTTCGTCGGGTGGATTGCGGTACGTGAAATCGATGGGCGTGGAATTGAAAGCGCGCAACTTGGCGCAGGTCTCCATCAATCTGACGGATTTCGAGCAGACACCCATGCATCGCGTGTACGAAATGGTGAAGCGCGAAGCGGAGCGCTACGGCGCAATACCCGTGGGCAGCGAGATCGTGGGACTGGTGCCCAAAAAGGCGCTGGAAATGGCGGCAGACTTTTTCCTCCAGCTTGAGAATTTTTCCCGCGCGCAGGTGTTTGAGAACCGGCTGGCCGACGCGCTCGGCGGCGCGCCGCCCGCAACGGCCAAGGACGGAAAGCTTGCAGGATTGGCGCGGCCGTTCCTCGAAGCGGTGGCAACACCGGCGGCAACGCCGGGCGGCGGCAGCGCTTCGGCGTTCACCGCGGCCCTGGCGGCTTCGCTGGGGCAGATGGTTACCGGGCTTTCGCGGAAAAAGAAATCGCAAGCCGCGCACGTCGAACAACTTTCCCGAGCGCTCGACGACCTACGGAAAACCGCGGGCGAGCTTGCCGAGGCGATTGACCGCGACGCCGAATCGTACGACGCGGTGATCGCGGCCTTCAAACTGCCTCAAGGGAACGAGAAGGAAACGCGCGAGCGCACCGAGGCTGTCGAGAGGACGACCAAAGGGGCCGCTGAAGTTCCCCTGCAGGTGGCCGAGCGGACGGTTGCCCTTTTCGAACGCCTGGGACAACTGGAGGGTATCGTCGCGGCATCCATGCGTTCAGACTTGCAGGTTGCACGTCTGCTGGCCGAGGCAGCAGCCCGCGGAGCCCTCGCCAACGTGGAGATCAACCTGGCTAGTTTAAAGGATACGGCTTACGTTCTAGCTACGCGTGCGAAGATCGCGGCGCTCGAGCCGCGATTGGGCAATGCACCTCGAGCCGGAAGCGCGTAAAATAGAGGGTCCCTCGGCCCATTCCGAAAGGAGCATTTCATGAGAGCGATCAGGGCGATCGGCAAGGCCGGCGCCACGGCAATTGTGACGGCCATCCTCATGGCGGCGCCCAAACCGGCGCGGGCAGGCCGCCTCGGTACAGACACCATTGCGCTGTTCCCAAAGAATATCGGCGAATTTGCGTACTGTGACCTAAAGAAGGCGCGGTCTGAAAAATGGTTCCCGCAATTGCAGCAGCAGATGATTCCGGAGAGGTTCCGGCAATTTGAGAAATTCCTGGCGTCGGCGGGCGTGGATCCGAATTCGCAGGTCGACGAACTGGCCTGGGGGCTCGTGGCAGAAGGGCTGAACGCCAAGAGCGAGGGGTCGGGTTCGTCAGCGGTTCCGAGCGGTGAAGAAATCGTCGGAGTTGCGCTGGGCACCTACAATCCGAATTCGACGGAAGCATATTTCAAGCAACAGAAGCTGCCGACGTTCAAGACGCGGGGTTACACGCTGTTCTCGTTCGGCACAGGTTCCGGGGCGAGCGACCTTTTTTTCTTCTTCATCGATTCGAATACCGCGGCGTTCGGGCATCGCGCTATCCTCGAAAAAATGGTCGGCGTACGCTTCGGCGAAGAGGAAGGCCTTCTGAGGAACGACAGGCTCTTCCCCCTGATCAATGAAGCGAACGGAAGCGGCGTGGTTTGGGCGGTGCTGAATCCCGCGTACACGCGGCTGGCGATGCAGCAACTGGCGCCAGAAGTGGAGCAGTTTCCCGAGGCGGCGAAGCTCGTGGCGCGGATGCAAAACCTGATCATTAATGTGGACGCAGACAGCGGCATTAATGGAAAGTTCCAGGCCATTTGCGGATCCACCGAAGACGCGAACACGCTCGGCCAACTGCTGCAGGCGGGATTCCTGTATAAGCGCTACCAGGCGCAAAAAGAGAATCCGGAGCTGGCGGACCTGCTCGATCAGGCGCGCATCACGCCCGCCGGAGACCGGGTCACGCTCAACATGTCGCTAAGCGACGAGCAGATGACGGCGCTCATCCGGAAAAATACATTCGCATTGAAGATGTAAAACGCAGGCGTCGTGGAAGGGAAAACGGGCCGGGCAAAAACTTTGACCGGCCTGTTCTATTTTCTAGACCGTTAGACGCTGGGCGCGACTTGACGGAGGTACTTGGTCAGGCGGGTCACAACTTCCCTGCCGTGGGTTTCGTGTTGCACACGGTCTACGCCCACTAACGTTTCCGAGTTTCCTGGGCTTGCTGTTTTCTTTGCAGCAAAGCTCGTAATCGGGCGTAGGTCAAAGCCGGGAGGCTCCTCCTCATGGGAGAGAGAAACTTCGATGCGGTCGGAAAAACGCGCGAAGGTCATTTCGAGGTGGGGGTGTTTGGCCGAGAGGCGCTTGAAAGCTTCGTTGCAGGCGTCGAGGACCGCGGATTGCAAGCGAGCGACGGCGTCGGTTTCAAGCCCGGCGGCCTCCGCGAAGAAGCGGGCAACAGCGCCCGCCGCCGCTGCCAGGCGGGCGTCGGCGTCAAGGCACATGTGCATGCTTTTCAGTTCAGCGGCCACGGCTACTAGCCAGCCCAACGTCGCAGGCTTCCCGGCAATCGGGACAATAATAAAGGCCGTCCGAACAGAGACGGATGCTGTGCTGCCCTTTGCAAATGGTGCAGTACTTCTCGCAGGCGCAGCGTTCCTCCGGCATCTCGCACTGCACACAAACGGTTGCACCTTCCATAAGCGCCCTCAAGAAAACTGTACCTGAGCGAAGCCGCGCGCGGCAAGGCCAACGTGGCTGCTCGATGGCGAGTCGTGCATCGGTTTGCGGTATTCTCCGTCTGGTCCGTCGCGTCTGTCGCGCCGTTTCTTTGACCGCCTTTGCAGGCGCATGTTAGTATCGGTCTCTGCCCGAGCGATTGGAATGGATTCCGCCACAACTTCTCAAACAAGTTCGCTTCGCAAAACGGCCTTGAACGCATTGCACCGCCGTCTTGGCGCGAAAATGGTTAATTTCGGCGGCTGGGACATGCCTGTGGAATACCCGTCAAGCGGCGGTTTGATCGCCGAACACAAAGCGGTTCGAGGAAATGTCGGTGTCTTCGATGTCAGCCACATGGGGGACATTCGCATTCGCAGCGGGACGAAGCTCGGGGGAGCGCTTGCGGCGGTACAACACATCACCATGAATGACGCGTCGCGGCTGGCGATTGGGCAGGCGCAATACTCGGCGATGCTTTATCCGGAAGGCACGTTTGTTGATGACGTGATCGTGCACAGGTTGGGCGAAGACGATTATCTGCTGGTGATTAACGCAGGCACGCGGGAGAAAGACATCAACTGGGTGCGTGAAAATACCAGGGGCATCGATTGCGTGGTCGAGGATCTGAGCGACGCGTACTCTCAATTGGCGATTCAAGGGCCGCGGGCCGCGGCGGTGGTGCAAACGCTGACGGACGCGGACTTGAGCGGCATTAAGAATTATTGGTTCACCCACGGCGCGGTATGCGGCCTGAAGAATGCGTTGATTGCCCGCACCGGATATACGGGCGAAGACGGATTTGAAATTTACGTACCGTCCGACTCATCGACAAGCGAAAGAGTCTGGAACCAGGTGATCGAGGCAGGGCGCGGGTTCGGAGTCATTCCCTGCGGCCTCGGCGCACGCAACACGCTGCGGCTGGAATCCAAGATGGCGCTCTATGGGCACGAGATCAGCGACAAGATCAATGTATGGGAAGCCGGGCTCGACCGGTACTGCAAAACGGAGAAGGGCGATTTTATCGGCCGAGCGGCGCTCGAGCGCTCCAAGGCCTCGGGATTAGCGCGCACGCTCGTGGGCCTCGAGATGATCGATCGCGGGATCGCACGGGACGAGTATTGCTGCTCGAACGGAGCCGGAGAACGCATCGGGGTGGTGACGAGCGGTTCGCCTTCCCCGACTTTGGGCAAGAACATCGCGCTGGCCTTCGTCCCGCCAACGTATTCGGCGGTAGGTACGATTTTGTACGTGGAGATTCGCGGGCAAAAGCACAAAGCTCAGGTGGTTCGAACTCCGTTCTACAAGCGGCAGAAAAATACAGCCGCGCCGCAGGCGAGCGGAAGATAGCCTAGCCAGTCCGTTTGAGACGCATGCAAGGATTGCGAATGCAAGGAGTAGTTTGATGGCGTATCCGAAGTCGTATCGCTACACCAAAGAGCATGAGTGGATTGAGCTGAAAGTAGACCTGGCCACGATCGGCATCACCGACCACGCGCAGCACGAACTGGGCGACGTGGTTTTTGTCGAACTGCCCAAGCCAGGCGCCAAGATTGAGGCGGGAAAATCGTTTGGCACGGTCGAGTCGGTGAAGGCCGTCAGCGAGATTTACGCCCCCGCCTCTGGGGAAGTCATCGAATCGAACGGCGAGCTTCAAAACAAACCTGAGATGATCAACAATGACCCGCACGGGGCCGCGTGGCTGATCAAGGTGCGAGTGACAAACGCCAAAGGGATCAGCGATTTGATGGACGCGGCCGCTTATGAAGCCTATATCGCGGAGAAGGGCAAGGAAACCTCCGCCTAATGCGCTATCTCCCGAAGAGTCCCGTCGAGCGGCAAGAAATGCTGGCCGCCATCGGCGCAAAATCGATCGATGAGCTGTTTTCGAGCATTCCGGAAAAGTACCGGCTGCGCGAGGCGTTGAAGATCCCTGGGCCTTACTCGGAAGGGGAAGTCATCCAGTATTTCAAACAGCGCGCGGCGGAAAACGCAGCAGGCTTTGCGAGTTTTCTCGGCGCGGGAGTTTACAACCACCAACGTTCGGTGGTGACCGACACCGTCATCCAGCGCGGTGAATTCCTTACCTCGTACACACCGTATCAGGCGGAAATTTCGCAAGGCACTCTGCAGGCGATTTTCGAGTTTCAGACGTTGATGTGCCAGCTGACTGGGCAGGACGTGGCGAACGCGTCGATGTATGACGGCTCGACGGCAACGACGGAAGCGGTGTTGATGGCAGAAAGGCTGACCGGACGGCAGCGCGTGCTCGTGGCGCGTTCGGTGCATCCGGAATACCGCGAAGTGCTGAAAACCTACGCGAAGAACTCCGGATTGCGCATCGAGGAGATTCCTTTCGCTGCCAGCGGTACCGTCGATGTAAAAGCGTTGGAGGGCGTGTTGAAAGACGACGTGGCCGCAGTCGTCGCGCAATCGCCAAACTTTTTTGGCGCGATCGAATCGTACGGGCCACTGGCCGAAGCGGCGCACGCGGTTGGCGCGATGTTGGTCGTCTCGATTGCCGAGGGCGTTTCGCTGGGAGTGCTTCGGCCGCCGGCAGAGGCGGACATTGTGGCGCTCGAAGCGCAAAGCTTCGGCTTGCCGCCGAGTTATGGCGGACCCTTTGCCGGCGTGATTGCGGCGCGGGAAAAATACGTTCGCCAAATGCCCGGGAGGCTAGCAGGACAGACGACGGACTCTGCGGGACACAGAGGATTTGTTCTTACACTCGCAACGCGTGAGCAGCACATCCGGCGCGAGAAAGCTACTTCGAACATTTGCACGAATCAGGCGCTTTGCGCGCTGGCAGCAACGGTGCACTTGACGCTGCTTGGCAAGGAAGGCTTGCGCGAAATGGCGGAACAGAATCTTTCAAAAGCGCAGTTCGCTCTCGCGGAATTGCTGAAGATTCCCGGCGTGCGGCGCGCCTTTGACGCTCCGTTCTTCAATGAATTCACCGTCGAACTGCCACGCTCGGTGAAAATTGTGAATGCGCACCTGTTGCGGGAAAAAATCGTCGGGCCACTGGCTCTCGGTACGCCGTATCCGGAACTTACGAAGCATGCGCTGGTGTGCGTCACCGAAACGATGCCGCGCGCGGAAATTGAACGGTTTGCGGGCTCGGTGAAGCGGGCGCTGGAGCAGCCGGTTTAGACAAGAGACACACATTCCAGTGGCGGTTGCGGCCATTTCAGCCAGACTCCTGGGAGACATGAGCGAAAAAATCAAAAAGGCATCGCGGCACACGAATCAGAACGAAGGCCTGATCTTCGAGAAATCGTCGCCCGGCAAGCGCGCGTTCGAATTGCCGCCGCTCGACGTACCCAAGGCGGAGCCGGCGAAAGTGCTGGGCGCACACTATCGGCGCGAAGGCATCGAGGGTTTTCCGGAAGTCAGCGAGATCGAGGTGGTCCGCCACTTCACGCGTCTTTCCACTTGGAACCACGCGATTGACCTGGGGATGTATCCGCTGGGTTCCTGCACGATGAAGTACAACCCGCGCGTCAATGAATTTGTGGCGCGGCTCGAGGGAATCGCAACCGAGCACCCCTATCAGCCGCAGGATGTATCGCAAGGCTGCTTAAAAATTCTGCGCTTGCTGGAACAATGCCTGCTGGAGATTACCGGGATGGATGCCATTACCTTGCAGCCGGCCGCAGGGGCCCAGGGCGAGCTCACCGGATTGCTGCTGATCCGCGCGTACCTGCAAAAACAGGGGAATCCGCGCAAGAAAGTGTTGATTCCCGATTCTGCGCACGGCACGAACCCTGCGACGGCGGTGATCGCGGGCTACGAAGTCGAAAACATCAAATCGGGAGCGCAGGGGCAGGTCGACCTCGAAGGCCTGCGCAAGCTGGTGAACGAAGACGTTGCGGCATTGATGATCACCAACCCTTCGACACTGGGGATTTACGAGCAAAACCTGCCGGAAATCGCGCAGATTTTGCACGCGAAGGGCGCTTTGCTGTACATGGATGGCGCGAACATGAATGCGCTTGCGGGCATAACCCGCCCGGGCGATCTCGGCGTGGACGTCATGCACTTGAACCTGCACAAGACCTTTTCGACGCCGCACGGCGGGGGGGGACCGGGAGCCGGCCCGGTCGCAATGAGGAAAATTCTGGAGCCTTTCCGCCCCGTGCCGATCCTGGTGGAAAAAGAAGGCGGCCGGCTGGCCCTCCAGCCGGTGCGCCCGGACTCGATTGGCAAAGTGAAGGCGTTCAGCAGCAATTTCGGCGTGCTGGTTCGCGCGCTGGCGTACATTCTTGCGTACGGGCCGGGTATCCGCCGGGCCACCGAAGATGCGGTGCTCAATGCGAATTACATTCGAAAGCACCTTGAGGGCGTTTATGACCTCCCCTATTCCCTGCCTTCGATGCATGAGGTGGTTTTCAGCGATGCGATTCAAAAGAAGAACGGCGTAAACACCATGGACATCGCCAAGCGGCTGATCGACTATGGTTTTCATCCTTACACCACCGCGTTTCCATTGATCGTTCCGGGCGCCTTGATGATCGAGCCGACCGAATCTGAATCGCGGGAGGAATGCGACCTGTTCATCGACGCCATGAAGTCCATCGCAGAAGAGGCCGTGACACAACCTGAAATCGTGAAAAACGCGCCGCACACGACGCGAGTGCGGCGCCTCGATGAAGTCGGAGCAGCGCGCAAGCCGGTGCTGCGCTGGAAGCCCGTCGCGCCGCGAAGCAAAGCCGCAGATTAGCGCCTCCCCTCGCCGAAGCGTCTCCCCACCCGGTTTCTTCGCTATTTGGACAAACTTTCGCGTCAGACGAAGCAGGCGGAATTCGCGCGTCACGTCGGGGTCGGAAGATATCTGGGGGAAGCATCGCCGAAGCTCTCGAGCCGGCCGCGGAATGTATACCGTTCGCGATATGGGGCGGCGCAGATCGACGTTCCCCGTGCCGTCGCGCCAGCTAGGAATGCCGCGACGCTGCCCACGGGGCACATCGGTCAAAGAAAGACCCTGAAGGTCTATCGCCGTCCAGAGTGCGAGCCGATCGAGCCCAACGATTAAGCGAATGGCCGCAACACAGCACCTCCGAGTCTTGGCTCTTGCAACGCATCTTGCAACAGGTCGGCTCCCACTCCCCAACACAATCCCAGCAATGGTCCAAGCCCCTTTCTTACTTATTGGAAGCTGCCTCCCTCGCCCTTCTAATCGCCTCTTCTATTTCGGCTTGTGGCCTGCCAGCGATTTGTAACCTTACGATATTCTGAGCAAGAAGAAGGGGAATGCTCTGGTTTTTCCAATCCTTATAGAAATCATCGATGCCTTCGCTCGCCTGTTTGACAGTAATGTTGTTGGGCATGGGCATTTTTCTGTCGAATTCCTTAACCGATTCCTTTCCAGCATCAGTACACATTGACTGTGTCACTTTGCCCAGAACAAGCCTAAGCGTCTGCTCCGCATCGGAGTAGCCAAGCAAATACGCAAATTTGATGTTGCCATCCGCCTTGCTCCAAAATGCGTGGCCGGTTTCGGTTCGATAGACAGCTTTGGCCCGATGAAAATCCTATTGGGAACAGACTTCAATTGGGCGAGCAGCGTACTACGACAGTAACGGCGGCGGCGTTTCTTTTGCGCCGGAAGGCGGCGTGGTGAATGACGCGAGCGGGCACGCGTCGCTCGCGTACGGGCTGATCATCACTGTGACGTAAGCGACCGGCGATCGCAACGATTGGGATGCTCTGAACAGAGCCACGCGGCAGCTCATTCAAGAGCTACACAAGTCCAACCCGAACATGAAAATTACACAGGACCCCGAGCGGGTGCGCTTAAATGGCCAGC
>Ga0182040_10000201_pt1 | contig 26327 bp, 25 predicted proteins | sample flu12Cox44000176_FD_125973 | JGI IMG/M metagenome (GOLD analysis project Ga0182040, IMG submission 125973) | Lab enrichment of tropical soil microbial communities from Luquillo Experimental Forest, Puerto Rico - flux8day.12C.oxic.44.000.176 | ecosystem: Environmental > Terrestrial > Soil >... | reverse complement strand
GCGGGCTGGCTTATAGCCTGAAATCGTCAAACACACCAGCGAACGCCCTTGGCGCGCAGAGATATCTCAGAGAAGCGGTGCGGTTGGACCCGAAGTTCGCGCTCGCTTGGGCGCTGCTATCAAACGTTGAGGCCCGCGGCTACATCACACAGACTCTTCAACGAACGGTTTCCCTCCGTGAAGAGGCGCGGCAGGCTGCCGAAACCGCGCTTACTCTTGAACCTAACTTAGGCGAGGCGTTGCATGCCAAGGGCTATTACCACTACTCGTGTCTGAAGGACTATGACGCCGCGTTGCGTTATTTTGAAGAAGCTCGCCAGCTCCTGCCCAATAGCAGCCGCATTCCTGAGTCGGTGGCCTATCTCGAGCGGAGGCGAGGTCAGTGGGAGCGGAGCGAGTCCTCCTTTAACGAAGCCGAACGGCTCGACCCGCGCAACGTTACGTTGCTCGGGCAGCATGCATTATCCTATACTTGTCTTCGCCGTTTCCCTGAAGCGCTGCGAAAGTTCGATCAGGTTCTCAATATCGCACCGGACGACCTGAATACGCTTGCCTTTAAGGCGGCTATTGCACAAGCCGAGGGGGATCTGTTGCCTGCTTCTGCAATCCTTGCTCCGCTGCATCCGAACGCCGACGACAACCGGGTCTTGGAAACACAGATTTACCAGGCGATTTTGGAGCGCCGCCCTGCATCAATCATCCCTCGGCTAAAGGAAATATTGGCCAAACCCGATCCAGCGCTGGGTTACATTAATGGCGAACTGCGCTTCTATTTAGGCTGGGCGCAAGAAGTAGCCGGCAACCATGTCGCCGCCCAGGAAACTTGGCGGCAGACGCGCAACGAACTGGAACCTTTTCTCAAAGAGCAACCCGAAAATTATCTTCTCATTGGAGATCTCGCGCTGACCAATATGGGCCTCGGTGACAAACCGGCTGCGTTAGCTTTATCGGAGCGAGCTATTGTCGTGAATCCGATCGAAAAAGACGCGGTGGATGGTCCCGGTGCGATCGAGATCCTCGCCCGCGTGGCGGCGCAAATGGGAGAACCCGATCGTGCCATCGCCGGTTTACAGAAACTGCTTTCGATACCATACCAGGGCGCAATGGGTCCGGGCGTACCGCTCACTCCCGCGCTGCTCAGGCTCGATCCAATGTTCGATCCGCTACGAAATGATCCGCGCTTCCAAAAATTGGCTTCGCCTGAACTGAAATAGGCGATCAACCAGACGCTCGCGGCGCTGTGGTATACCGAGCTGAACGCGATTAGAAACGTAATCGACTAGGCGAAGGATCGCAGTCGCACAGATAAGACCCGTCCGTCTAACCAGAGGATGAAACCAAGGGCTCCTCAATAGGATGACAGTCAGCAATCTTGCCAACGGCCCCGCCCATGGCTTATCTCTTTCTCGTTAGGCCGGTGAGCAGGATGTTACTGGAATTTCCAACGCGACTTTGGTCGCACGATCTTCGAAACGCGGCTGAAAATCGAAACGGCCACTTGATTTCAAAGTAAATCCTCGTGGCCTCAAAATGGGACCGCTGATACAGTGTCGATCTTACGCGATCATCAAATCTTCGCTGCGTAAGTGCCTGGCGACAAACATTCAACCTAGGAAGCGCCACCGACTCTCCAAAAGTTGGCACAAATTGTGGTAATAGGGCGCCGAAGTGAGTGCACCGAAAAACAAAAAACAAGCGAAGGCGGCTGAATCAACAGGTCACCGGCCTAAGCACGGAAAGCAAAAACTAATCCGCCTTGATGATCTGATTCCAAAACAGAACGTCACCGGTGGCCGTAACTTGTTGTTCGGCATCACTGACGCAGAAAACGCAGAAAACACAACAAACAATCCAAACTAAGAAAGCTGATATGGCAAAATCAACCAAAAAGAAAAACCTCAAAGTTCGTGATCTTAAACTGAAGAAAGACGTTAAAGGTGGCGGCCACACGATTACTGGCACTGGCGTGACTGGCACTGGCGTGACTGGCACTGGCGTGACTGGCACCGGCGTGACTGGTACTGGCGTAAGCTAGAGTTAGCTCTTTAAGAGAAAACGAGACCGCGCTGTGGTTCGATTCCGCAGCGCGGCTTTTTTTGTGTACTTGTTCGGAGCAACCTTTACGGGAATAGCCCGCGCATTTGTTTAGCCTTGAGCACACGCTCGACGCCAATCGCCATCGCTGCGGTGCGATGCGAGATTTTGTGCTCCTTGGCCCGCCGGATCACTTGCGAGAAGGAATGTTCCAGGATGCGGAAAAGCTTGTCGGTCACTTCCGATTCGGTCCAAAGGAAACTTTGCAATCCCTGTACCCACTCAAAATAAGAAACGATCACGCCGCCGGCGTTGCACAAAATATCCGGGATCACAAAAATCTCGTCCCAGCGTTTTTCCAAAATGATGTCTGCTTCCGGGGTAGTCGGGCCATTGGCGCCTTCCGCCAGAATTCTGCATTTGATCTTGGCGGCATTCTTTTCTGTGATGACGCGATCGACCGCGCATGGCGCAAGCACATCGCACGGCAAGATCAGCAGTTCCTTTGGATCGACATGATCTCCTTGATCGAACGCGCGCAGATTCCCTTTTTTCAAAACGTGCTGCTCAGCCGCTTTCACGTCGATCCCTTTTGGGTTATAAATCGCGGCATAGGCGTCACTAATTCCGACCACTTTGACACCGCTCTTGAGCGCGAGCGATAGTGCCGCAACCGAACCGACATTACCGAATCCCTGCACGATCGCAGTGCACTTTTCGGGATCCAGTTTCATCATGTTCATCGCGCGCTCGATCAAATAAACTACTCCGCGGCCCGTCGCTTCACGACGGCCTTCGGTTCCGCCAATCGCGACTGGCTTGCCGGTTACGATTTCGTTGACGGCGAAGCCTTGGTAAACCGAATAGGTGTCCATGAACCAAGCCATGATCTGTTCGTTGGTGCCCATGTCTGGGCCCATAATGTCGGTGTGCGGCCCCACGAACGGAATCATTTCCTGCATATAGCGGCGCGAGACGGCTTCGAGTTCGGTGTGCGATAATTTGGTCGGATCGACGGCCACTCCCCCTTTCGCGCCTCCGTAGGGCAAGTTCGCCAGCGCGCATTTCCAACTCATCCACATCGCGAGCGCGGCCGTTTCTCCCATCGACAACGACGGCGCGAAGCGCGTGCCACCCTTGGTCGGCCCGAGCGCAATGTGATGTTGAACTCGATAGCCTTGAAACGCCTTCGTGCTCCCGTCGTCCATGTGCACCGGCAAGGTCACGGCCATGGCGCGCTTGGGATATGTCGCCCACTCGCGATCGTTCTTGTCAATATTCAGGTAATCGGCAATGACCCGGAACTGGTCGCAGGCCATTTTGAAAACTTCGTCGTCGTAAATTGTCATGAAGCAAAAACGGATTGTAGAGTATCCGCCGAAAAAACGCAGGTGCTATTTGCTTCGTAAACGCGCTCCGTCAACTCAGAAAGCATTCACTTAGTTAAAACACCCGGGCAGACGCGGCTCACCTTGGCCAGTACGATCCCGCGGAAGCACCGGCTGGGATGGTTCGAGTGTTCGGAACTGGCTTCGCGGATTATTGGCGCGTTGCAAGACATGAAGATCAAGAGCGAGAGCGCGCCGGGGAGAAATATTTACGGGTCGACCGATGCCGGTTTAAAAAAGACTTAGTTGGGCGACACAATCGACAATCTCGTCTGAACTTGTAACGTCTTCGCAAACAATGAAAATTGAAACCCTCGCAGTGCATGCCGGGCATCGGGTTGATTCCGCCACCGGCGCTGTGTCGGCTCCGATTCATCTTTCGACCACGTTCGAACGCGACGTCGAAGGGACTTACTCGCGCGGATTTATGTACACCCGCAACGACAACCCGAATCGAAAAGCACTCGAGGAGGGAGTCAGCGCGCTTGAAGGTGGCGCTGAGGCAGCCGCATTCGCTTCCGGAGCAGCGACGACCGGAGCAATTTTTCAGGCGCTCGCCCCTGGCGATCACGTCCTCGCACACGTGGACGCCTACTACGGGACGACTCGCTTGCTTCGGGAAATTTTTCTGCGCTGGGGACTCGAAGCCGATTTCATCGACATGAGCGACCTCAGAGCAGTGAAGAAAGCGCTTCGCCCGACGACAAAGCTGGCCTGGATGGAAACACCCTCCAATCCTTTACTGAAAATTGTCGATCTTGGCGGAATCGCGAAAGTCGCGCACGCAGCCGGCGCCCTTTGCGTTTGTGACAACACATGGGCGCCGATTCTCCAACGCCCGTTCGATCTCGGCGCCGACTTCATCATGCATTCGACCACGAAATATTTCGGCGGCCATTGCGACGTGCTGGGCGGAATCGTCGTCGCAAAGAAAGACGGCGAACTTTTCCAGCGCATTCGCCGCATCCAATACGAAGGCGGCGCGGTCCCCTCACCGTTTGATTGCTGGCTCGTTCTGCGCGGAATGCGCACGCTGCCCTGGCGGATGTGCGCACATTCCCAAAACGCAGCGAAAGTTGCGGAATTTCTGATGCAACATCGCAAAGTCGAGCGTGTCCATTATCCCGGACTGAAATCGCATCCAGGTCACGACATCGCTAAGGCGCAAATGTCGATGTTCGGTGGAATGCTCTCCTTCGAAGTGAAAGGTGGGCGCGATGCGGCGATGAAAGTCACAACGCGCACCAAAGTCTTTATCCGTGCGACGAGTCTCGGCGGCGTCGAAAGCTTGATCGAGCATCGGGCGTCAATTGAAGGGCCGGGTACAAAATCGCCGGAAGGTTTGATTCGGTTGTCTATCGGGCTCGAAAACGCCGACGACTTGATCGCAGACCTCGATCAAGCGCTTGCCTGATTGCTCCGACCGAATTTTCGCCGGACAAGGTCGACAACATCGCGCACTTCATCGACTCGGAACAGAAACGCGCTTCCGAAGAACACAGCCGCGGCGACAGCAATCACAAGGAGGACTCCAAAAATTCTCTGCCACTCGGGCAAATGCGCGCCCGGCTGGAACATTGTTTCGAGTGAGAGCCAGCAAATGCCGGCCAGCAGCGCCAGTGGAATTACGAGTTTCGCGAGTAATCCGAAAAGCGCACTGGTCTCGAGTGGGCCGGCGTATTTTCGCATCATTACGTACAAGAGCAGGAAGTTCGTCAGCGCGACCAGGCTCGTGGAAAGCGCCAATCCGCGATGACCGAGGCCAACCTTGAACATGAAAAACCAGTTCAAGACCAAGTTGATCATGATCGAGAAAATGCTGACCATCATTGGCAGGTAGCGCTTATTAAGCGCATAAAACGCGGGCGCGAGAACTTTCACTGCCGAGTACGCAGCCAGACCAATCGCATAAAATTGCAATGCGGCCGCGGTTTGTCGCGTTGCCTCGGCCGTGAAACGACCGTGCTGGTAAATCACGCTGATGATCGGTTCCGCGAGAAGGATCAATCCGATCGCGGCCGGAACTGTCAGCAAGGTGACAAGTCGAATCGCGTGCGCCAACGCAGAACGAAACCCGGCCATGTCGCCGAGCGCGGCGGTGCGGGAAACAAGCGGCAACGTCACGGTCCCGACTGCAACACCGAAAATTCCGAGCGGCAATTGCATCAAACGAAACGCAATATTCAACCAGCTCACTGGGCCATCGATCACGTGACCAGCTGCATCGGTTACCCGTGCGGCGAATGCGCTGTTGATAAGAACGTTTACTTGGACCGCGCTGGCCGCAATCACCGCCGGACCCATCAAGGTGAGCACCGTTCGAACACCCTCGTCGCGCCATTGAAAATCCGCGCGGTATTTGTAGCCGACCCGCCGCAACGGCGGAAACTGCGCTGACAATTGCCATAGCCCCCCGATCAGCGTGCCGATCGACAATCCGATCAACGAGCGAGTTCCAAAATGCGGATCGAGCCACCAACCAAGCGCAACGCCGCCGATGATTGATCCGAGATTGAAATAACTCGAGGCCATCGCCGGCGCGCCGAAAACATTCTTCGCATTGAGCATTCCCATCACCAGCGCGGCCAGCGAAACGAGCATGATGAATGGCCACATGATTCGCGTGAGCAAAATCGTGGTCTCTGTTTTTTCGGGCGACCAGCCGCCGAACCCCGTCATCACGTAAATAATTTGCGGCGCGAAAATGATTCCAAGCAGCGTGACGGTGCTCATAAAAACGGCCGTCAGGGTCGCGACTTTGTTTCCGAGCCGCCACGCCGATTCATCCCCTTCGGTCGCGATCTTCTTTGAAAAAGTTGTAATGAACGCGGTTGAGAGCGCGCCTTCGGCAAACAAATCACGCAGTAAATTTGGAACGCGGAACGCTATCAGGAACGCGTCGAGATTTTTCCCGGCGCCAAAAAGCCCGGCAAAGACTTGTTCCCGAATCAGCCCCAGCACACGCGAGCAAAGCACCGCGATACCGACCACGCCGGTCGCACGTGTGCTTATCCGCTGAGGCTGCTCAGCCATCGGCGAACAAAGAACAACGTCTGCGAATTTACTAAAGCAAAAAATTCTGGCGCAGCAGACGATCTTGAGCTTACGACCGCACGAGAATCTACAGCTGCTCAACGGTGAAACCGCGGGCTTTCAACAGCGCGATCACGCCGTTTGGACCGCCCAAGTGCGCCGCTCCGACGACGACAAAGCAAGGTTTCCCGCTCTGCAAATAACCTTCGATTCTCGGAATCCAGTTTCGATTTCGATTGTCGAGAAGCCGCACCGCGAGTGACGGAAAATCGCGAAAAGCTTCGTGAAATTCCTGGGCCACAACGTCGGCATCGCCTTTTCGCCATGCCTCCATCGTTTGCGCGCTGGTGATTCCTTCGCTTTGGGGAATGAATTCGAGCAAGAGATACGCTTCGCCTTGCCGATCGCTCAGGCCGGAAAAAACCTCGGCATGTTCGCGGGCCGACTCCAAACCGACGACGGGCTTGTGACGCGCGTGTGCGCGGCCGATCAAATATTTATCGACGCCGAGGTCCTCAGAGCGGCCGTGCAGACTCGGCGCTTCCAGTAACAGCGCCAAATACCATGGGCGATACCGCGAGTATTTTTCTTCGGCAATTCCGAGCAAACCAAAAAGTTTCCGCAAATACGCGTAGGTCCGCGGATCGACATGATTCTTCAAGCTGTCATTGCGGGAGTATTCGCCGGCTTTGCTGATGGTACGGCTGGCTTCGACCACCGCTTTCTCATCAACTTCCAATGCCATGCTGGTCGAGGCATCGAAAGCGCGACTGTAGGCAGCAGGCAAGGGATAATCCTGACTCCGCAACGCGTGGATTGATCCACCGAGGTAAAGAATGCCGCCATTGGGGCTGGACACTTTCCAAACTGAGGCTGCGTTCGCGACATCAGCGACAGATCCAAGAATCGCGGCGAGTACGAAGAGCCGTGAACCAGGAAAACTTTTGGAGAACATGGAGCGCCTCTATCACTGCGACCAAACGTGAGCAAGCGGTAATCAATTTGCGCACTTTGCCAATTGTGCGAACTAGAAGCGATCCCATGAAGATTCGTCCCCCTCATATTTTCATCATCGCCGCTCTTCTTGTCGCTCTTGGACCCGCTCGTCTCGTCACAGCGGAAGATGCATCGATCGACAAACTCATCAGCAAACTACCGCCACCGGAAAAGGTGGTGAAGGCGGAACCGGCTTCGAGCGATCCATCCGCCAAGAGGATTGTCGATGCGGTCAAGGGGATGAATTTCGGCAACGCCTACGCGATGTCGCAAAAACTGGTGGCGCGCTATCCCCAGAGCGCCGATGCGCACTTACTCCACGGACAGCTCGCGCTCCTAATGCGCCGTTATCCAGAAGCATCCGACGCCTTTCACAAAGCAATTTCGATCCAACCAAACCTTGCCTTTGCCTATGTCGGACTCGCTTTGAGCGAGGCTTCGCAAAATCACATCAACGCTGCGCTGTCCAATTTTCGCCAGATCACACGGTTATATCCGTACACGGACGTCGGATGGATTGGGATGAGCGCGTGCGCGGAAAAACTCGGACGGAAGGGCGATTGTCTCGAGTACGCACGACGGGCAACGGTTGTTTCGCCCTCTTCGTTTACAGCCTGGCTCCAACTTTCAAGAGCCGAAGGAGTTTCGGGAAATCGGCAGGCGTCCGCGAACGCGCTTGCGCGGGCAAACGAACTTAAGCGTAAAGCGAAAACAAACCACAGCTAGTTCACCGTGAATCAAAGTCCGGTCGGGAAGCGTAGAAATTCCCATGGCAATTTAAATCGCGCCGACAAATGAGCAGCGAGAGCTTTGACGCCAAAAGTTTCAGTCGCGTAGTGGCCGCCGAGCAGAAGATTCATTCCGAGCTCTTCAACAGCGACTGCGGCCCAATGCGGAGCTTCACCGCTGATGAAGGTGTCGATCTTTTCCGCGGCGGCTCGATAAACTTCTGAAGTTCCCCCGCCGGTCACAATCCCGACACGTTTTGGATTTTTCGGACCGCAGGGAAATGCTTTGACCCGGCCGCCAACCGCCTTCCGCAGTTTTCGAATCAAATCGTCGCGCGAACTCGAAGTATTTGCTCGAACACCGAGAAGCCGGCCTTTTTCTTCCAGAAAGGGCGTTGCCGATTTCAACCCCAGCGCTAATGCGAGTTGCGCGTTGTTGCCGACTTTCGGATGTACATCCAGCGGCAAATGCGCGCTGTAGAGCGCGATGTCGTTTTGAAAAGCGAGCTGTAATTGACGCCGCAACGCACCGGTCACGGTTTGCAATCCCGGCCAAAATAATCCGTGATGCACAATTAGAAGGTCGACATTTTTTCTCGCGGCGGCCGTTAAGACACGCGTCGAAACATCAACCGCAGCACCGATTTTCGTCACGCGCCCGGAATTTTCGATCTGCAGACCGTTCAATGCATTCGGCCAGTCTTCGATTTCCGCAACGCACAGATAGTCGTTGGTGTATTCGATGATTTCGGGAACTGAAGGCATCGAATTCACAGACTCCTCGACTTCGCATAGAATGACAAGGAATGCTTGACGAAATCGGCGGCTCCTGTGACGTTCTGGTGCGATTTAACTCGGAATGGAATACACCGACGCACCGCCACAACCCAAGCGGGTAAGCGGGGACACGATGCACTGTCCTTTTTGTGGCACGGCGTTGCCGCTTAACGCGACTGCGTGTACGAACTGTGATTGGACAATTGAAGCGACCAAGCCGGCGGAACCGAAAGCCAGCGATGCGATGGCGATTTTGCTCAGCGTCATTCCCGGGCTAGGTCACATTTACAAAGGTCATCGCGCCGTTGGCTCGGTCCTACTCTTCCTGGTAACGCCAATCGCGATCGTGTTTGGATTTCTGGCCGCTTTCGCTTCGGCCGGATTCGGAATCGGCCTGCTCGTTTTCTATTGGATTGGCGTGATGGTTCACGCCTGGGCCATTGACGATCGCATAACGCCGACTCCCGACGAAGGCGAGCAATACTAGATTGAGTTGTGGAGAAGTTGAGTGGTTGACATAACCGCAGAAATCACTCGCCGAGGATCCAGGTCAGGTTGCCCGAAGTCGGATCTACGCGCGCGGCCGGATACTGAGTGCCGCCACTGATCACGCGCTCGATTAATTCCGGCTGCTTCTTCGCATTCACCAAAAAGCACACGTGCCGTGCATGATTGATAAGTGGAAAAGTGAAGGTTAGCCGCCATGCGTCCAGTTTGGGAACAAAATTCGCGACCACACGCTGCGTCATTTCATTGAGCGCAACGGTTTCGGGAAACAACGAAGCCGTGTGACCATCAGCGCCCACACCGAGCAAAACTAGATCGTGCCGATAAATCTGTTCGCCGCGCTGCGTCGCCAAAAGGTCGAGATCGTCCTGATATTGCTGCGCCGCGATATGCGGCTCGAGTTCGCCGCGCATTCGCATGATCGATTTGTCCGGAACGTTCGCAGAAAGAAATAACGTTTCGCGAGCCATCCGAAAATTGCTCTGTTTGTCATCCGGTGGAACACACCGCTCGTCCCCGAATGTGATCAAAGTCCGGTCCCACGCGAAATCGCGGCCAATTCGCGCGATTTCCGAATAAACCGGGCGCGGAGTGTTGCCGCCCGATAGCGCGATCCGAAATTCATGCCGCTCGGCGAGCGCTTTGTGCGCAAGATTGAAAATGAAGTTGGCCGCGTCGGCGACGAAGTCCTTCGTGCGAACAACTTCGCCAGCCATGCCTCAGATCGCGCAGTGCGATTGGCCGCGCTTTTCCAAATAGCGCTGATGATATTCTTCGGCGCGCCAAAACTTTGGAGCCGGCTCAATCCGAGTAACGATCGGACGATTGAATTTGCCGATCGCGGAAAGGTTTTGTTTCGACGCTTCCGCCGCGGCTTTTTGCTCGGGCGAATGATAAAAAATCACCGAACGATATTGCGTCCCAAAATCGGGGCCCTGACGATTTAACGTGGTCGGATTGTGGTTCGACCAGAAAACATCAAGGAGTTGCTCGTAACTAATTTGCGTGGGATCGAACTCGAGTTGAACAACCTCGGCGTGTCCGGTTTTGTCCGTGCAAACATCTTCGTAACTCGGATTCTCTCTGTTGCCGCCGGCGTAGCCGACCGCACTCGATGTCACGCCCTTGAGTTTGCGGAAAGTTTCTTCCACCCCCCAAAAACAGCCCGCGCCAAACGTCGCTTTCTCCGTTGCCATTCCGAACAATCGAACGACGCTGAGTACGACGCAAGCCGTACAAGTTGACGCTTGAAATCCCGCTGGCGCGCAACAACGATGTCGATGTCATGTCGAGCCTAACGACTGTCGAACAAACCCGTGCGCCGATACCAATTCGTCTCATCAACAGATGCGGAGCCGCACTCGAAAAGATCGGCATTGGATCGAGAATCCCTTCCCCGAAACAATTGATCGAGCACGCGAGGCGTCGTTGTCAGCTGGAGGATTTTGGCGACGGCGAATTTCGCGAAGCACTCTCGCGTTTATTAGACGCGTGCCATCGCGAGGCGCGGCTAAATGTGATCGGCAAAATGGCAGTGCGAAGCGATGTGGTTCGAATTTTGTGCAACCGCCTTTTGCTGACGCGCGATCGACCGCTGTATCCCGAGATCGCGCAACAGGAAATCCGCGAACCGCTGTTCATTGTCGGCTTGCCACGGAGTGGAACAACTTTGTTGCACATTCTGTTGGCAGCTGATCCGGCGCATCGTGCACCAATCACCTGGGAAGTGATGTCCCCCTCCCCACCGACCTCAGATGACCGAGAAAAACGCATCCGACAGGCAACGCGCGATCTGGCGGCGCTGCGTTGGCTGGCTCCGACCTTCGAAACGGTTCACACCACCGGCGCGGAATTGCCTCAGGAATGCGTTTCGCTAATGAGCCCCACGTTTATGAGCGACCAATTTGACACGATGTATAACATGCCGACGTACCGGGCCTGGTTTTTTAGTCAGGATTTGCGACCGGCTTACGAATTTCATCGCCGCTCTTTGCAACACCTGCAGTTTCGCGAATCGGCGGAGCGATGGATCCTGAAAGCGCCGGCGCACATGTTCGCCGCGCCTGCGTTGTTGTCGATCTATCCTGACGCGCGATTTGTTCAAATTCATCGCGACCCGCTGGAAGCGGTCGCTTCGGTTTCAAGTCTGGTCACCATTTTACGACGCGTCTTCAGTGATTCGGTCGACCCTGTTCAGGTCGGAAGTGATGCGCTGTTTTACTGGTCACAGGCATTAAAGACTTTCCTGCGCGCCAGAGACCAACTTACGACGTCACGCGTTTGCGATCTGCGTTATACCGATCTGTGCTGCGATCCGATCGCAGCCACGCGATGCGTTTACGAACATTTCGGTTGGAGCTTCTCGAGTGAGATTGACGCACGAATGCGTAGCGCACTCGCCCAACAAACGTCGCAAAAAAATGGCGTGCATCGATACGACGCTGCCTACTTCAGATTAAGCGGAGTGAGCGGATTTGAGGAATACTGCGAGCGATTTGGCTTTTCGACTTCGCCGTTGAGCAAGCCGAATGAACGCGCCGAAGCCGCCGCGTAACTGCATCCACTTCGCCGTCGCGAGGCTGGTTATTGCACCCGCAATGGGATTCATTGGTGATCCGCGCTTCGATCGTGTGCTAGCGCGCCTGACCGACTGAGGCCGATCAACAATGAATCGGCAGGACGGCCAGAAGCGACTACTTACATCACCATTCCGCCGTCTACACAAACGACCTGGCCCGTAATGTAATTGGCTTCCGGTGACGCGAGAAACCCCACCAAGTTCGCGACGTCTTCGGGCGTGCCGGTTTTGCCGAGCGGAATCTTCGATTGAATCATTTTCTTGATTTCGTCGGACAAGCCCGTCGTCAGGTCGGTCTTGATAAAGCCCGGCGCGATCGCGTTCACGGTGATATTGCGACTGGCCAATTCGCGAGCGAGCGATTTCGTGAAACCGATCAGCCCGGCTTTGCTCGCAGCGTAATTCGTTTGCCCGGCGTTGCCGATCAAACCGACCACCGAACTAATGTTGAGGATGCGGCCGGAGCGCTGCTTGATCATCGCCCGCAGAATTGACTGCGTAAAATTAAACGCGCCCCGCAGATTTGTGTTAATGACGGCGTCCCAATCTTTGACTGACATCCGCATCGCGAGACCGTCGCGCGTCACTCCCGCATTGTTGATGAGGATATCGACCTTCGCGAAGTCGCTAAGGATTTGGGCGCCGACTTTTTGCACGGCCGCATGATCAGCAACATCGACTGCGTAATGTTTCGCTGAACCCGCGCGCAGAATATTCAGTTCGCCAGCAGTTCGCTTCGCGTTTTCCTCGCTCTGGCTGACGCACGCAATGCGGGCACCCTCACACGCAAGGCGTAGCGCGATCGCATGCCCAATCCCCCGCCCTGCACCGGTCACGATTGCCGCCTGATCTTCGAATCTCATCCTCAGATCGCAATGCTGCGCGTTGCTCCGAAAGTGTCAACACAACATGAGCGCAGAGAATTCTGATCAACGATCGGGTTTTACCGTCGCCCGGTTACGATTTCCCGACGGCGAAGTTCGCGAAATCTTCGGCTCAAACAGAATTGCTCGGCGAAAGCTCGGTCTCAGGAGCCAAACACATCGAGAAAAGCGACCTCGAACGCGAGTGGTTCCCGAACGTTGCGGCCGAGATTGTCGCGTAGTTCTTCCAGGCGCTGGATTCGTCGCAACACTTCCGCGGCGCTGAGTCGTTCTGCGAGCGTGGTGATTTCCTTTTTCGCCGCAGGGAAATCCCGCCGCGCTATATTGCTGCACGCGCGCAAAACATCGGACCACCATTCCAGAAGCACTTCCACAAGCATCGCCCGCCGTTGAATGTAGAGGCTTTCGGTCAGCGCCTTGTAATATTCTTCTCGATCGTCCAGCCATGCGCCGTCAGTGCAATTGCGGTAACGCGTTTCCTCTTCTTTAAATGCGTCCGCGGTTTGGGTTTTGATTTGCTCGCGAATTTCGCCAAGCAACGACTGCATCCCTTGAGTAACGCGATACGCTTGCTGGACGCCCCAATTCTTTTCCCGCGCGGTATTGCGAAGCAGTTCCACCAGTTCAGCGCGCTCAGGCATTTCGATTTCTTCGCCGTTCGCCGCCAGCGGAATGGAAATGCAACGCGAGACAATAGTGTCCGGCAACGCTTCCGGCAGCGCGCTGAGCAAAAGCAGAAGCGAATTCGCCGGCGGCTCTTCCAGCGTCTTCAAAAATGCGTTCGCGGCCTCCGGTTGCAACCGGTCCGCTTCGGTAATGATTGCAACTTTGCGGCGGCCTTTGCTTCCACGCATTTGAAGTCCGTGTTCCAGTTCCCGGATCTGCTTAATCAGAATTCGGCGCGACTTTGATTCGGGCTCGGCCACAAAAATTTCGTGCGCCCTCGCAGCAAACACATCGGCCGGATCAGTTCCGTTGACGGCATTTGCGAGTTCCGCCGCGACCTCTCGTTTGCCGCTGCCAGTCGGCCCCGAAATCAAATACGCATGCGCCAAGCGCTTCTGTTCATGCGCTCGCCGCAAAAATCCGATCGCTGCTTTGCGGGTGAACGCCATATTAACTCGCGGTCTTCGCTAAATCCGGAAAACGCTTCGAAAGAATTTCCCAAATCTGATCCGCGATGTCAGCGGGCGATTCCCAGCCTTTGATCACCACCACGCGATCTTTCTGCCGCTTCGCGAATTTCAGATAGCCATCGCGGATCTTCTCGTAAAATTCGTCGCGTTCCTGCTCCATTCGATCCGGCCGACGCGGACCTTTCATGCGCGCGCGCGTCGTTTCAAGATCGACATCGAGCAGGAACGTAACCTCCGGGATGCAACCGGCAACGGCAAAAGCGTTCAAGTGCCGGACAATTGTTTTGTCCAGTTTGCGCGCGACACCTTGATAAACAGTGGTCGAGTCAAAGAATCGGTCCGCAATCACGCATTCGCCGCGTTCCAACGCCGGTTTGATCACTTCGCGAACCAGTTGCGCGCGGCTCGCCTCAAACAAAAGCAGCTCGGTTTCCGGAGTCATGCCGGCGCTTTGCGGCGCAAATTGCAAGAGTTCGCGAATGGTTTCGCCGATGGCCGTGCCGCCCGGTTCGCGCGTAATCAAAAACGGAACGCCCGCCGCGTCGAGACGGTTGGCCAGCAACTGCACCTGGGTCGATTTTCCACAAGCCTCAGAGCCCTCGAATGTCACAAAAGGCAGCCGCACCATGACCATGTCGATCTTCAAACAAAGATCGACAAATGTCGAACCGGGTTAAGATGAACCGATGAAAAAGTTCTGGCTCGTGAAACAGGAACCATCTGATTATTCATGGTCCGATTTTGTTGCTGATGGCGGCACAAGTTGGACCGGAGTGCGAAATTTCGCGGCGCGAAATAATCTGCGCCGGATGTCCAAAGGCGATCGCGTTCTCTTTTATCACAGCGGTGAAGAAAAGGCGGTCGTTGGCATTGCCAAGGTCGCGCGCGCGGCCTATCGCGACGCGACCGCGAAAGAAGGCGATTGGAGCGCGGTCGATCTCGTTCCGATCAAAGCGTTGCCGAAACCGGTAACCCTTGCGGAAATAAAATCGAAGTCGCAGTTAAAGAAAATCGCGCTCGTTCGGCAGTCGCGTCTGTCGGTTATGCCGTTGGTCGCCAAGGAGTTCGGCTTCATTGTCGGAATGGCTGGTTAGTTAATTTACTTGTCCTAGTAGGAAGCGCGGTCGAAATTTGGCAAAATGACATCGGCTGTGGCCACGCAGTTTCTGCCGGCTGTCGCGGCGGCGAGTGCGACCAAAGACTATCTCGTTGTCTCCCTTCACGACGTCGCACCTGCCACTCAACTGGTCGCAGACAGAATCATTTCCGAGCTGACGCAAAGAGGAATCCGGCATTGCTCGCTCCTGATCGTCCCCGATTACCATCACCGGGGCGCGTCGATGCAAGATCGGCAGTTTGTTTCCTGGTTGCGCAATCTTGAAGCGACCGGGCACGAGATCGTGATCCACGGCTATTTTCACGAGCGGCCGCAGCGTGCGCACGAAAGTTTTCTCGAAAAATTCGCGACCCGATTTTACACCCAGGGCGAAGGCGAATTTTACGATCTCGGTTACGATGAAGCCTGGCGGCGAATCAAAACGGCGCGCGACGAATTTCAGGCAGTGGGCTTAAAGCCGCGTGGTTTTGTCGCGCCGGCTTGGTTGCTCAGCTCGGACGCGGAGCGCGCGGCCCGCGATGCAGAAATGGAATATACAACCCGGCTTCGAACAGTGCACGATTTACGCTTCGGTGAAACCTTCTCCGCGCGATCGCTCGTTTACAGCGTACACAACGGCTGGCGACGCGCGACGAGCCTGGCTTGGAACGCTGCGCTCAGCCACGTCGTCAAGGACAATCCGCTCGTTCGTCTGAGTATTCATCCGCCGGATTTTTCCCATCCGACCATTTGGCGGCAGATTGTCGATCTTATCAGTGAAATGGCACTTATTCGAACGTCAACAACATATCAGGATTGGATCGCTGAGCAGCGCCTCAAGCACGGGCTCTGATTCTATATGAGCAAATGTGACCTCCATATTCACTCCCGTTTCAGCGCGCGCTCGGAAGAGTGGCTATTTCGGCGCCTTGATTTTCCGGATTCTTATTCCGATCCGCGCGAGCTGCATCGGCAATTGCTTAAGCACGGAATGGATTTCGTCACGATCACCGATCACGACTCGATCGACGGTTGCCTGGAAATTCAGGACTTCCCGAAAACGTTCATCAGCGAACAAGTCTCGACTTATTTTCCACAGGACCCCTGTAAGATCCACATCCTGGTCTGGGGGATTACCGAAAGGCAACACGCCGACATCGTCCTCATTCGAGAAAATGTTTTTTCGCTGCAGCGATATTTGCAGAGCGAACGAATCGCGCACGCGGTCGCGCATCCGCTCTACAGCGTCAACGGTAAGCTCGAAACGTCACACCTAGAGCGCCTGATCTTGCTCTTCAAGCATTTCGAAGGCGTCAACGGGCTGCGTGATGCGCTCTTGAGCGAACTGGCGCAAGAACTGTTCGCATCGCTAACACCAAAGAAAATCGAGGAATTGGCCGAGCGCCACAATCTCGAGCCGACTCATCGCGAGCCGTGGAAAAAAATTCCGGTCGGCGGGTCGGATGATCACGGCGGAAAATTCATCGCTTCGGCGTTTACCGAGACGCCGAAGGCCGATTCAGCTGAAAAATTTCTTGCGCACTTGCGGAGCGGTGCTTGCCAAGCATGTGGTAAAGGCGGCACTCCACTCGCGCTCTCGCATGGTTTTTACAACACGGTCGCCAGTTTTATTCAGGATCACTTTCACGAAAAACTCGGAGCGAGCGCACCCTTGGTGGAGCAGATGTTCTCGCGCTTCATGGAAGGGCGCGATCCGACTGAGCTGACGTTGAAGGACAAAGCGACGGTTTTCGCCCAGGGCGTGGTCTCCGGAAAAATTTTCGACCTGATGAAACCGACGAACATGTCGCTTTGGAAAGAATTGTCGAACCAATTCCAGGAAGCCCAGGCAAAGGCAAACACCGAATTCGAGCTAAAGGGCGCTTCCGAGCCGGAGCGCAGAACGTTCCTGATGGCGAACGCAGTCGCGGAGCAGTTGGCCTATCGACTGTTCAAGAAATTCGTCCAGCAAGTCGGCAGCGGCAATTTAGTCGAAAGCATGCAGGCAATCAGCGCAATCGCCCCAATCCTGATAATTCTCGCGCCTTACATTTACGGTTTTCACAGCCAGGCGCCGTCGCGAAAATGGCTGCAGAAAATTTTCCGCGAGTTGACCGGGAGAATCCCGCTGGCGCTGCAAAACAACAAGCGGGCCTGGTTCACCGACACGCTCGAAGACGTCAACGGCGTCGCGACCACGATCCGAAAAATGACTGCGGCCGGCGCGGGTGCCGGGAAAGAACTGATCGTGATCACCTCGCGCAATGAGCTGACAGTCGACGATATCCCGATCAAAAATTTCAAACCGATCGGCGAATTCGAACTGCCGGAGTATGAACTGCAAAAGCTCAGTTTCCCGCCGATCTTGCAAATGCTCGATTACATTCAGCGCAAAAGATTCAGCGAAGTGATCATCAGCACGCCTGGACCGATCGGCCTGACCGCGTTGCTCGCGGCGAAAATGCTCAATCTCCAAACGAGCGGCATTTATCACACCGACTTCCCGCAATACGTCCGCATCCTAACCGAGGATAGTTTTCTCGAAAGCGTCACCTGGCGTTACATGCACTGGTTTTATGGCCAGCTCGACACCGTCTTCGTAAACTCGGAGGAATATCGCGAAAGCTGGATTAAGCGCGGTTTTGAACCGGAAAAATTAAGGATTTTCCCGCGTGGACTCGATACAAAGCTTTTCCACCCGACGCGGCGCGACCCCGCGTTCTTCGAAAAGTTTGGCGCAAAGAATGGACAGGTCCGATTGCTGTATGTCGGCCGCGTCTCACGGGAGAAAGATCTCGATCTTCTTGCTCAGGCGTATCGGCGGCTACGCGCCGAGGGTTTGTCGATCCAACTCTGCGTCGTCGGTCATGGTCCCTATTCGAAAGAATTTTCCGAATCGTTGCCGGAAGCTCTTTTTATCGGATATCTCACCGGCAAAGAGTTGGCGGCCGCCTATGCGTCGGCCGACATTTTTGTTTTCCCAAGCACGACCGACACGTTTGGGAATGTGATCATCGAAGCGCAGGCTTCGGGCGTTCCGGTGATCGTCTCCGATTCGGGTGGACCAAAAGAATTGGTTGAAAACGATTGCAACGGCTTGATCACGAAATCGCACGATGTGGAAGATCTTACTCGTGCGATTCGAGAGCTCGCGACGAATCCCGAACGGCGCAAACGAATGGGCGATCTCGCGCGCGAAAGCGTGATTGATCGCACTTGGCCGAACGCGTTTCGGAGATTCTGGGCAGCGACTGAAGTTAGTTGATTAGCTCGGCAATGGCGGCGGTTCGGTCGCTTTCACGGGCGGCGGGTTGGAAACCACAGCCCAGACATCGTAGTCCGGTCCGAATTGTCGGATGAACCGCAGACCGAATGCGCGCAGACAAACGTAAACCGGAAGCAAAATGACAGTGCCGACATACGGTAAGGCCGCGATGCAACAAGTCGCGCACGTGGCTATCCCAGCGATCATCGCTGTTGCGATGAGCAGGCAGATCCCAAACAGACAAAATAAGATAAACGGTCCCGGATCCTCCAAGAGTAGCGTCGCCACTTGGCGAAATGCTTCCACCGCCCGGAGCCGGCGAACGTACATTAGTGGAACCATAAAATAGCTCGTCACCCCGAAAAAGAACACGAAACAGATCCAGGCCAAAAAAAGCAGGGCAAACAAAATGATGAACAGCGGTGTCATCGTATCACTTATGCTTACTCCCTGACCAAAGATCCCGAGTGGAACAAGCACGCTAAGACAGAACAATCCAAAAACAGCCATTGAGCCAAACACCACCAATGAGAGAAAAAGGAAATAACTATTGCCTTCCTGCCGATACTCGCGCCACGGCTCGGCAATGGCGGCGCGATTTCGAGCGATGCAATCTGTGAAAATGAAATTGCCACGTGCCCGGAGCCACAAGAACAGAACAATCAAGACAAGCATGAAAAACCCAAAGACTGCGATCGCGATTGGCAGCCACGGCTTCCATTGCTCCCAGTCCGGAAAAACAAAGTTTTGCTTCGCCCTTCTTGGCGGAAAATTTCCAAACGGAAAATTGAAGCCACCACCGCCAAAGTGCCCGGACAGAAGCGCGGCGAACCCGATGATCAGCCATTTTTCAAAAACAAACGGTTGAAAAAGAATCCTCTTCGTCACCTCGAAGGATTCTTCGAACGGTTTGATGATCTCGATCTTACCGGTCGCACCGTTCACAAGATCATTTGAGCGGCTCGGCAAGTATTGATCAAGCTCTCTCACTGCGCGTCCGACGTTTTTGTGTAGGGTTACTGCTTATGGAGCGAGGGACGGCCCGCCGATATCCGATTGGCGCTGAAGTAATTAATCCTAACGAGACGCATTTCCGTATTTGGGCGCCGAAAGCGCGGCAGGTCGATCTTGTCTTGGAAGAGAACACCCAAAAAAACGCCAAGCGCACGTTTCATCCGCTGCAACGCGAAGAAGGCGGGTATTTTTCGGGCAGCGCGAACGTCGGTGCGGCCGCGCTCTACCGCTTTCGCGTCAACAAAGCCGAACATTTTCATCCCGACCCGGCTTCGCGATTTCAACCACAAGGTCCGCACGGGCCGTCGTGCGTTGTCGATCCAACGCAATTCAAATGGACCGATTCGAAATGGCGAGGCGTGAAAATGAAAGGCCGGGTCATTTACGAAATGCATGTCGGCACTTTCACAAAAGAAGGAACGTGGCGGGCGGCCGCCGGACAATTGGAAGAACTTGCGCGAATCGGAATCACAGTGGTCGAGATGATGCCGATTGCCGATTTCCCGGGAAACTTTGGCTGGGGTTATGACGGGGTCGACCTTTTTGCGCCGTTCCACGTTTACGGAACACCGGATGATCTGCGCGCGTTCGTCGATCGCGCGCACTCGTTAGGCCTGGCCGTGATCCTGGACGTCGTTTACAACCACTTCGGTCCCGACGGAAATTACATCCGAGTTTTCTCCGATCATTACTTCACCAAGCGTTACGAAGAAAACGAGTGGGGTGAATCGATTAATTTTGACGGAGCGGACGCAGGCCCGGTGCGCGAATTTGTCATCACCAACGGCCGCTACTGGATCGACGAGTTTCATTTCGACGGCTTCCGCTTCGATGCCACCCACGAAGTCAAAGACAGTTCGGGCGAATATATCATCGACGCGATCGGGCGCGCCGCACGCGAAGCGGCCAAACCGCGCGATATCATTTTGATTGCTGAGAACGAGCGGCAGGAAGGAAAGGTAATCCAACCACGCGAAAAAGGCGGCGACGATTTGGACGCAGTCTGGAATGACGATTTTCATCATGCTGCCGTCGTAGCGTTGACTGGAAAACGCGAAGGCTACTACACCGATTATCTCGGCAGCTCGCAGGAGTTTATTTCCGCGGCCAAGTACGGTTATTTGTTTCAAGGCCAGCCTTATTTTTGGCGGCAAGGGCGGCGCGGCACACTAACCTTTGGAGCAAAGCCGGAAGCGTTTGTCTCCTTTATCGAGAATCACGATCAAGTCGCGAACACCGCAGCCGGCGAACGGTTGCGTTTCCAAACGTCGCCGGGTCGTTACCGCGCGATGACTGGACTCTTGCTGCTCGGTCCCTGGACGCCGCTCCTTTTCCAAGGTGAAGAATTCGGTGCCTCCACGCCGTTTACATTTTTTACTGACATCGGAGACGCTCCGATGCGCGAGGCAATTCGCAAAGGACGGTTCGAATCTCTGGCGCGATTCCCGTCCTTGGCTACGAAGGAGGCCCAGGACCGTTTACCAGTGCCTTCAGATCCAACCGTGTTCGACAGTTGCAGATTGGATTTCTCCGAACGCGAAGGAAACAAAGAGCTCTATGATCTGCATGTCGATCTATTGCGGTTGCGGCGTGAAGATTCGCGCTTTCGCGAACAAAGAACGAATGGCGTTGACGGTGCCGTTCTGGGCCCGGCCAGATTTGTTCTGCGTTATTTCAGCGAAGACAACCAGGACGATCGACTCCTTGTTGTTAACCTTGGCAAGCTGAGCGAACTAAATCCCGTCCCAGAGCCGTTGCTCGCGCCACCGCCTGGCTTGGAATGGAAAACTCTTTGGTCAAGCGAATCGGCGCGCTACGGCGGGGCCGAAACTGCGACCGTGGCAACACAAAACAACTGGACGTTACCGGCCGAAGCGACTGTGGCGTTGAGGTTGATCCCCAGACAAAGGCAGCAAAACAGTCGGAACCAACGAAGTTCTTGATTCGCATTCCGATGCACTGGCTACAATTTCGTTCTTCCCGAGAGCGCTTGTTGTAACGTCAGTTCGTCGGCCGATTCCAAACCTGCGCCTGCCGGAAGACCGCGCGCAATTCGCGTGAGGGAAACCGGTTTGTCTTTTAAAAGATCGACAAGGTAATTTATCGTTGCCTCGCCTTCCACGTCAGCCGCCAACGCGAAAATAATTTCGGCGAATTTCTCTTTCTCGATGCGCTCGAGCAATTCTTTTATCCGCAGATCTTCCGGGCCGATATGATCGAGCGGCGAAATGCGGCCGCCTAACGAATGGTAGCGCCCGCGGAACGTCCCCGTTTTCTCAAGTGGTAAAATATCAGTCGGCTGTTCCACTAGGCAGAGCAGCTCAACCGCGCGCGAAGAATCCGCGCAAATATCGCAAAGCTCATTGGTCGCGAAATAGCCGCAAAGTTTGCAGGGATGAATGCCCTTGCGAGTTTCGGAAATTGCGCGCGCGATCTGTTCGGGCTGATCGCCGCGCGCCTGCACCATCCAGAGCGCAATTCGCTCGGCTGAGCGCGGGCCGACGCCGGGCATTTGTCGAAGTTGCGCCACCAAATCCCGCAACGCGGGTGGATATTCCGCTTTTCTCAAGACCCCGCCCCCCTTACCCGTGCTTCATCGGCATTTCGCCCAAATTCAGCGCGAGCGGTTCGAGACGGCGGAGATACAGTTGCAGCGGCGGATCTTCTTCCTGGTTAGGCCCGCGCGCCTTTACAAATTCAGAATATGCTTCGGCCCAGCGTTTTTCTCGATAAAACACAACGCCGTTCCAGAAACAATCGCGCCGCGCCAATTGCTCCGGGTTCGCTTTCGCCGCCAGCCAGAGTGGTTCGTAAATTTCATGACGCTCCCGCGAGTTGACGCCGCTCAGAAAATCGATCGGACGTGCGACGACGTATCTGCTGGCGAGGTCGAATGTGCGCGGCCCAATCAAAACTTTAGAGCCATAAAAACGGTTCGCGACACAAAAACGCCGCGCCAACTCGACCGGCTCGCCGCTGGTGATCAGTCCGGGACGTTCGCCGTCTTGCAGCGGAGCCACAATCATCGTTCCCGAGCTCACGCCCAGATGCACATCGCATCTCGCGTCGCCGTTGGCGAGGCAGGACTGACGGAACCGTTCGACTATATCGAGCGCGACGCGGACCGCTTTGTCACCATGATGCGCATCCGTTTCCGGAAAACCAAAAAGCGCAACCACGCCCTCCGCATCCGCTGTTTGAATATAAGCGCCCGCCTGCATGAAAACATCCTTCACGCGTCGGATAAATTCCTCTGTAATTTTTCCGAAGACCGGTGGCTCACATTCGTCTGCTAGATCGTATTTGTTCGCGACGTCGCAAACGGCCACTGTCGTCTCGTAGGTCTTCGCTTCCGGATCAAACCGAATCTCCCCGTTGATTATGCGCTGCAACTGGTCTTTCGAAAGCCGACCGCTGAAAAATGTACGTGCAGTTACCGAACCGCCGCGTTGCACGATAGCGCTGTAACGGTCGGCCACGACAAAAGCGAGCGCGACCGCGAGCAGCGAAGGGAACGGTTGGAAAAAAACTTTGTAGAGCGAGCAAACCCATGAAAGCGCCACCAGCTCGATGATCAATCCAAGTGCGATCAAACCGATTCGCTCACGCCGCAAACTTGTTAGAGTCAACGCGACGACGCCGAATGATAAAATCGACAAGATTGCATATTGCGCCGGTTTTGAAACGACGCGCGTCGCCGCGTCCCACGAAGAAATGTAATTCGCAGCGCGGTCTTCGAATTGCACGAGTAGCTGGGTGAGATGCAGCGCCCGTACCGCGACCACGACGACAACGCCAATGATCAAAGTGGTTAGAAGTGGGCGTTTCATGAAGGCAAATCAGGATTTCGCGTTTGCGCTTGCCGGATAATACGATTGGACTACCAGTTCGCTCAAACATCTATCCGGAGTGCCGACCGCCTCGGCGCCGAGGATGAATTTGGTCCGGCCGGTGTTCTTTTTCACCAAGTTCAGGCCAAATTGGTAATCCTTGAACAGATGGGCGCAGAGATCGTTCATGTTCATCCGCTCGGTTTGGGCCCGTTCCACCAAACGCCGCAAGGCCGAATCGTCAAAGACAATTTCGAGCCCGTGCGCCTTCCCAAAGACCTCGGCCCATTGGCGGGCCGCGCCCTCCAGCATTTTTGCTTCCTGTTTTTCCCCCTCCACCATGAGGCGATCGAGGACGCGCTTCGGCTCACGGACGAGCTCAGCCGTCACGCGCAGCTGACTTAAACCTGAACCCGCCAGGTAATATTTGTAATCGCGGAAAAGTTTTTCGAACACAGTCAGCAATCCCCGTGCACCGGTTTTTTCCTCGGCTGCGGCTTCGGCGATCAAGCGGAGGGCCTCGTCATCAAAGCTGATGTCGATCCCGTAGGCACGAAAAGCGCGCTCATATTGGCGGAGCAAACTACCTTCCGAAAATTTCATGATCTTGAACAGATCGTCCGCGTCGAGATCCAGACAGACCACTCGCACCGGCAAACGGCCAATAAACTCCGGCTCAAATCCGTACTCGACAAAATCATTCGTCGTCACGTGCTGAAACAATTCGTTGTCCATCACATCGACTGGCTCAGCTCGAAAACCGATCTGTCCCTGACGCACACGCCGCGCCACTTGCTCCTTCAATTTTTCAAATGCCCCGCTGACCACGAACAGAATATGGCGCGTGTTGATCGTCTCACGCTTAGCTTTGCCTTTGCGCTGAAATTCAAACGCCGCTTGCAATTGCGCCTGCAGATCATTCATGCTGCGCACAGGCACCTCGGTTTCCTCCATCAGCTTGAGCAACGTCGTTTGGACACCGCGCCCGCTCACGTCGCGTCCGATCAAATTCCCGGCCGACGCAATCTTGTCGATCTCGTCGATGTAAATGATCCCGAACTGCGCGAGATTCACGTCCCCGTTGGCTTTATGCACGAGCTCGCGCACGAGATCTTCGACGTCGCCACCGACGTAACCCGTCTCACTGAACTTGGTCGCGTCCGCTTTCACGAACGGCACCTTGATCAAATCGGCGATGTGCTTGATTAGATAGGTTTTTCCCACTCCGGTCGGGCCGACCAGGATCACATTTTGCTTCGTGTATTCGAGATGCTCGGCCGCTTCCGGATTTTCTTTCTCGAGTTGAAGCAGATACTTCGCGTGGTTGTAATGATCGCAGACCGCGATCGCGAGCACCTTCTTCGCTTCGTCCTGCTTGATCACGAACCGGTCGAGGTGCGCCTTGATATCGCGCGGTAAAAAACTGAACTCAAACTTGTCGCTATCGATCTTCTCCGGCTTTTCCTCGACCTGCGATTCCGCCGGTTCGGGTGCAGGAAATGCCGCAACGGAGACACGATCGCCGAAGTTCTGTTTCATAAACTCGGTGATCTTCGTCTTCAGCTCCTCGGGGGAAGGAAACGTTGGCGGCGGATTCTGCTCCATTAATTTGCCTCTATGGCGGCGATTTGTGACCACTGGCGCTGGCTCGGCGTTCAAAACACGGCCGTCTCCCGAAAAATCTACCATCGGACTGGCCGGTGTAAAATACGCCTCCTAAGGACTCGAGAAATCAAGCCGAGGCTATGTTTTCACGGCCGTGGCGGAGGACGCGCGACATCCAGATGAGCTCGTTGAGGAATGTGTCGACGCGGCGAACGAAATTTTGATCGAGCAAATTGCCGTGTTCATCGAACAGAGTTCCGATTCGGCCGAAGTTAACATCTTCAAAGATCGTCACCAATCCGAGCTCGCGCATGACCGGAAGCAAGCTCTCAATTGCGCGCGCGCCGCCGAACGCGCCGGCCGACACGCCGCAAATGCCGACCGCCTTGTGAATGTATTCCTTTAGGTTCATGTCGAGCGCGTGTTTCAGTAGACCCGGGAAACTGTGGTTGTACTCGGGCGTAACGACGATGAGGCCGTCGCAGCGCTGGATCGTCGCCGAAAATTTCGGGTCCTTAATCTGTTCGCCCGCATCATCCAGTTTCATCGGCAACGTGCATACGTCGATAAACTCTGATTCCACGCCGGCGCGCTTCTTCGTTTGTTCAAAGACGAATCGCGCGGCGTTTTCGCTTTCACGGCCCTGACGGGCGGTGCCGAGAATTACGGGAATAAAAAGTGGGCGTTCCATGTCGGCAGGATTAACAGAATTCTACAGAATGAACTGCCCCTAGCGATCCAGATTCAAACGCGGTAAAGTTTTCTTGCAATTGGACCGTTGGCTTGATCGTTTGCTTAGGCAAAAAGAGGACGACGGATTTGCTTTTCACCTTTCCACCCCAAACTACTTCGGGTAACCCTGACCCGGATTCAAATCTATGGCGCGGTTTATGCGCAAACCCTGCGCAGCTCGTCAAGCCAGTTTTTTTAAGTATTTTAGGGCCGATAAGGGGTCGGAGGCGCGATTTAGGTGCAAATGGTAAAATCTGGGAAGAACAAGACCAAACCGAAGCTCAACCTTTCGGTGCGTGAAGAGCAACGAAACAAACTGGAACAAATGGCAGCGTTAGAGAAGCGTTCCGTCTCCAACCTTATCGAGGTTATGGCCGATGAACGTTGGGAGCGATTGGTCGAGCAGCAGGGCATTGCTTACGCTAAAACCGTGGCGGAAGCGATGAACCTTAAACTTGACCTGGACAATCCAGCAGAGCGCGCAAAACTGCGCCGAGCAGTTCTAGATCTTGTCGCCGAGAGAAAAGGGCGAAAGCGCGCGAGTGCAGGAAGCAGCGCCTGGTCACGGCGGATCCGTCCGCGCGGACAGTCCGCGGTCGGTGCCTGAAGGAACACCGTAGTTATTTTTTGTAGCCGAGTGCGTCTTTGCCTAGCACTGGGGCAACTTCGCGCGGGCCGCCCCATCGGAAAGTCACAGCCGCGCTCACGATGTCGACGGAGATAT